>Ga0228649_1001212_pt1 | contig 9944 bp, 9 predicted proteins | sample 61DmetaG_FD_190074 | JGI IMG/M metagenome (GOLD analysis project Ga0228649, IMG submission 190074) | Seawater microbial communities from Monterey Bay, California, United States - 61D | ecosystem: Environmental > Aquatic > Marine > Coastal | place: USA: California | collected 2016-10-31 | reverse complement strand
ACTTTACCAGAAACAACGTGGTAGGTGAGAATATCGACAAGCGTAGCATTCTCAGCGTCGGTATCGAATGTCGACAAATCTATTCCAGCGTCGATGAAAGCTTGGTCTGTTGGAGCGAATACAGTGAATGGCCCGCTGCCTTGTAGCGTCGAAACCAGACCGGCCTGTGTGAGCGCATCGACTAGAATACCGTGCTCGCCAGTCGCTGATGCGTTGGTGGGAATGTCATCTGTTGCACCAGCAGAAACGCCGAGTGGGAACGTGGAAATCAATAGGCTTGCTAAAATCAGGGTTGCTAGTGCTCTCTTCATGAAGGGAATTTTTCACAACCCCTTCTTAAAGGCCTGTTAGAAAATTAGAAATTTAAAACGGGGAACGATATTCGTCAACATCGCTCGCAATGCGAAGCAATTGATTGTATTTTGCCACCCTGTCGCTGCGGGCTGGTGCGCCAGTTTTGATTTGGCCGGCCCGTGTACCTACCGCTAAGTCAGCAATCGTGACATCTTCGGTCTCACCACTCCTGTGAGAAATGACATTATTGTAGCCATTCGAGGTCGCCAAGTCCATCGCTTCCAGTGTCTCAGTGACGGTTCCAACTTGGTTTAGTTTAACCAGCATTGCGTTAGCAGCTCCAATTTCAATGCCTTGAGCCAAACGCTCGGACTGAGTAACAAACAGATCGTCACCGACGGATTGAACTCGATGGCCTTCGCGCTTGGTAAATGTCGCCCAGCCTCGCCAATCGTCTTCATCAAATCCGTCTTCAATTGAAAGGATTGGATATTCATCCAACCAACCAGAATAGAGGTCTCCAAGTTCTTCACTGGAGAGAACTTTTCCGTCCATGTGGTAGCCTTCATCTGAATGAAATTCAGTAGCCGCAACATCAAGGGCAATTCCCATTTCTTCCGTAGAGTATCCAGCCCCTTCAATTGCTCGAACCATGTATTTCAGACCTTCTTCGTTTGCTGGAAGATTAGGTGCAAAGCCGCCTTCATCTCCTACTCCGCCCAAAAGTCCGTCAGACTTGAGTTCCTGTTTGAGTGCGTGATATGTCTCAACCCCTGCTCGAAGACCTTCCTCAAAAGTATCAAAACCATGAGGCATAACCATGAATTCTTGAACATCAACATTGCTCGCAGCATGTGCTCCGCCGTTCAATATATTGAGCATTGGAACTGGCATTAAGCCCCCAGCAACACCTCCGATGTATTTCCACAGAGGCATCTCATGGACCGCTGCTCCAGCATGAAGACATGCCAATGAGGCCCCTAACATTGCATTAGCTCCAATTTCTGCCTTATTGGGTGTGCCATCAAGTTCAATCATCAATTCATCAAGAATCCTCTGCTCGTCTACAGGCATGCCAACGAGAACTTCCTGAATCCTATCAGTAACGTTGTTCACCGCTTGCGAAACGCCTTTCCCGAGATATCTTGATGTATCGCCATCACGCATTTCTAACGATTCATAAGCACCTGTTGATGCCCCTGAAGGTACTGCAGCACGACCCAGTAAATTACCGTCAACATAACAATCTACCTCAACTGTAGGGTTTCCGCGACTATCAAGAATCATTCGAGCATCGAGACCGGAGATGTGGCCAGACATGGTGTTCACTAATTTCTCCCAGTCAAAGGCACTTCATGAAACAAGCGGATAATGTCAAAATCAAGCAAACTCAGCGTAAAAGTTAGAATTTACCTTTTACCGGGATAATTCCAGCCTGCTATGCCGGAAAAAGGCACAAAGATGGTTTGATAAACTCAAAACCGTAGGCTCAACTATGCCCAGAGTAGCAGAAATAGACCGAGCAATCCTTGCCCAACTACGAACGAACGGAAGAATGTCCTATGTCGAACTGGCGAAAGAAGTTGGTGCTTCTGAACGAACTGTGCGCACACATGTCCGAAAAATGGAGGAAGACGGAACTATACGCGGCTACACTGTTCGTGAAGGAGGAGTTGGATTAACTGCACTTGTACGAATCAAGGTATCACCGGGGGCTGAAATTGGTTCATTTGCGTCTGAAGTCACAGGATGGGACGGTATTGAAATCATCTACGAAGTTTCTGGAAATGCCGATCTGGTGGCATTGGTTCATGTTGATGATACGATGGCTTTGCGTACATTACTCGATAAGATGTGGTTGACTGCACCAAATGAAATTGCTTCAACAACTACAGAATTGGTCCTCGAGCAGTACTGATTATTCTTCCTCGGAAGATGCTGGCTTGACTTCCTTGGATGTATCATCGGGAAGACTGTAGTCAATTCCACAACTTCGACAAACCATGTTTTTGTCCCAGTCACACTGTCGACGGCAGCCAGTCATTGAACCACCCTATGCCTTCCATTTTACTGAACAACCGATTGACTCGGTTTGAGAAACCGCCGGTTTTTCTCCAGCAAGCATTGCTTCGACAGCATCCTTGAGTTCATTGGACTGAACCATGGTTGGATTGCGAGGCGAATCATCCATGCGACCCTTGTATACAAGTTTCAATTCAGAATCAAACAAGAAAAACTCTGGAGTTCTCTTGGCGCCATAAGCATGGGCGATGTCTTGTGTTGAATCATGGAGGTAAGGATAAGGCATGGATTCTGACCTTTTCGCCATATGCTCAAATGAGTCATCGGGGTAAACAGTGGGGTCATTCGAATTGATTCCAACAAACCCAATTCCAGTAGATTCTGATTCTACAGCCATAGCATCCAGTCGAGAGACGCTTGCAACAACATAAGGGCAATGATTGCATTCAAAAACAACGATCAACCCGTTCTCTCGGCGTGAGTTCCCGAGCTGCATTTGTACTTCACCCACAGATGCATTCGCATTCACCAAGTCAAAATCCGGAGCCGGGTCGCCAATTTGAAGGGCCATGTAAATATGAAACGGCCAAGGCTAAAAACTCCTTCGATTCTCTTCACGCTGAAACTTGAAATAGAGTTGAACCTCAAATTGCTATGCATCTTCTTGAAAAACACTCGGCAATAATACCTGTGGAAGGTAAAGCAATTCAGTGGTTGAAAACGTTTTGCGAGTCTGAAGAATGGGTTGAAATCCGAAGTTCAAATCACACAAGTGACCGGCGAGACATCCCGCTCTTGGATATAGAATTGAACGTGGTTAGTAATTCTGAGCGGGAATACGAATTGTCAATCTGTGTAGGAATCGGAGATGAGGGATTTGTAGAAATGTTCCAGCCGAAACTACGAGGAAGGAAAAACCTCAGTGGGGTTACAAGCGAGCAGATGTCGTATCACGGCAACGATGAGTATTGGTGTGACTTGTGTGTTCAAGTTGTCGATAGGCATAATTCATTGCCGTTTGGGGACCATCTTATGTCGATGGCCTTGTCCCTTAGAAATGATGTCGAGACGGCGAAACACATTCCGTTGCTCGATCTATTTTTAGCCCATGATGAACATGAGCACCTTTGGCTAGAAGGCTATTACATCACCGGGCCAGAAACAGGGATTTACGACCCTGATGAACAACAAAGAATTCCGATTGAAATACGCACACTATGCCATAAGTTCGCCTGTCTTAACGATGAACTAGCGTGCTCAGTATTTGGTGCACTCGATCGTATCTTGATTGTAGAAGAAGAGATGAAATCTGCTGCGGCAAAAATTCGCGAAAGAAAACAAGCGTCATATTAATTCTAGCGAGGTTTGATGAGACTCCTAGCACTGGTCAACATGACGGTCATGGTGGTCGAGAGGTGTGGGGGGCATATCACGCTCCTGTTTTCGATTTGGAAAGACTCTCATCTGGCACGGCTTCAAGGAAGCAGAGGGGCGGGATTCAACATTTCAACTGGAGTCGAGGCTAGAGTCGAATTCCTTTCGTCCAACACTCCTGAAACTCAAGCCAAACTTTCCGCAGGAGAATTACTCGATATTCCCGCAGGGCCCGTGAACGATGGTGATTTGCAAATTTATATTGAAGACATGAACGGGAGGGAATTAGAAAATTCGTCCCGATTGTACGTCGACTTAATTGATGAATTACGCATTGCTCGACTGCTTCGCCCAGAGGACTCTTACAGCATTCGAATTAAACTTGAACTACCTACAAGTCAAGGATTTGGAATGTCCGCAGCAGGTTTACTTGCTGTAACTCGGTGCTTCAGTTCCCTGACTGGAAAAGGAACTGAGCAACAATACCAAAGAATCGCTCACAGAATCGAGCGAAAACATGGTTCTGGATTAGGAGATGTCCTAGGCATGTCAAAACGAGGTGTTGAACTTCGATTTGAGCCCGGTGCGCCCGGCTCCGGAGGCATAGTGGAACATTTTACAACTGTACAACCCGTTCTTGTTGTTTGGCAACACGACGAAAGTAGGCACACTTCGAAATATATCGATGATGATAGATGGCAACGTGCTATTTCACAAGCAGGAGAACGGTCAGTATCTCGATTAAAACTCAAAGAGTGGGATTTTGAACGCTGGCCAGACTTGATGCTTGAATCACGAAACTTTGCTCAAGAGTCGGGGCTTCAAGAGGAACCTGCTCGAAAGAAACTGCTTTCAATTGTACGAAAAGAAATATTGCGATTAGATTTACAAGCACGGGTTAATGTTCGTCTGTGCATGCTTGGAATCTCTGCAACCATTCTTCCTCGTAGGCTGGATAGCCCACTGACTGAGTCCGAACTTGGAAATATTTCAGAGGCTTTACAAAATACTGGAATTGGCGTGGTCGAAACTAGAATTCACTGATTATTCACCAGAACCTAACCTGCCAAGATCCAAAACATTCGCATCGAGTAATAGGCAACCGGGCATGAATAGGTTTGCCGAAAAGCCATGTCGATAAACAACAGCCCCGCTGCCCCATTCTTCGATGTAACGAGCCATTTGTTTGGCCATTTTTTTACGTTGAAAGTCAACATCAGCACCATAGAAATGTTTTGCGTCAATCCATGCTACAGGTTTTCCATTGATTTCTACGTGATCAAGGAATAGGATGTCAGGTGTCCTTACCGGTCTGCCCAAGTCTTGTTTTTGCTCCTTTACCATCTCGGGCTGACGCCGAAGGCGCACACCCTGTTCTTCGAACCAATCTGCAAGTATATCTTCAAACAAATCTGCACGCTCCTGAGATTCTCCTTGATCAACATTCGACACTCGATCGGCAGCTTCAGCTGCCTCAAATTCCGCTCTTTCTCGCTCACTAAGACGGCTTGGTTGGCGTAGATGTTCCTTTATTTTTGACTTCGACCAGCGCATCTCTGCTAAAATAATACGGAAAATATTCATCGGAGGGAAATCGAACCTTTTTGATAAATCAACAACACTTACGCCTTCCTTGTACAAGCGAAGCATATTCTTCGATTGCGAACGTAATCTTCCGTGTCCGTATACTGTCTTTTGTTGCAACAATGCAGAACGTAGAGAAAGCGCTTGTTCTAAGGTCATATCAAAACCCTTAGCAATTTCTGCAATCTCATCAACTCGGGCGTCGTCCAGCCACCCAAACTCACCTTTTTTCATAACTTTTCCAGCCATAGATTCCTCGTCTTTCAAAGGAACTGGGGCTGTTGTCCATTCAAATGAGAATGTCTTTGGTTCCGATAATTCAGGCGGGAATGCCATTGGAGCAGGTATTCTATTGAAACGCTCCATGGCAGTTTCATCCATAGCTTTCATTTCATCTGCATGGCGCTCCACAAGAGTCGATTTTGGTTTCCCACCGTATCGTCGTTTACGATTGCCCCCTCGGCGATTCTTCTTCGAAGAACCTCTGTTACTGTCACGGGATGAATCTCTTTGATTCCGACGATTGGGTTCGCTCATCAGTCATCCTCGTCGCCGACCGTCTTTGAATCCTCGCCTTGTAATTCCACTGTCTGTAGGTGCTGAGATTCCCCAATAAATTGTACCCCATTCTTCGTCAAATCATCCAACCACTGCTGTGCGAAGGCCTTAGCCTGAGAGGCAACTCGCCGTTTAAAAAATCGAAACCATCCCGAGACTTCCCACCATGCGGCGATTTCTATGCCGCCCTCATGCTCACACAATACTGTGACCGTCATTTGAAGAGATTTTAGAGCGGTGGCTACAGGATTGCCGTTGCGTTGCTGCCCCAACCATTCAAATTCAATCTCGATGAAAGATGGATTATGTCCTTGTCGTAAACCGACTACTTTCCATAATTCTTCAATCAAACGTTGTCGTTCAACGCGATGTAAATCGAATCTTTGGCCAATTTTCAATTCCCCTTTTGACGAAGATAACACCCTTTGAGCAGAACTGTTCCAAAGCGGCCATGTGTCGAGATTGAGAATATTTGAAGCTACTTGTTTAGAAAAAGAGCGCTCGAGAGGGGAACGCCGAACCCAATTCGGCGCACTCATAATCCATCCAGTAAATTCATTCTCAAGAACTTGTGGGACAGTCTACACACGGTTTCAAATGCTCCAACCTATTCCAAGAACTATGCGCAGCATTCAAATTCCTCTATTAATGGTTATTTTGCTCGTACTTGCAAGCGTTTCAATCGGTTCTTCGAACTCTGGAAACCAACCACTTAATGACTCAATACATCCAAGTTCAAGTGAAAACAATTCTACCACTCTAGGATGGGTCACAACATTCAAAGGTCCATTTGATGAATATATTACGGATAGCGAAGTGTATTCAGATGGCAGAGTTGTTTCTGGAGGATGGTTTCAAGGTTACATAGAACTCGACGAAAACACCGATGGAGTAGGTTCAACTGCAGACGGTCAAGACCAAGACTTTCTCTTGACTTGGATGGACAACAACGGGACAATCCTCTCTGTTGTTGGGGGTGGTTCTGTTGGAGTGGACTTCATCAGCGCAGTATCAATAATGCCGAATGGTGATGTTGTTATTGCTGGAACATATTGTTTGGGGAGTTTCGATTCTGACTGTTCAATGCAACTCGGCGACCTTGACCCGCTGGAGAAAAGATTTCCTGCTGATGACGGGAATGCATTCATTGCACGAATCGACTCTTCAGGGAACTGGGTTTGGGCGACTCAAATTCAAAATTACAAAGAATTATTTGTCGTTGACTTGCTTGTTTCTGATTCAAACCAAATCCATGTTGCATTCACGTTCAGAGACGACATTAACCTCAATGGGGATACGGTGCCAGGTTCCCTAGATGCTTCACTGGCTATCGTTACGTTTGACGATAATGGCGTGATGCTGTCCCATATTGAAACTGATACTGGCGCAGGCGTAGAGCCCGATGGATCTCTTTGCTCTGATGGTAACGGTCAGATGTATGCAGTCATATCATTTACGGAATTCTTCGCAGTAGGTGAGGAATCTGCTGTCTCGCAAGGTGGGGCTGATTTGATTGTGGCAAGTTTCACCGCTGCCGGCTGGAACTGGATTCAAAGTGCCTCTGGGGCAGGAGATGTTCGCGCTTGGGACTGTGTCGGGAATGCAAACGCGGGCATCAAACTTGTCGGAGAGTTTTCGGGCAACTCTAGTTTTGGGGAATTCATCACTGGACCGTCCTCAAGTGTGGACTTCTTTGTAGCTGAAGTTTCTTCATCCGGGGACTGGATCAAAATCACTACTGGCGGAGGGCCGGGTATGGATAAAGCAACAGCCATCGTCATTCTAGATAGCGGTGCAATCATCATTTCAGGTTCAACGTCTGCTGGAATGACACTCGGTGAAGATGTCCTTGAGGACATTGACAATATCAACAATGAGTATCAAAATGATATTTTTGTAGCACAAATGAACCAGAATAATACATGGGAATGGGCGATAATCGCTGGAGGCTCTGGTAACGATGAAATCACAGCAATGACGCTGAGCAATGGTGGTTCACCAGTACTTTCCTTCCTCCACACAGATGATTTCAATACCCAAATTGCGGATAGTTGGGGTGGTACTGATGCTGGAATCTGGCTCTATCAAACCGATAGAGATGGAGATGGTTACCTTGATGGGGAAGATAATTGTCCCAAAATTTACAACAACGACCAACTCAACTACGACGAAGACATACAAGGAGATAGTTGTGATACTGATGATGATAATGACAATGTCATCGACACCAATGATGACTGTCAGTATGGAGACAAAGGTTGGTTTTCTGAACCATCTACCGATCACGACGGTGACGGATGCAAAGATTCTACCGAAGATTTTGATGATGACGAAGATACTATCTTTGACCAAAACGACCTCTGTCCGTTAGGCCCAGTCGGATGGATTTCAACGACTGAAAACGACGCAGAAAGCGATGGCTGCGAAGATATTGACACGGATGGCGACGGCATGGTAGATCAAATGGACAACTGCCCATCTGAAGTAAATTCAGCGCAAGCTGATTTAGATGTAGATGGTATTGGAGATGTATGTGATGTCGATGAGGACGGAGATAAAATTCTCAATGTTCATGATAACTGTCTTGAAGACACCCCTGTTTGGACTTCAAATTCTGTCAACGACCATGACCAAGACGGTTGTCATGATTCTCTTACTGACTTTGATGATGATGACGACGGAGTAGGTGATGCAGAAGATCTGTGCCCTCGAGGTGAAACGGGGTGGTCTGAAAACGCTCTAATCGATGACCACGATAGCGATGGGTGTCGAGACTTAAGTGAAGATGATGATGATGACAATGACGGTTTTTCTGATGTCATTGACAACTGTAAGACTGGATTTATCGGCATAGCTGCGGTTGGTCAAGACCTTGATCAAGACGGATGTATCGACAGTACCGAAGATTCCGATGATGACGAGGACGGAATTGACGATTCTAACGACTTGTGCCCACGCACTGTCGCAGGACAACAAGTAGGACTTACAGGCTGCAGCCAATATCAACTTGATGATGACTTGGATGGCGTTGCCAATGCAATTGATTTGTGCCAAAATACGATTGCGGGAAAAATAGTCGACTTGGCTGGATGTCAATTGAACGTCGGTGAGGCTGCTGATGATGAGGCTTCTTCAGATAGTGACTCCAGTGTTTCGAAATGGTTGTACGCGTTTTCTGCAGTCCTAGTTTGTGCAGCAGTATTTGTTACCTTCTACACTTCACCGAATTCTAAGAAAACTCCGACTCATCTTGAAGAGAATAAAAATTTGTCAAAGAGTGATAGTTTAGCGATTTCCCTAGAAACAACTGAACAAGAATAGATGTCCTGGGAGGACAACATACAAAACCAAATACAGAATGATTAAACCATGTCCCGATATTTAAGGTACAGTCTGGCGATTATTGTGCTCGCCATGCTAGTTAATATTCCGAGCATTGATGCGTACAATAGCGGCAAATCCGGCTCCACAACAAGTGGATGCACGTGCCATTCGGGCGGCTCTGGAGGAGTTACACCATCCATGAGCGGACTACCAACAAGCTACACTCCTGGTCAAACTTATTCGCTAACTTGGACTGCTGGCTCACCTTCAACCGGCCAGGGTGGGTTCAATCTCGATGCGTCTTTAGGGACTTGGACTAATCTCGGAAACCGAGTAAAGACACTAAATGGTGAATTGACACATAGTTCAGATTTACAGCGCTCATGGGCCGCAGACTGGACGGCACCTTCGGCGGGAAGTGGCAATGTTGTATTCGACCTTGCCGTGCTCTATGCAAACAGCAACAGCGGCACTTCTGGGGATAATTGGGGGACGGGTTCATGGACTGTTCCTGAAACGGTGACCCAAAATACACCACCAACTGTATCAAACGTATACATTGGCTTCAGTACGACAAGTGGGGCGGTTACTCAGGTGTATTTCGATCAAGATATTTTTGCTTACTACGATTACAATGACGATGATAACGATGTTGAAACAAGCTCCCAAATTCGTTGGTCAAAGGACGGAAATAATGTTCCTCAGCGAAATGATTTCTCCAATGTTCCAAGTTCGTACACCTCCATCGGTGAAGTTTGGACCTTGAGCGTTACACCCAATGACGGAAC
>Ga0228649_1001209_pt1 | contig 9948 bp, 8 predicted proteins | sample 61DmetaG_FD_190074 | JGI IMG/M metagenome (GOLD analysis project Ga0228649, IMG submission 190074) | Seawater microbial communities from Monterey Bay, California, United States - 61D | ecosystem: Environmental > Aquatic > Marine > Coastal | place: USA: California | collected 2016-10-31 | reverse complement strand
GTATAGACAGTTGGCAACTAAGTCTATAAAGTACAATTTTAATGCCAGCACGATATTTTAGCTCATTAAAAACCAAAATTTCTTTTAATAGTAACCCATCTTATTTCTTTAAAATTACTCTCACAAGAGGTCGTCTCTGATGTCGTTTCCTGCCATATTGGCTCTCGAGGATGGAAGTATATTCTATGGAGAAGGTTTTGGTGAAGAAAAAATTGAGGTTGGCGAAATTGTTTTTAATACTTCAATGACTGGTTATCAGGAAATAATCACCGATCCTTCATATAAAAAACAAATCATAACCTTTACCCATCCTCATATAGGAAACACAGGAATAAATGATGATGATAATGAATCATCTCAGATTCATGCATCTGGAATAGTCATTAATGAATTCTGTAAAAAACCTAGCAATTGGAGATCTTCTAAAACTCTTGAAGAATTTTTAATTGTGGAAAAAGTGATAGCAATATCAGGTATTAACACAAGAAAATTAACATCGCTTCTTAGAGATAAAGGATCTATGAACAGTTGCATAGCTTCTTTGTCTCACATTACAGAAGAAGAGGCTGTCAAAACAGCAAAAGGTTTTGCTGGATTAAAAGGGCTTGATTTAGCAAAGGTTGTTAGTTCAAAAGAAGATTATGATTGGAATGAAGGAGTTTGGCCTGAACATGCTGTCTCCTCAACCAAACCTTTAATAGTTGCGTATGATTTTGGAATAAAAACAAATATTTTAAGGCTTTTATCAGATCATGTTGGTGCTGTTCGTGTTGTTAATGCAGAGACAACTTTTGAAGACGTGTTGCAATTATCCCCAAGCGGAATTTTTCTTTCAAATGGCCCTGGAGATCCGGAGCCTTGCACCTACGCAATTGAGAGTATTAAAAAATTCCTAGAATTAAATATCCCAATATTTGGCATTTGTCTTGGTCATCAACTTCTTGCATTAGCCGGGGGTGCAAAAACTTACAAAATGAAATTTGGTCATCACGGAGCTAATCATCCAGTGCAAGATCTAATCACCAAAGAGGTTTTTATCACAAGTCAAAATCATGGTTTTGCTGTTGATTTAGATTCTTTACCAAACAACATAAAACCATCTCATATTTCTTTATTTGATGGTTCATTGCAAGGTATTGAGTTTAACGATGTACCAGCATTCAGTTTTCAAGGTCACCCAGAAGCAAGCCCTGGACCTCAAGAAATTCAGACATTATTTAATAAATTTAGAATCATGATAGAAGAACATGCCAAAACGTAAGGATATTAATTCAATCTTAATTATTGGAGCTGGCCCAATAATCATTGGTCAAGCATGTGAGTTTGATTATTCCGGGGCGCAAGCATGTAAAGCTCTAAAAGAAGAAGGTTTTAGAGTAATTTTAGTAAATTCTAATCCCGCTACAATAATGACAGACCCACTAATGGCAGATGCAACATATATAGAGCCTATTCACTGGGAATCAGTTGAAAAAATTATTGAAAAAGAAAAGCCTGATGCCATATTGCCAACAATGGGAGGTCAAACAGCATTAAATACAGCATTATCTTTAGATAAAAAAGGAGTTCTAAAAAAACATGGAGTTGTTTTAATTGGAGCAAACAGAGAAGCTATTGATAAAGCTGAAGACAGACAGCTCTTTGATGAAACCATGCAGGCAATTGATATTGAAACTCCTAATTCAGGAATTGCTCATACTATGGATGATGCATTCGAAGTTCAAAAACGTATAGGTTTCCCTTGTATTATTAGACCATCTTTCACAATGGGCGGAACTGGTGGAGGAATTGCTTATAATATTGATGAATTTGAGGCTATATGTAAAAAAGGTCTTGAATTATCTCCTACCAGCGAACTTCTTATTGATGAGTCACTAATTGGCTGGAAAGAATTTGAGATGGAGGTTGTTAGAGATTGTAAAGATAACTGTATTATAGTTTGTTCCATAGAAAATCTTGATCCTATGGGGGTTCATACAGGTGATTCAATAACCATTGCGCCCGCTCAAACACTTACAGATAAAGAATATCAAGTAATGAGAAATGCCTCTTTTAAGATTTTAAGAGAAATTGGTGTGGACACTGGTGGTTCAAATGTTCAATTCGCAATTAATCCTGAAAATGGGAAAATGGTTGTTATTGAAATGAATCCAAGAGTTAGCAGGTCATCTGCACTCGCATCTAAAGCAACCGGATTTCCTATTGCTAAAGTTGCTGCACTGTTATCTGTTGGTTATACACTTGATGAGCTCAAGAATGATATTACAGGAGGACTTACTCCAGCTTCTTTTGAGCCAAGTATCGATTATATTGTTACAAAGATTCCTAAATTTGCTTTTGAAAAGTTTCCACAAGCAGATCCTAAACTTACCACACAAATGAAGTCTGTGGGAGAGGTAATGGCAATTGGTTCAAATTTTCAAGAATCACTTCAAAAAGCACTCTCTAGCATGGAAGAAGATTTAAATGGGCTTAATTCAGTAGTAGAAAAGCCATATGAAAACCATGAAGATAAAATATTATATGAATTAACTTTTCCAGGTCCAAAAAGACTATTTTATGTCTCTGATGCATTAAGAGCAGGTTGGAATCTCGAAAAAATACATAAGTTAACAAAAATAGATTACTGGTTCTTAGATCAAATTGAAGAAATTATAAATTTTGAAAAAAGTATTCAAAATAAGGAACTAGACACTTTATCTAAAGATGATATTTTTGGCTTAAAGAAAAAAGGTTTTACAGATTCAAGAATTGCTGAGCTTACTCAATCAAGCGAGATGGACTTCAGAAATTTAAGAATTTCTTATGATGTGTTTCCTATTTTCAGAAGGGTAGACACTTGTGCAGCTGAGTTTGCTACTTCAACTTGTTATATGTACTCAACTTACGGGGACATGTGTGAAAGCAACCCATCAAAAAATAAAAAAATCCTTGTTCTTGGAAGTGGACCAAATAGAATAGGTCAAGGTATTGAGTTTGATTACTGTTGTGTTCATGCATCTTTAGCTATGCAAGAAGAGGGCTATGAATCAATAATGGTTAATTGTAATCCTGAGACTGTTTCAACAGACTATGATGTTTCTAATAGACTATATTTTGAGCCAATAACAGCAGAAAAAATCTTAGATATTATTCATAAGGAGAAACCAGAAGGTGTGATAATTCAATTTGGAGGACAAACCCCTCTTAAGCTTGCTGATATTCTATCTGAACAGGGTGTAAAGATTCTAGGTACTAATGTTGATGCAATTGATAGGTCTGAAGATAGAGAAAGGTTTCAAGATTTGATTACTAAATTAAATCTTAAGCAACCAGCCAATGCTACTGTAAAAAATATTGCTGAAGCAATGGCTCAGGCTGACATTATTGGTTTTCCAATAGTTGTTAGGCCATCTTATGTTCTTGGAGGAAGGGCGATGCAACTTGTTCATAATAAGAATGAATTAGAGTTGTATCTCACAGAAGCTGTAGAGGTATCAAACAGCAAGCCGATTCTATTAGATAGCTACCTTACTGATGCAATTGAGGTTGATGTTGATGTTGTATCAGATGGAAACAATATTAAAATAGGTGGAATATTGCAACATATTGAGCAGGCTGGAATTCATTCTGGAGATTCAGCTTGCTCATTACCTCCATATAGCCTTTCCAGTGAAGTCCAAGATGAAATATCAACACAATCTATTATGATAGGAAAAGAGCTGGATATTATTGGCCTCATGAATATCCAATTTGCAGTAAAAGAAAACGATATATATATCATTGAAGTCAATCCAAGAGCTTCAAGAACTGTGCCCTTTATCTCAAAAGCTATCGGAAATTCTCTAGTAAAGGTAGCCTCAAAGGCAATGATAGGCAAATCTTTAGATGAGCAAAAATTTAGCAGTCAGCTTCCAGAAGGGCTATCTTTTGTAAAAGAGGCTGTCATGCCGTTTGATAAATTTCCTCTTGTAGATCCAATCCTTGGGCCTGAAATGAAATCAACTGGTGAAGTAATGGGAATAGGTATTAATTTTGGTGAAGCCTATGCAAAAGCTCAAAAAGGAGCTAATAAAAGTATGCCAAGATCAGGAACTGTCTTTTTAAGCGTAAAAGATAGTGATAAAAAATATCTAGATGAACTAGTTCCGTTAATAGTAAATAGAGGCTTTAAGATAGTTGCAACAGGAGGAACAGCGTCTTACATAAAAGAAATGAATTATGACGTGCGAAGAATAAATAAGGTTAATGAGGGAAGACCTCATACTGTAGATAGCCTTTTAAATAATGAAATTGATCTGGTTATTAACACAACCGAGGGTAAGCAATCCATTCAAGACTCGGCAGCAATAAGAAGAACAGCTCTGCAAAATAAGATTTTTTGCACGACAACCATGTTTGGCGCATTTGCAATAATGCAAGCTTTAGAGAGCAAAGAAGCTGATTGGTCATACAATACTCTTCAAGAAATAAATACTTAATCATCTTAATTGCTATAATCATCTAATGAGTAGAATTCCTATAACAAAAGAGGGTGAGCTTTTTTTAAAAGAAGAGTTATCACAATTAAAATTCACTGAAAGGCCAAAAATTTCTGAAGCTATAGCTGAAGCCAGGGCTCATGGAGATTTAAAAGAGAATGCAGAGTATCATGCTGCCAAAGAGCTTCAAGGTCTTATGGAAGCAAAGATTAATGAAATTGAAACTGCTCTTTCTAATGCTCAGATTATTGACGTAAAAGATATTCCAGAAACAGGAAGAGTTGTATTTGGGTCAACGATTAAGCTTTATGATGCTGGTGCTGAAAAAGAATTAAGCTATAAGATAGTTGGTAACTTAGAATCAAATCCTGAGAAAGGGCATATTTCTATTGATACTCCAATCGCAAAAGGACTTGTTGGGAAATTTGTTGATGACGAAGTCTCTATTGAAACACCTTCAGGAAAACTTACTTATGAAATCATCGAAGTAAAGCATATCTAATGCATGCTGATAACTGGGCAAATAAAGCAAAACAAGAGGGTTACAGAACCAGAGCAGTTTATAAGCTTGATGAAATTATTCAAAAAACTAAGGCTTTAAAAAAGAAACAAAACGTTCTAGATTTAGGCTCAGCACCCGGAGGCTGGTCACAATATGTAAAAAAAAAATCTCCTCTATCTGATGTATATGCAATTGATATTTTAGAAATGGAGCGTTTGGATGGAGTCTATTTCTTTTTGAAAAGCATTGAAGAAATTAATGAGATAGATGTAATTCATGATCTAAAAGGTAATTTTGGTCTTGTAATTTCAGATATAGCCCCCAACATTACAGGTATAAATGCTATAGATATTGAAAATATATATGAGCTTAACTGTCTAACATTAGATACAGCTTTAAAATATTTAGATTCATCTAACGGCTCATTTATTATGAAGACCTTTCAAAACAGCATGTTAAAGAATCTTCGAAAAAAAATGGAATTATCTTTTGAGGTAGTTCAAACTTACAAACCTGCTGCTTCAAAAAAGCAATCAGGTGAAATATATTTGTACGGAGCATATAAATAATGAATAGTGTTTTAAGAAATCTAGCCGTGTGGTTCGTTTTAGGATCATTACTAATTTATGTATTTAATAATATTGAAAACTCTGGTGCCACAGAGCAAATAAGTTATAGTCAATTTAAAGAAGAAGTATTATCTGATCGAATTGCCAAAGTGGTCTATAAAGGCGATCAAATGACAATCACTGGCGAGCGTTTAGATGGTTCAAGGTTCGAGACAACACACCCAATCTTTAAAAAAGATGAGGCTGTTGATAATGCCATACAAGATAATGGGATTATCGCTGTATATGAGAAGATTGAGCAACCCTCAATTTGGTCACAATTATTAGTAGGAGCATTTCCAATTATTCTACTTCTGGGTATTTTCTTTTTCTTTATGAGACAGATGCAGGGAGGAATAGGTGGTAAAGGCGGACCCATGTCTTTTGGGAAAAGTAAAGCCAAATTAATGGAAGGCGGAAAAGTTAAGACTACTTTTAAAGATGTCGCAGGTTGTGAAGAAGCAAAGCAAGATGTTCAGGAGCTTGTAGATTTTTTAAGAGATCCTACAAAATTTCAAAAGTTAGGTGGAAAAATTCCAAGAGGTGTTTTAATGGTGGGCCCTCCAGGAACTGGCAAAACTTTACTTGCAAGAGCGGTTGCTGGTGAAGCTAAAGTTCCATTCTTTACAATCTCAGGTTCTGATTTTGTAGAAATGTTTGTTGGGGTTGGCGCTTCAAGAGTCCGAGATATGTTCGATCAGGCTAAAAGACAGTCCCCATGCATTATATTTATAGATGAGATTGATGCTGTTGGAAGACACAGGGGTGCTGGTCTTGGAGGAGGTCATGATGAAAGAGAGCAAACCCTCAATCAACTACTAGTTGAAATGGATGGATTCGAAGGTAACGATGGAGTTATTGTAATAGCTGCTACAAACAGACCAGATGTATTAGACCCTGCATTATTAAGGCCAGGAAGATTTGATCGTCAAGTTGTTGTTGATCTCCCAGATATTCGAGGTAGAGAAGCAATTTTGAAAGTCCATATGAGAAAAGTTCCACTTGATTCAAATGTTGATCCATTGGTTCTAGCAAGAGGTACACCTGGATTCTCTGGGGCAGATTTAGCGAACTTGATAAATGAAGCTGCTCTTTTTGCTGCTAGATACTCAGACAAAAAAATAGACCAGACCCATTTAGATTTAGCAAAAGACAAGATAATGATGGGTGCAGAAAGAAAGTCTATGATTCTTAGCGAAGAACAAAAAAGAATTACAGCTTATCATGAGGCTGGTCATGCAATAGTTGGAAGACTTTGCCCGACTCACGATCCTGTTTATAAAGTTACTATTATTCCGAGAGGAAGAGCTCTAGGCGTAACAATGTTTCTTCCAGAAGAGGATACGTATATGCAAAGTAAGGAATATCTTTTAGGAAGAATTGCTACTTTATTTGGCGGAAGAATCGCAGAAAATATTATTAATGGTGATCAAGGCATAACGACTGGAGCCTCTAATGATATTGAAGTTGCTACAGGCATTGCTACTAATATGGTCACAAAATGGGGTTTCTCTGAAGCTTTAGGAACTATTAAATTTGGTGAGGATGAAGGCAGTCCATTTCTTGGAAGGTCAGCATCATCACCAGCACAATTCAGAAGTGAAGAAACATCAAAGCTAATAGATTCAGAAGTTAAATCAATTATTGACACCTGTTACGAAAGAGCAGAAAACCTATTGAAGACCAATCTCGACAAGCTAAATGTAATGGCTGATGCATTATTAAAATACGAAACCATAGATGAGCCACAAATTGATGACATTATGGCTGGTGCTGATCCTCGGGAGCCTAAAGGTTGGTCTGATGACGAGCCTACTCCAAAATCTGATAAAAAAACTTCAATAAAAGGTGCCGCTGAAGAGTTATAATCTTTTGTTATGAATTTAAAATTTGGTACTGATGGTATCCGAGGTCCTGTTGAGACGCATATAACACCTGAAGCTTGTTTGCGTATTGGTCATGCAACAGGTATCGTCATGAAAGAACAAGGTTGGAACACTGTGATGATTGGTAAAGATACAAGAGTATCAGGTTATATGCTTGAATCTGCTCTCCAAGCAGGTTTTATTGCCGCTGGTGTTGATGTAAGTTTATGCGGACCTCTTCCAACTCCAGGTGTTGCATACCTTACTAAATCTCTTAGACAAAAATTTGGAGTTGTAATAAGTGCATCCCATAATAATTTTTTAGATAATGGTATTAAAATTTTCAATGCTGACGGTGAAAAACTCTCAAGAGACTTAGAGAAAAAGATAGAAAAACTATTAGACTCAAATTTAAAACCTGTTAAAACAGAGATTTTAGGAAAAGCAAGTAGGTTTGATGAAGCTGGAGCAAGATATATAGAGTTTTGTAAATCTACTGTTCCTTTAAATATCTCATTTGCGAATTTAAGGATTGTGTTAGATTGTGCAAATGGAGCATGTTATAAGGTGAGTCCAGATGTTTTTAAAGAGCTTGGTGCAGAAGTTATACCTCTTGGTGTAAATCCTGATGGATATAATATCAATGCAAAATGTGGTTCCACACATCCAGAGCTTGTGAAAGAAGAAGTATTAAAGCATAGAGCTGATTTCGGTATATCTTTAGATGGCGATGGCGATAGAGTCATATTAATTGATCGTAATGGAAAGATTTTAGATGGAGACGATCTTCTTTATATTTTGGCTTTTGCTAATCCCAATAGAGCTGGTCAATGGTCAGGAGTTGTTGGTACTCACATGAGTAACCTTGGTTTTGAAGATGGAATTAAAAAGCTTGGGTATGAATTTTTCAGAGCAGACGTCGGTGATAAATATGTAAGTAACATGCTTACAAAAAAAGGTTGGATGTTAGGCGGAGAAACATCTGGTCATATTATATGTAAAGACCTTATTAGTACTGGTGATGGAACTATTGCAGCCTTAAAAGTTATATCTTCTCTCCTAATACTTGAAAAAGATCCATCAGAAGTTTTGTCAAACTATACTAAAATGCCTCAAGTAAATGAAGCTATTAAAGTTAACAATAAAGACACTGCTAACGATAAAGACTTGTTAAATCTTATAAAGGAAATTGAATCAGATATCACCGTCGGAAGAGTATTAGTTAGACCATCTGGAACAGAAAGTAAAATTAGGGTTATGGTAGAAGCACCAGAAGAAAAAGTTGCATTTAAGTTTACAAAAGATATTTGTGAACTTATCAAATCAAAATCATAGTTGTGATAATTGCAAATTGGAAAGCAAATGGAGAAACTAAAAAAAATCTTCATTGGTGCGAGACATTTATTAAATTAACAGATAATACTGCTCTCAATTATGTTGGCATAAGCCCATCTAGTATCCACTTTAATCAAATACAAAATTTTTTTATGGAAACAAATGTAATGATAGGCATTCAAGATATAGATTTTGAAGGTGGTGCTAGAACAGGTTCTATTTCAGCTGAAATGGCTTCAGCTGAGTGCTGTAAATTTTCTTTGGTAGGTCACTCAGAGAGAAGAGAGTTATTTAATGAAGGTAATAATTTAATTAGAAAAAAAATTAATAGCCTTTTAAAATATAATATAGAACCAATTTTGTGTATTGGTGAAAGTTTGGAAGAGTATGATTTAGGTAAAACAAGACAAAAATTAAAATCTCAGATTACAGAATCAATTTCAAAATTAAATACTCTTAAGGAGTTAATTATTGCTTATGAACCAATATGGGCAATTGGTTCAGGAATAACGCCTAAACCTAAAGAGGTAAATTCAATGCACGAATTTATAAAAGATGTTGTACAATCCGCAACAACAAATAATATTGTGCCAAAAGTTTTATACGGTGGAAGTGTTAACGATACTAATGCTGCCAACTTTCTTAAAGAAGAGAGTATTGATGGAGCTCTGGTAGGCGGCGCATCCATGGATGCAAACGTTTTTGCGAATATTGTAAATATTTATAAAAGGCTTAAAAAGATATGATAGTTTTAATAAAAATAGTGTGTATAGTTTTAGCAATTGTAATTATCGCATTAGTTCTACTTCAACAAGGAAAGGGATCAGATTTAGGTTCTGCTTTTGGTGGTGGTTCATCTAATTCTATGTTTGGTGTATTAGGTCCGTCAGATTTTTTAGGAAAATTAACATATATATTAGTTGCACTGTGGTTTTTACTTACGCTTACCCTTGCATACTTATACAAAACACAAAATACAAAAGAAATCTTTGATACCCCGTTAATTGAAGAAGTTTTGGAAGAAATTCCTTCTGATGAGATACCTGTAGAATAAAAGAAATTTACTGGTGCCGAAAGCGGGACTTGAACCCGCACGAGCTTTCGCTCACTAACCCCTCAAGCTAGCGTGTCTACCAATTCCACCACTTCGGCATAAAGTTTGGAGATTATAACAAGTA
>Ga0228649_1001208_pt1 | contig 9952 bp, 4 predicted proteins | sample 61DmetaG_FD_190074 | JGI IMG/M metagenome (GOLD analysis project Ga0228649, IMG submission 190074) | Seawater microbial communities from Monterey Bay, California, United States - 61D | ecosystem: Environmental > Aquatic > Marine > Coastal | place: USA: California | collected 2016-10-31 | reverse complement strand
CAACCTCATATCTATATAGATGCGCCCATTTCAGGAGGCCCAAAAGGAGCTGCTGCCGGAACATTGACGTCCATGGTGGGCACAGAGTCGTTAAAACCGGACATACAAGAATTAATTGAAATATATTCTAAAAAAATTGTCTGCTGTGGTGGTGTTGGAAATGGCAATGCTATCAAGTCGGTCAATAATTATTTAAATATATCGCATTTAATGTTGGCCTCTGATGCCCTTCTCGGATTAAAAAAACAAGGCGTTGACGTTAATGTAGCACTAGAAGCTATCAATGATTCGTCGGGAAGGTCTTTACAAACACAAGAAAGAATACCAAACGAAGTTATGTCAAATGAATATAATTATGGATTTAAGTTACATCTAATGTGTAAAGATGTAAAAAACGCTCGACCTATATTGGAAAGTGGTTTATATTATAAATATTTTAATTCATTAATACAAAAAGGCAAAAGTAGCCTAGAAGACTATACAACAATTGTAAAACATATAGAAAAAATAAATAATAAATCATTCAAATAAAACTATTAAAGCAATATATTTTTAAATAAATGAATAAATCTGATATTGTATATGTAGCTATGGCTGCCGATATTATACATTTAGGCCATATTAATATTATAGAAACAGCCGCTGCTTTAGGCCCCGTGGTCATCGGACTATTGACCGATGACGCTATACGGTCATATAAACGCCAGCCTATTATCACATGGGAACAGCGTCGTAAGGTTATTTCGTCTTTGAAAGGAGTGTCTATCGTTATTCCGCAAATAACACATGATTACGTGCCAAATCTAGAAACATTGCGACCTGCATATGTAGTGCATGGTTCTGATTGGAAAACTGGAACTCAGAGTAAAGTACGTGCGCGAGTGTTGGAAACAATAAATAAATGGGGTGGCGAATTGGTAGAACCTGAATATACCGGAGGAATTAGTACTACACAAATAATAGAAAAATGTAAACATGAAAAATAACAATATTAAGCATTTATGTTAGGGTTAGGACCAAACGGGAGCCAACAGCAACAGCATTGTCATCGTGTTTATAATTTTTTTGGACTTTTTGGCTATCGTTAGTTGTTAAATCCATAGTGTGTGTTGATTATATATATAAATTTAGTATAAATAACCATTGTAACTATTAATACGGTATCATGTTTGAAAAAAAACTTATACCGGTGCTTATTGTCAGTTTAATTTTACTATTTGTTTCCCATCGTCATCGTCTTCGAAATGTAATTACGATAATTCACGGGAAAATGTTCAGTGAAGAAAATACCGACAATAAAGCCACGTCGGGCGTATCGGGCCACGTTTTTACGGGAGAAAAGACTCGAACGTTTAGTAAACGTTTGCAAAATCCCAAAATGACTCCGCTTAATACGATACATATTTGCTCGAAATGGGCGGTTGTCACAACTATAAATGCACCCACGATATCCATCCATAAAGTTGTGGATCAATCCAATTTTTGTGTAGTTATCGTGGCAGACCATAAAACACCAACTAAAGAATACTTTGAACTGGAATCAGAACGCGTGTATTTTTTGTCCGTCGAAAAACAGGAAAAGATGCAAGATATGGCGATTACAACAGAACTCCCGTGGAATCATTTTGGTCGTAAAAATTTGGGATATTTGTATGCTATTCAACACGGTGCTGAAATTATTTTTGACTTTGATGACGACAACGAACTCATTTCTGATATTCCCTTCAAAACATTAGAGCCATGGTTAGTCGCGGATGAGACTCAAGTGTTTAATCCATATCCAATGTTTGTTGAGTTGGAAGACGTCGCCTGGCCTCGTGGATTTCCACTGACGCAAATTCAAAATGTCAGCACTTGGAAAGTGCCCAAGTTCACGACCACCAATCCAAGCATTGGTGTTATCCAAAGCTTGGCCAATCACGACCCGGACATGGATGCCATTTGGCGTCTGACCCGTAAGTTGCCTCTAAATTTTGATTCGAACAAACGTGTTGTTCTACCACCGGGTACATATTCCAGTTACAACGCGCAAGCAACCATTCACTACGCACTGTGGGGGACGCTGCTACCTGTCTCTGTGCATGGCCGTGTCAGTGATATTTGGCGAAGCTACATCATGCAACGTCTGATGCACGACGTAGGCCAAGCCGTTGGATTTGTGTCTCCGTTCGTCAAACAAGTGCGAAACGCACACAATTATCAAGCCGACTACATGAGCGAGAGGCCGCTGTACGAAAAAACGGAAGCTTTGGTTCGGGTGTTGTCGGAATGGAAAGGGAAATCGGCCGTATTCGAGGAACGCTTTGTGGAGCTTTTTGAGGAGCTGTACGAGCGTGATTTTCTTGAAATCAAAGATGTACATTTGGCACAAAAATGGATACGGACGTTGCAACAGATGAAATATAAATTCCCAACGCTAGTAAGAAATCCAGTCTTGACAATTTTCAAGCGTGTCAAGAAAAACACACAATTAACGGTTCAACCACTCAGTATTCAGAAAAAATACGAATTGGATTACAACAATTTTTTCAACCCGGGTTTGTATTCTGTAAAGAGTAATTTTGGAACTTACGATGGCTGTGCCAATAATAAAGATATCGTTTTGTTTTTATTGTGGGGTCATTTAAGGACATTCATGATGAAATTAAAAAACTGGCATTCGTTCGTAAAATCAGTTCCATGTGCCTATGTAATGATATATACCAGAGACATTATTGAAGCACCTGGCAAAGCATGGTGGGGTAATCGTGATTCGCGTGGAATATATGGTAAAGATGATACTCCAGTCGCATTGTTAGAAACATATGTGAAAAATCACGCGAATGTTGGGTATCATGTTGTACATCAAAACAGTCAAATTACGGATAATTTTATAGGTAGCACAAATCTTGCTATTGCCATTTCGAGAAAACACGGAATTAAACTCGATAACTCAACTATAATTGTACAGACTCGCACCGATGTTTTATTCTCTCATACAATTGATTTTGAGAGAATAAAAGTTAAAATTAAAAGATTCCAAAATTGGCTTTTTTTTCCTCGACATAGAGCTACTTTGGGTGGGCGCGACCCTCAAGAAATGTTATTGATCGGGAATTACGGCTGGTTTAAAAATAAATTTAATTTTAAAGCCATGAAAAAGGCTCTTGAGCCTGGACAATGTGGCGCATGTGAGTCATTACCAGTGGATTTCGAAAATGATGCTGTAGGGATGAAAAAAAGAAAAAAATGTTGGGAACGTGCTATAGCATATCAATTTTCACACGAACATCGTCAAAAACAAATCCATGATGCTATATGTGACAATCTTACACCTATCTTTATGAACAACATACTTAAAATACATTTATATCGCCTGAACGGTAATTATGCAACTGCAATACAACAACCTGGTAATATTTTGCTCGTAAACCCTTCACAGGATATAAAACTAGGACCACTTGATATAACTAAAAATGCAATGGAAGTTATTGGTCGGCCAGAATTGGCCGGGTGCTTTTGCAAAGACCGTCATATAGACATTACGGCACATGATAATGAAATATCAGAGTTTAAAAAAAGCAAAGGCGCATTTACCTCCAAAGTTTCGCTACATCTCAATGATTGGATTTGGGTAAGACCTCTAAATTAAATAGATTACCAAATCCAATCGAACTTTGATAATAACTGTATATACATATTCATTATCGTATAAATATGATAATTATAATACCTATAGGAGGCATTGGAAAACGTTTTCGCGAACATGGTTATGTTAAACCCAAAGCACTCATTCCTGTTCTGGGTAAACCTATTTTATTTTGGCTATTGGATTGTATTCGAGATTCTGATAAAAATATACAGGCTATATATATTCCTCATACAAAAGAATATACGGAATACAATTTAAAACATCTCATTTCGCATTATTATCCGTCTTTAAATGTGATATGTCAAGAACTCGCAAATAAAACAAGAGGTGCATTGGAAACTATTGCATTATGCCTTATGCAATTGAACATTGAAGACAGTCCCATCATGTGTTTAGATTCTGACAATTTCTATCGATGTGATATTTTGAGTGCATACAAAGGTAATAACACGATTGTCACATTTGATGACAACCATCCAGAACCTATTTATTCATATGTCATTACAGATGAAACTTACGTTACTAATATTGTGGAAAAAGTGAAGGTTTCAGATACAGCTTGCACAGGCGCATACGCATTCCGCTCATGGAAAATGCTTATGAAAGAATCTTCTGAAATGATATACCAAAATTCTGGTATCCAAAAAGGTGAATTTTATACAAGTGGATGTATTCAATCCTTGATAGAAAAAGGTGAACACTTTGATATAATAAATGTGAAACCAGAAGAATATTTTTGCTTAGGAACTCCCCTGCAAATCCGCCTTTTTTGTTCTGATTGGACCCGTGCGTTACCACAAAAACGTTTTTGTTTTGATTTGGATATGACTTTAGTAACCACGCCTCAAACAATAGGCGACTATCGCACGGTACAACCTATAAACAAAAATATTGAGATGTTGCGTTATTTATACTCGTTGGGCCATTACATTATTATATACACGGCACGCAGGATGAAAACACACTCTGGTTCAGTCGGTAAAGTGGTTGCAGATATTGGTAAAATAACATTTGATACACTAAATATATTTGATATACCTTATCACGAAATATATTTCGGCAAACCCTATGCGGACTATTATATAGATGACAAGGCTATTGACGCTTGTTGTGATTTGGACAACGCTTTAGGATATTACCGTACAACAGTAAAAGCAAGAAATTTCCATAAAGTGTCCAAAGATACCATGGATATTTATAAAAAGGAGGGCAAAGATTTATCTGGTGAAATACAATTTTATTTGAATATTCCCGATATTATTCAATGTCTATTTCCAATTATGTTGGACTATGACAAAAATTACAAGTCATATGTGATAAACCGTATCCATGGACTTACCGCAAGTTCCATGTTTGTAGCAGAACTTTTACAACCTCACGATTTGGAATCTATTTTAATGAACTTAGGTAAAATTCATTCGTGTGGATATACGGATATGAATATATATGCGAATTACGCCGAAAAAATACACAATAGATACGAGAAAAACAAAGAGGTTTATATAAAACTGGCTGATTCAGTTTCAATGTATCAGGAATTGATGACTTATTTCAAAGACTATGAAACACGTAAAGGAGGTGTACCAGCATTAATCATTCATGGTGACCCAGTTTTTACAAATATTATAATAGATAAACACAGAAAAAACCACTTCATAGACCCGAGAGGCAAATTAGGCAATGTATGCACGACGTCCGGAGATGCTCTATACGACTTTGCCAAAATATACCAATCTATTATGGGTTATGACGAAGTATTATTGTGTAAAAAAGTTACGCACGACTATCGTGAAATTATGTTGAGTGTTTTTAAGAACTTCATAGAAACAAATTTCGATGCAAAAACGCTCGAAATCATAAAAAAGATAACCAAGGGTTTATTTTTCACATTAATGCCGTTGCACGAACAAGATGACAAAATACAATTATATTATAAAATAGCAAAAAAACTTTAAATTTTATTTACGTTTATAGGTCTATATGTTACATCGGAATATTTTTCACACACTTCGTTTGAAAAAGTAACTGTTTCTATATGATTTGGAGCTTTTCCAGCGTCTGGGTGTTTCCAATTTAATTTACAGCCGGTATTTCTATCATTCGTACAATGAGGGTGTGCAATGACAGTTTTTGGTACTCCGCGGTAAAAGGTTTCTTTGTAATTATTGTGATGGATATAACGATCATTCCATGTTCGAGCTTCTAGCGTTGCAACTTTAACATAAGGTGTCTCTCGTATAGCCTTGTAAAAACTACATTGGTCGAATGCCCCCCTTGGTCTCCCATTGGCAAGTTTGACGTTGTTACATGGTGTATTTGTATGAAAGTCCAACCATTTCCATAAGACATTTCGCGAAGCATCGCTGAACCGATATGCGAATACCCCGGTATTGTATTGAACTTCTAATGTCGCAACACTCCCTCCACATAATATCTGTTCTCGGTACCATTTTGACTGCCAGTTGCTTTGTGGGGCCAAAGCCATGTCATAAAAACGTAGCATATTGTACAGTGGACCAAGACTTCCCATCACTACAGTTTCCGCATCCAGAAAAACCGTTTTATTAAATGGAGAGTATGTAAGACCTAAAATTTTCGATTGGATTGGTCCAACATGTGACCATTCTTTCGGATAAATAACTCCGTCAAACTTGTTAGAAACCGAAAGTTTTTGGTTTGATATTAAAAATACTGGCAAATTTGTATTGTGACGCCTTATACTCAGTAACAACCTTTCGATAACCTGAGCATATGGGATATTTTGATTGTCTTGAAGACCGTTACGAAAAGCAATTACAATTACTCCACATTCCATATGACCCTGGCATAGTGGTTTCTTATCATAAACACTATTCAAATCTTTGACGGGGAGAAATAGGCGCCGTATTGAAGTAGTCTTTTCTACTGCTTTAACCATATTGTCGATGGAGTTGTTTCGGCGGCGAACAGGTTTGATACGTTGTTCATGATAATCTTTGATAATATTGCTTTCTAAAACAGAGCCTGCTGGCACCGCAACAGAATTTGAGGTCGTTGTGTAATAAAAAACAGAAGACTTCTTGCACAGACCAGTGAGTTTTAGTAGTTTTACTTGACCAAACAAATATGTATTGTACCCTTTGCCGGCGAGAAACTCCACCGTTTTATAAATCGAACCTCCAATTTGAGATTGCATGTGATTATTCTCAAAAAAAATAACCTGTATGCGTTTCATTTCCAGAAGAGTTTGAGCACCACGAAGCACATTTATATCATTACCTTCTGTATCAATTTTCAAAAACAAGATTTTTGGTGAATTAACCTGTTTTTTCGCCCAATCGTCCAGTGAAAGAGTTTTCACTGTTTCTAAAACCTCTTTAAAATTTGATGTCCGAACTAATATAGACGCTCCCGTACTTTCTTTGTGCTTCCACTCAGGCGCACCCAGTATTTTAACAGTCTTCCCTGAACTGTCTGACATAGCGTTGTGAAATAAATGAACACTGTGGTCAGTAGCAAAACGTTGTTCCATACGATCAACAAATGTTCGAATAGCTTCGAATGTAAATACCGGGACCCCAGTCCATATTGTGCGTAAAAGATCTGTGAAATCTCCTTTGTTAGCACCTATGTCAATATTGACTGACGACTCATTGACCTCTTTAATAAATTTATAGGCGACGTTTAACAAAGTATTCTCTGCAGAAACACGATAACCGGATACTCCAGATATTGTACCAGGGTCTTGATTCTTGAATTCTGCCTTATGGTTGGGAAAATATGTATCAATTGTACAACTGTTTTGTTTTTTCAGAAGTTGTTGTTTTTTTGTATCTACTTTTTTCAACTGTTGCATAAATTTACAAATTTTCTGTAAATGAGAAGCCTTCGTTAAATCCACAGAACTAAATTTCAATGGATGGAAATAATCTGCTGTGTCCGGGAGATGACGTTCCCATTGAGTCCGGTCTTTGTCGTCAAACCACATACTTTTTCCATATAGTTTTTGAATCTTGATTTTTTGCTTACTGAAAATTAAATGCATTATTGTCGGGACAGCGTTTGAAAAATATACCTTATGTCGCAAAAATATAGTTGCTAGTGATATAAATTCTTTGCGCGCCACCGACGGAAAATAAAATATGTCGCAAGGCCTATGCGTCCACCCGGACGAAATTAATTCAGCAGAATGAACAGAAGCTAATGACGAGTCCAGTTCAACTTTTTTACTGGCTTCATATCCCCAAGGTTTTAGCCGGCTCCACAATGCAAATTTACCTCCCTGTGCATTCGGTTCTTTTGTTGAAAAATGGAATTCGTCTTCACCACCTTCTATCCACATCTTATTTGAATCAAAATTAGATAAACAACTGGTGCACAAGAGTATGTCATCACCAAGCGTCAAATAGCCACTCTTGTTTGGATATTTCTGCATTGCTTTGAGCGTACACTCATATGAAAGTTTACCCTGATCAATGTTCGGCGCATATATGAAGCTATTGTCATCATGTACCTTTTCGGCGGAACAAAACACAATGTCGCCGCCCAATACACCACGGATTTTGTTTACGTTTGATATATAAAGGTTGTTGAAAACCACGATTTTTAGTATACCGGGCATTATATCCTGCTTCACACACTGTAATTTCATTTCGTTCGTTCGCAATTGCATCTTGACACCAAACAACGTTTCCATGGCATCCCAAAACCATTTGACTTGCTTTTTGTATTGGACAGTGTCTTTCGAAAAACGGTCGTTCACATTCATAAACATCGGTTTATCATGGACTGCTTTTGCGAAACCTTTCACGGATATTGAAACTTCATCCCATAAGGAGCCACGCCTGCTGTCTATATTTTTGTACACGCCCTTTCGAGAAGTAATGAGATTAGACTCCCAAATGCCCAAAATCTCTTCTTCTTGTGAGTTGCGTTTGTTATTGATAGAGTTCGTTTCCGAACTAAAACGTCCTTCATAGTGGGACTCAACAAATGTGTACCAATCTTCATATTCATTTGCCAACCAAAAAGCAAACGATTTCAACATTGGATACATGAAATGTGGGCATGGATTTGCACTAGTTGGCGTTTTTCCGTCAAAAACTTCTGGTTTAATATATACCCTATGGTGTGCGCCCATGACACCGTCATTCCAGGTTGGTTGTTCGCGCCAGGCAAACGGCTTGCCATCTGACGTAAAAAAATCTTTCCATGTTGCAGGTCTACCTAAAATAATATCATCTTGCGTTGCAATAAAATGCTCAGACAATCCTGGGATTTTATGAACCATTGTGTACACGGCCTGACTGTTTTTTGTTGGACAGTGTGTCATATAATCGCATCGATTTACAATCTTGACGTTGATATTGGACGGTAATTCATACGGCAATTCGATATTACCATTCATCAATAAATAAATATTTCGTATCCATGGCGCATTTTTGGAAATAGATATCAATACCCAATACAAAGAATGGTCGCCTGTACGTGAACGTTCGATTTCTTTAGACGGCTCGGACCCTAACGATGAGGGGATAACAATGTCAATGTTATTTTTCCAATCATTTTTTACCAAATCAGTTTTCACTGATTTAATAACGTGTGCATATTCATCAGTGCGTGAATCTATTTCTGCATTCTGAGTTTTAATCTTATTAGTCTGTTCATCTTTAACTTTCAAATGAATAGTTCCGTATTTGTCAACAACTTCGCTTGAAATATAATATTTTAAAGAATTCAAACCGTCTGTTTTCCACTCATTTGAACCAAAACTCATACGTTTTATTTTTGAAACGATTTCCTTATAACCCTTTGAATCACGAACACGTTTGGTATGATCTTCGTCGTGCATGCAATGGCATTTTCCGAATCCCTTTGAAGGACGCCGCAAATGACCCCCAGTTAAAAGTCCGGTTAATCGAAAGCGGTGATGCAAGTCGTCATCTTCACCACCCCATCCAATGGCTATATTCGTAAATCCATTAATAGTATACCAATCTTTCAAAGAAGCCTGAACCACACCTCCTCCGGAATTTGGATACGGAACTCCGCCATTAAAACAAGATAATTCAGAACAAATTTGAGTTGGGCGGTCACACCAACCGTAATCCACTTTTGAATCTGCTATCATATCCACGTCATGCGTAACTACACATGTTTTGTCGTCTTTAAAGCGTTTTTTTGCTTCGGTGATGCCAATATTCATCAACCATGACCTTCTAAAGGGGGATTTGTCATATTGTTCAACAAGTATTGTATGAATATGCCAATTTTCACGAGTAATCGTCGGCAAGTGTTCTATAATTTTATTATAGTGAACAGCTCTGTCTCTATAAGGAATAA
>Ga0228649_1001198_pt1 | contig 10007 bp, 8 predicted proteins | sample 61DmetaG_FD_190074 | JGI IMG/M metagenome (GOLD analysis project Ga0228649, IMG submission 190074) | Seawater microbial communities from Monterey Bay, California, United States - 61D | ecosystem: Environmental > Aquatic > Marine > Coastal | place: USA: California | collected 2016-10-31 | reverse complement strand
TGTAAACGAAATGTAAACGTGTGCTACGACGCGTACCGCGCGAGCGAAAATGGCCGAGGCGCCGAGGCATCCGTCGACCAGTCGTACTCCGCGTACGAGATTCGCGGTATTTTACCGCTCGTCAGCGCGGTCTCCAGCGCCACCTTGGATTCATCTTTCAGTCTCGGCGCAATGAATCTCAACACCTCTGTCGCGCCCGCGCCGAAATCTCGCGCGTACCACTGCATGATTTTCGACAGGCGCACTTCATTCTTGCGAGCGTCCACGGCGACGGTGCCGTTGAGAAAGGCTTCGGCTGCTACATCGAGTTGCGCGTCGATTTTATTCGCTGAATACGCTCTGATGGGCGGACACGCGTTCGCTCCGCAGTTCAACGCGAAGTGAATCCTGGCGTCACGCTTGGAGAGCGCGTATTTCGCCGCGCCGTCATCCTTGAAATATTTTGTCGCAAACTTCTTAGTCGGATGCGGCGCGTTGGCGCGAAGCAGTCCGTGCTCGATATCGTCCAAGGAATAAAATTTACCCCCAATATTGTACCCGACGCTTCCGTAAAACGCTAGCCGCTCGCGCGCGTTTCTTGGAACGCCCACGTTTACGAACGCGTGTTTCACCCCGACGTTGTACACGTTCAAAAGGAACGCCTTGCGAGCGTCTTCGTTTGCCAACTCGCCTTGATTCAATCGAATCGCTCGCAATTCGCATGTCGCCTCCTCAAACGCGCCGTACTGATCGTCCAGAGCGATGCCTTCGTAATCCACCATCCCAGTCTCCGCCGAGACGTGATACGACTCGATGATGGAGAACATTTTTCTCAAGTACGCGGCCGCGTCCACGGGCTTGGAGCTCACGCGATCTTTCCACGCGGTCCTGTAGGAATTCAAGACCCTGCGATCCAAGTCCATAGGCAGCGCGTATCGCACAGGACTACCCCTAGGAATCAACGCTCCCTCCTTCACGTACGCCTCGAGCGTGTGAAAATCATCCACATCGAACTCGAACTCGCCCTCGCCCGTGCGCGCCGTCATGTCAGCCAGCGCGAGCGCGTCGACGATTTCATCCTTTGACATCGTCGGCGGCTCGTTCGCTCGCTCCGCACCACCAAAACACGAACACCCACCCGACGACGACGCCATCATCGTCGCCTCCGCGCGTCGATACCGCATCGCGTGCTTCATCGTCTCCGTCATTCGAGCGTACGTCGTCGCTCGCGTCCTCGTCTTCTTCTTCGCCTTCTTCCCCTCGCTCTCCTCTCCCTCGCGCGTCTCCAGCTTTATCGATTTAGACCTTCCATAGATCGACTTTCCACCCGGATCGTCCCTTTCGTCGTCCTCCACGTCTCGCAGCGCCCTCGGCAACGCGTCGACGTCGCAGTCGCCGTCCCTCAACAGCTCGCGCGCCAGCTTTCCCGTCCGCGCCAAGTGCGTGATCTCAACCTCCGATCCGACGTACTCGGCGTTAAAGAACACGGCGGGGGTGTAACGGTGTCCCGCGAGCGCTTTCAAGCCTTCCAATCGCGTCGACCGCGCGTCGGGCGTCAACGCGTCGAGATTAATTTTGTGAAATTCAGACTCTTGCACGCCCTCGTCGCGCAGCGCCGCGAGCGCCTTCCTCGCGCGCGCGCACGAGCCCTCGTGGAACACCGTCACGCGCGATACCGGCATGGTCGGTCGTCGGCGCGCGTCGTCGCGGTGTGCGGGCGCGGCCGAGCCCGGACGCACATCGACGCGCGAGGCGAGGGCCGACGACGAACGCGACGCCGCGCGCCCGCGACGGGAGAGCGCGCGCGACGGCTCGGAAGCGCATCCATGCGCGCGGTTTCGCGCGCGCGGGCGTTCGCGACGCCGCGCGCGGCGCGCGCCGGACGCGACACGAATCGACTTTCTCGGCCGGTGCGAACGTGCGGCGGCGATGATTCGCGGCGGATGCGACGCGCGCGAGCGCGCGGCGGTGATGACGACGCGATGAGACGGGTGGTGAAAGACGCGCGCGTCGAGCGCGCGCGCGAGGGAGACGTAGAGGTCCAGGAGGTGGAGGACGAGGTTGCGGCGTCGGCGTCCGACGTCGCCTTCGACGCGTTATCGGCGGCGGTGCGGATGCCGGCGATCGAGCACGCGCGCGCCGTCTTCCGGGACCGCGGGTCGACTGAGCTGTTTGAGCCGGGAAAGAGCTCCGACTTACTCGAGCGGTTTATCGAGCGCGAGATGGATGAGGTAGAAGTCGCGGTGAGCGCGTGCACGGTGAAGGAGGCCAAATGCTCGACGTGTAAAACTGGTTACAGTGACGTCGTGCTTTTACAAGCGTTCGATTGGTTGTCGACGAAGCGTTCGTTACACAGCGACAAGTCTTACTATCGGAGAATTGAGGATCGAGTGCCGATGATAGCGGATTTCGGGTTTACGCACGTTTGGTTGCCTCCACCGTCGTTATCGGTAGACGAGCACGGTTACATGCCGTCGGAAATTTACAACTTGGACGGTAGCGAGTACGGCGATGAAGCGGAGCTTAAATCGTTGGTACAGGCTCTGAAAAAAGCCGGAATAGCAGCCGTGTGCGACATCGTCATCAACCATCGTTGCGCTGAGTACGCTTCGGATGGCCGCTTCATCTCGTTTGCGGACGAAGTAACGCCGAGCGGGAGACGAATAAATTGGGGAGCTTACGCCATCGTCGGCGACGATCCATTTTTTCGCGAAGGTCAAGGAGCCAACGATAGTGGCGACTCGATCGAAATCGCCCCTGATCTCGACCACACAAACGCCGAGATTCGCGAAGCGATCATCGAGTGGTTGAACTGGTTGAAAGATGACATCGGTTTCAGCGGATGGAGGTTCGATTTCGTCCAAGGCTACGCTCCGAATTTCGTGAGAGAGTATGTGGAGAAAACGGTTGGATTTGAGCAATTCTGCGTCGGCGAGAACTGGGTCGGGATGACGTGGTCGGGAAGCTTTCTCGAGTACAATCAAGACAAGCCGAGACGCGTGCTCGTGGATTGGTTGAACGCCGCAGACGAATGCGCGGCGTTGTTCGACTTCGTGACCAAGGGAATTCTACAAGAAGCAGTCAAGCGAGTAGAGTTTTGGCGGCTACGAGACCAGCAAGGCGGCATGCCTGGGCTTGCCGGCTGGGTACCGCAAAGTGCTGTGACATTTCTCGACAACCACGATACCGGATACCCGCAGAATCACTGGCCGTTTCCACTCGATCGTCTCGGTTTGGGTTACGCGTACACGCTTCTGCATCCCGGCATTCCCTGCGTGTTTGGCCCGCACATTTGGTGCTGCGACGAAAACTTGGGTTGGTCCCAATCGCTAACATCAGAAATTCGAGCTTTGTTGAGCTGCCGTAAGCTCGCCAACGTGTGCTGCGAGAGCAGAGTTGACATCAAAATCGCCGAGAGCGATTTATACGTCGCGTTCATCGATGACAAACTCATCGTCAAGCTAGGGCCGAGATACGACGTTCCGGGTGAAATACTCGCTCAAATCGCAGAGTTCGAGCTCGCAACGCACGGCGACGATTACGCGGTGTGGATTCGAAAAGAGTTACTCGAACAACCGTTCGAGGAGTGAGCATCGCGAGCGCCTTGGTAAGCATTTCGTTCATCGTTTTACATTTCGTCGGTGTTCCACATCTTCTTCCAAATCTACTCGAGGCTAGCCACGCGCGCAGAAATTTGCGACGCGTGCGCGACGAGACGTCGCGCGGCTTCCACCGCGAGAGACGCTCCTTTCATTCCCGGTCGCATCTCGCCATCTTTTTCGTAGTACTCGCGAATGTTGACCAAAACTTTCCCTTTGTACTTGCTCACCGTGCACCGTCGCGTGTTCGACATCTCGCACACCAGCTGCTCTTGGCTCGACGCCTCGCACGCCTCGATGGCGCTCGCCACTTTATCGATGTTCGCGTCGAGCACCCGCCACTGCGCCGAAGACAACGAAATCCCTTTCTTCCCCGGCTTGTACGGTCCCTCGCCACCGGCTTGATAGTACTCGCGAATGTCAACGAGCGTCGTTTCCTTCCACTTTCGCACCGTCACGCGCTTCGTCTTCGACAGCGCCACGACTTCGTTCTCCACCGCGTCGTCGCCGCCCGCGCTCGTCGCCGCGTCCGTCGTCGCCGCGTCCGCCGTCGAGCTCGCCGGCCGCGCGCTCTGCGTCGTCGCCGCCTCGCTCGCACCGATCCTCGCGTTCGCCACGAACCACCTCGGCGCCCCGCCCTCGCCGTCTTCTCTCCTCGCCGTCCCGCGCGCCGCCATCGCGTACAGCGCCTTGTTCACCGCCGTCTTGTCGCGCTTCAAAAAGATCGCCAACGCCTTCGCCTCCGTCCCGTCCTCTCCGATCGCCTCCAGCGCCGCCAACACTCGCGTTTCATCCAGCGCGCTCTCTTCCGCCGTCGCGCTCGCCCTCTTATTCCCTCCGATCGTCGGCGACCCCTCGTCGTCGACGCGTTCGCGCTTCGTCGTCGCCGTCGTCGTCGCCCCGCGCGCGCCGTCCTCGTTCGCCGCCACCGCCGCGTCCGCGCGCCCCAGGAACGCGTCGATCTCGTTTTGCACGACGATTCGATCGACGTCTCGCCCGTCGTCGCCGCGCGCCGCGCGCAGGGCGTCGCGCACGGCCTCGCGCACCGAGCGTTCGGTCGCGCGCTCTAAATCGAGCGTCGGCAGCAGCGCGCGGCACGCGCGGCGCGTCTCGAGCGCGTCGAACGTCGGCGCGTCGTCGCTCGACATCCCGCTCGGGCGGCGCGCGCGACGTCGCGCGCCGTCGTCGTCGCGCGTCGCGACGTGACGTCGCGCGCGCATCGACGGCGCGTCGACGAGACTTCGCGACGCGACGACGACGCGCGCGCGGGCTCGACGACGGCGCGCGAGGGCATCGTCGACGCGACGGTCTCGCGCCGAGGCATCGCCGACGCGCGCGCGAACGCGCGGACGATCGATTCGGGATGATGACGACGACGGCGTCGGCGCGTCGACGGGCGATGTCGCTGATGCGCGACGCGGTGACGCGCGCGACGCCGATGCGCGCGACGACGACGCGCGCGATGACGCATCGCGCGTCGACGGCGGCGACGACGGCGCGCGCGTCGACGAGGACGCGCGCGGGGACGGCGGCGACGGCGACGGCGGCGGCGGCGGCGGCGGCGGCGCTCGCGGCGACGACGGCGGGACGCGAGGCGAGCGCGGAGGCGCCGAGGACGAGCCCGGCGGACGCGGCGCTCGGAGGCGCGCGCGTGACGCTGTATCAGTACGACGTGTGCCCGTTCTGTAACAAGGTGAAGGCGTTTTTGGATTATCACGGGACGCCGTACGACGTCGTGGAGGTGAACCCGATGACGAAGGGCGAACTGGGATGGGTCGAGGATGGATGGAAAAAGGTCCCGATCGTCACCGTGGGGGACGAAAAGTTGAACGATTCGAGCGCGATCATCGCCGAGCTCACGAAGCGGTTCGACGCGAGCGGGTCGAGCGCGAACGCGGGGGCGTGGTTCGGGGCGAAGAAGACGAAGGCGTACCTCGAACGCGAGGCGACGTGGACGAAGTGGGTCGACGAACGCTTCGTGCACGTTTTGACGCCGAACATCTACCGCACGTGGGCGGAAGCGGTGAAATCTTTCGATTACATCACAAAGAGAGGGAATTTTGGGTACTTTGAGCGCGAGAGCGCGAGATGGGTGGGGGCGGCGTCCATGTACGTCATCGCCCATCGCGTGCTGAAGAAGCGACACGGAATCGAGGACGAGCGCGCCGATTTATACGCCGAGTGCGACAAGTTCGTCGACGAAGCGGTCGGCTCTCGTAAATTCTGCGGCGGCGATGCGCCGAATAACGCAGATTTGTGCGTGTTCGGTGTCTTGCGCGCCGTGAAGACGTTTGAGACGTTCGCGGACGTCATGGCGAACACTTCGATCCGCCCCTGGTACGAGCGCATGGAAAAAGCCGTGGGACCGGCCACCCGCACGGACGGCTTAGAGAACTGACTACATCCAAACGAATTATACTACACTCTACACTAGCGCGATTATTTTTAAATGCAAAGCACTCGTCTCTCACGAAGGTTCGACGCGCCGCTCGGCCCACGCCGAGGGCGGCCGCGCGCCCGTCTCGACGAAGGCCAAGTACGACTCCAGCACGTACTTCCCGATCGGCGTGAAATTCTCCCGCCCCTCTCTCAGGCTCCTCGCCAACTCATCCAGGCTCACGAATCTCGCCGCCGCCACTTCGCCGTCCGCGAATTCGATTTCGGCGTCGTCCCTGAGCACGATTTCAAAGCACGCGCCGAACACTCGCATGTACGCGTCCTCGTACGGAAACGTGAACAACTCCCGCACGCTCGCGCCTCTCGCCGCATCGCTCCCGAGCTCTTCCTCCAGCTCCCGTCGCATCGTTTCCTCGTACGTCTCCGCCGCCGCCTCGCCGTCGCGCCCTCGCGTCGCGCGCACCACGCCGCTCGTCGCCGCGTCCGTCCCGCCCGGCCACACGTCCTTCGTCTCGCTCCGCCGCGTCACCAGCGCGTCGAGCGCGCCGATGCCGCCGTCGCGAGACGCGCGCAGGACGACGCCGAACGCGCCGCGGCCGAGCGCGCGCTCGCGCACCGTCACCGCGCGCGTCTCGCCGCCGACGAATGCATTCAGCTCGTCCACGCGCGCGCACAGCTCGTCGCTCGCGCTCGACGACGACGTGAGAGCGCGACGACGTTCTCTTCGAGCGCGCGCGCGAATCGGCGCCGGACGCGCGCGCGCGGCGAGCGCGCGCGGCGCCATGCGGACGCGCGCGCGCGCGCGACCGACGGGCGCGACCGACCGCACAATCCGTGTATGCGTAAACAGTTAGAAACACACGAACGTACGAACGACACCGCCGTCGCGCCATCAAATCTCATATTTAAGGCTCTTTTCGCGCGCGCCGGCGCGGCGACGTCGCGGCGCGCGCGACGCCGCACACATCGACGCGCCATGCACGCCGCGCTCACGTTCTCCAACGCCGTCGCGTCCAAGACCGCGCTCGCTCGAGGTACGAATCGTCGAATCGGACGCGCTCCGGGCGACGCGCGACGCGCGACGCGCGACGCGCGACGACGCGCGCGCGACGGCGCGCGACGCGGTGGGAGGCGCGCGCGCGGCGATGAGGGGTCGCGGGCGCGCGCGCGCGGCGCGACGCGTCGCGCGATCGCGGGAAGAGGACGATGCGTTTCTCGACGATCGCTCGACGGCGCGCGACGGGCGAACGCGCGTCGCGCGCGCGGGAGGAAGGGGGAGATAAGAAGCGCGCGGACGGGGCGGTGACTGACCTGGAACCCTAAACGCGGGGTCGCGCGCGCGCAGGCTCGACGACGGCGTCGCCGGCTCGAGGGGCTTTCATCGTGCGCGCGGCGCAAAACAAGGTTGCGCGCACGCGATTGTCGCAAAAGGAACGCTTGTATAACAAGGCGCGAAAGTCTGAAATCACGACGCGAATGAAGAAGGTTTTCGTCAACGCGAGCGAACTCATGGCGGCGGACGCGTGCACGGAGGCGGATATTAGCGGTTTGGAAACGTTGATCTCGGAAGCGACAAAGTCCGTGGATAAGGCCGTGGCGCGGGGGATCTTGCACAAGAACACCGGCGCTCGACGCAAGGCGCGCATGTCCAAGTACAAGCAAGAGTTGCGACGGGACAAGGGTCTCTTGACGGCGTAAACGCGCTCGGCGAGAAGAATACAATTCTTTATTCGACAACGATAGGCGGGAGGCGTGAGAGTGTATTGTGTGTACGTGATCAACGATTAATTAGAAGAACTGGCGACGCGCGCCCACGTAGACGTTTGTAACCCAACGACGACGACGACGCGGCTACCGAAGACGCGCGCGACGGCAGTCGCCGCCTCGCGCGCGCGACTCCCCACCCATGCGCGCCGCGCTCGCGTCCCCTCGCGCCGCTCGTCCCGCGACGACGATCGTCCGCGCGCTTTCGACCGCTCCGCGCGCGCCGCGCGTCGCCGACGGCGAAACTCTCGACGTGCTCGGCGCCTCGAAGCTTCGCGTGGTGCAAAGCAAAGTCGGCTACCGCACGGGCGTCGACGCCCTGGCCCTCGCGTGGTTCGCGAGACGAAGCCGCGGCGACGTCGAGAGTTTCGCCGATCGCGCGTGCGACCTCGGGGCGGGCTCGAGCGGGGCGGTCGGGCTCGCGTACGCGCTGTCGGGAGCGCGGCCCGCGCGCGCGACGTTCGTCGAGGCGCAGCGGGACAGCTGCGAGAGGCTTCGACGAAGCGTCGAGACGAACGCGCGAGCGAGCGATGCGTTCGACGTCGTGCTGGGGGATGTCGTGGAAGACGCGCGGGCGCTGCTGGACGATCGTAAAATGCGGCGGGCGTTCGATGTGGTGCTGACGAACCCACCGTTTTTCGAGGCGACGCGCGGGACGCCGCCGAAGAATAAAGAGAAAAAAGGCGCTCGGTTTGGCATACTGGAGGATGGAGGCGCGGCGACGATTCACGACTTTATCGGGTTCGCAAAGGAGGCGCTGAGAGAGGATGGAGAATTTTTTGTCGTCTACCCCAGTCTTGGCCGCGCGCGGTTGTTGGCGGCGATGGTGGCGGCATTCGGCGACGACGCCGTGCGCGCGACGGATGTGTTCGACCACGAAGGCGCGTCGCGGCCGAGTTTAGTATTCGCCCGCGCGACATTGCGAGGATATTCAGGCGATGCGGTCGAGACGTCGTGCGCGCTTTACCAGGAGGCGCGCGTGGGAGAGGGGAAGCGGGCGTACGTGGATTCGTTTGAGATGTTTCTTCAACGCGTCGCGCAGGCCGGCGTGTGAAGAGTGTTGTAATAAATTACAGTATTATTTGTACGTGGATGGTGTGGTGTCTTGATGACGAGTCGTGACTCGTCGTATGTATGGCACATGTGCCACGGCGCGTTACATGTCGCTGCGAATCTGCGGGTACGGATGCGTGCAATAGCCGGTCGTTTCATCCACCTCTGTTTGCGGACAGTTGCACGGCGGTTGATTGTTGGTTATGACGCCGGAGAGATGGGGCTCGGTGGACAACGCCGCCGCGTCTTCGTCGTTCAGAGCGATCACGATCCAGCGCTGATAGACGCGTTCGGTCCCTCCCCCTCCCCCCTCCCCCCCTCCCCCTTTTGATTTCAAGTAAGAGTGCGACTGCGTCTTGACGTGCACGTGATACTTTTCAAACCTCGCGTTCGCGTTGGTTTGCCACTCGCGAAGAGCCGCGTCGAACGCTTTGCATCGCTGCTCCTTGAGTGGCAATTTCTCACCCTCTCTTTTGCAAAAGAAGGGAATCAAACAGCCAACGGTGAGCAGGCTGCCGAAGAAGCAGAACGCGATATTGGGACACTGCGCGATGCACCCGCGACAACCACCCTCGGGGAAATGTTCGTTCTCGATCGCGTCGAGCTGCTCGACGAACACGTCGCGATACTCTTCCGGAGACATTCCGACGGCTTCGAGCGCGCGCGGCGGCGTCGTCCTGTCCGCGCGCCGGAGCATTTGACGCGGTCCGAAGCAACCCTGTCCGCCGTACATCGTCAGGTTCAATCGCACGATCACCTTTACACCGTCCTTCCCTTTGCGGTACACCTCTCGCTTACGCCGTTGGGGGCGCATTTTCTCCATTTCTTTGGCCATTTTGGCGCAACATCCCATCGGTGGCGCCTCTTCGACCTCGTTCGTCGCCGTCGTCATCCCCGCGGGCGACGGCGCGCGATTCACGTCCGCCCCCGTCGACGCCATGGACGCACGCGACGCGATCTGCGCGCCGCAATTCCTCCGGCGGAAAACCGGAGATCTCTAAACCCTAGCAAAAATCGAGTTTTAGAAATCGTCGATTTTTGACACGTTTACAGTGGAACCTCGGCGATTTTTGATGTCTAAACCCTAATTTCTAAACCCTAAGCGGGGAATGCAATTATGGTGTTTCATTATTTCATACGAGTACCCCCGAGTGACCAATCATGACCGATACAGTACGAATCGACTGTGTACGCCTGTTGGCGAGTTATGACTGG
>Ga0228649_1001161_pt1 | contig 10247 bp, 7 predicted proteins | sample 61DmetaG_FD_190074 | JGI IMG/M metagenome (GOLD analysis project Ga0228649, IMG submission 190074) | Seawater microbial communities from Monterey Bay, California, United States - 61D | ecosystem: Environmental > Aquatic > Marine > Coastal | place: USA: California | collected 2016-10-31 | reverse complement strand
GGAGAAGAGGATTTACTACCGCCTAAAACCTTAGAAAGTTGAACGGCTAAAGCGTTGTAAAAAGCGGTGCTTCCAAATGTTTGACTGGATGCGGTTTCTAAATCAGTTTGAACAGAAGTTGCACTTTGGAAAATACCTGCTGAAAGAGGAGAACCCACTAAATGAATAGATGCTACGCGTGCCATAGCTTCTCCAAGCATTTGTTCATCACCAATAGGTGCGATAGATGTTTGATATTTAATAGCATATTTGTCAAAACCATTATTTCCTTGATTAATACCATTTGTATCAACTAAATCAGCACGCCCTCCCATAGGTATACCAGAATTGGAATGATTACCTGATTTTGGAAGATGGACTAATTTACCGCGTGTGATTGCTTTCGCAATACGATTACATAATTCATCAACAGCGACATTACCAGATGAACCACCAGCATAAAAAATATTATCACCTGTATCTTGATCGCCAATAACAATGGCGGCTGAAATATCAGAAGCATTTAATGAAATATCATTAACTTCAGTAGTCATGTCTAAAACAAAGTCTAAATGAGATGAAACGAAATCGCCATCGGTGTCTTCGCCGAAAACAATTGTATCACCAGACATATCAAAAAGAACTGGAATTTGAATAGTACCTGAACTCATTTATATTAATTATTAATATTTATTTAATAATTAATTTGCTAAAAAGAATAATTATAAAGTGATAGTAATTTTCCAAATATGAAGGTCAACTGTGCGAATATCATTTTCATCAGTTGTTTCAAGAGTTAAACTATCAGCAGCAGGAGAACCCATCCATCCCCATTTGTTTTCTTCAGATTTAAATCCAGCAAGAGTATTACCTGGGAAAACGGTTTGAATATCAGCTGCAATAGCAGCAACATTTGTTCCGACTCCACTAATATCAAATAATGCGGCTTCTGTAGGAGCAGCTTTATCGCTATGGATATCAATTTCACTTGGAAATTTAGCACCAGTTAAAAGTAATTCCTGAATAGCAGCAGCACCATCAGCATCATTAGTTAGATTAGCACTATATATTTGTTCGATAACTAATCTCCAGTATTTACCAACTTCTGGATTAGGAAGATTAAATGTTTTATTACTTTTTACACTTCCATCAAAATAATTAGTAGTATCCATATTACTAGAACCTACAGTTTGTCTATCTACAATTTTCCAAGTAACTCCGTTATTACTTTTTAAAAGTCTAAAAATATAAGGAGAACGTTGTCCAATAGTGGATGTTGCACTAGGAGCATTTTGAGGAACGATAGTATAACTAGTTATACCTACTTTTTGACCAACATTAACCTGTATCCATTCGCCACTTACAATACCACCTTGTGCTAAAGGTGTGGTATTGCTACCAACATATTCACCTTTATTATAAATATCATTATATGCGATAGGAGAAAGCCAACCGAAACCTCCATCATCCGCACCATCAAACGCGGCACCTTGATATGAAACAACATTATTGAATGTACCACTTTCGCTATAAACTTGACCGGTGATAGTTCCTGATGCTGCAGTATTATAAGGGGTTATATTATTTTTATATGTCATTCTATTTGGGAAAGCTTGTAAAATAGTACTTTCAACAGCTTCGGTTTGAGAAGCGAATTGAATTTTTGGACGAATAAACAAAACAAGTTTATCGCCTTGAATAACGGGAAATCCACCTGTTGAACAAAATTCACTATTTGGTCCACCATTAGAAGAAATGTCTCTTGTATCCATAATTTGCGAACGACCTGCTACATTCATTAATTGTTCATAAACGGATTTTAAAGCCACATTTGAGACACCAGAAGCATCTTTGATTTGACCAGTAGCGCCAAAAATTAGAGTAACTGCTGATTGATTAGTTTGGGCGTGGTTCCAGTCGGTTTCAATACCAATTTTCGTACCACCGGGACCACCATTATATAGCACAGCTGTAATAGTAGCGTCGATTGTATTGCTATTATGAACAAGTTGTATTTTTTGACCAACTACTACATCTTCTGTGATAAACATGCTTGTACCATTTCCTGGCGCTTGGTCGCCATCGGGGTCATTTCCATCATCAATTTGATTATTATTATATAATCTACCACTTGTGTATGTTCTTCCGGCAGATTCTGCACCACCATTTAATGGATTGGTTGCTTTACTACCTCCTAAAACCTTAGAAAGTTGAACGGCTAAAGCATTATAAAAATTAGTTGCTGAACCATTATGTGTATAAGTTTGAGTAGAATCTGTTTCAACATCGGTTTGAATTTGTGTTGGATCGCTAAACATAGCAGCTGAAAGAGGATGACCTACTAAATGAACACAAGCGACACGTCCCATAGCTTCTCCTAATTTTTGTTCGTCACCTATAGGAGCTATAGAATTATTATATTTTGGTGAATAAATATTATTTGCGGTATTTGCGTCAACAACACCATTAGCATTTCTTAATGCTCTGCCTCCCATAGGGATACCTGAGTTGGAAGTATTTCCTGTTTTAGGTAAATGAACAAGTTTTCCCATAGTGATTGCTTTTGAAATGCGATCACATAATTTATCAATTGCTGAAAGTCCAGCTAAAGTTCCTTGATTGTCACTTGAAAAAAATATACCATCAGATGTTTCATGGTCACCGACTAAAATAGCGCCGGATATATCAGATGCATTAAAAGAAATATCTGATGTACCTGTTGTCATGTCTAAACTGAAGTCTAAATGCGAGGTTACAAAATCAGCACCCGCTGCTTCACCAAATACAATTGTGTCACCAGACATATCGAATAGAACTGGAACTTGAAGAGTTGCCATTATATATTAATTATGAACATAATTAATTATTTGATAATTAATAATTAATTACTAAATTATTTATAATTGAATTGTTATTTTCCATACGTGTAAATCTATAGTGGATGTATTAAATTCATCTGTAGTTTCAAGTGTTAATGAATCGCTAACAGCAGAACCCATCCAACACCATTTATTTTGTTCGGCCTTATCTCCTGAAAAATCTTTACCTGGAAAAGCATTATAAACTTTTGTTCCTTGAGATACAACATTTGTTACAAGACCACTAATATCAACAGCTTCAGTAGAAGGTTGTTGTGTAGAATAATGACCCGCTATTTCTGTTTCTTTAACACCAAACATATTAATAGATTCGATACCGGTGTTATTGCTTATATCGGCTACCTGTCTTTGTTTAATTACAAATCTCCAATATTTATAATGGTGTAATGTTCCATCAAATAAAACTGTTAGAGAAGTATTTGTATTATTTGCGTACCAAGTATTAGTAGAATTGACGTTACTCCATATTTTGACAACATTCCAATCTTGTCCATTAGCGGGGTCTTGATTTGTTCCAAATAATCCGAAGTGTGTAGGATTTTTTCTTTGGTTTTGTTGGGTAGGATTATGAGAAATTGGTGTAATTATGATTTTTGTTAAAGCATATTTTTCAGGCATTTTTACTTGTGTCCATTCGCCAGCATAATTACCTAAAGTTGTAGGAGTATTTTGGTCGCTAACACCAGCAGTATTATATGTTCCGTCTTCTAGATAACCTGGTGTGGTAGAGTGAATACCGTTATATTCTGTTTCCCACCTTGTAGTACCAGCATCACCACCATCACCCCAAGCATTTTTACCCAAAAAATTAAATCCGGCGGATTTATGTCCAGAATCGTTATAAACTTGGTTTCTATTAACACCATTAGTATGTACTGTTCCGGCCGGGAAAACATAAGGTGTAACAAGGGGAGTTCCAGGTATTTGCCAACCTTGTAATGTGCTTTGAAATTGTGCAACAGTATCAGCAGAAAATTCTATTTTTGGTCTTATATAAATAACAAGTTTATCACCGGATAAAAGGGGGAAAGGTCCTGTGAGAGTTTCTCCACTAATATCTTTATGTGGATTTGTAGGGTCTCTTTCACCACTTATATCTCTTGATTCAATCATATGTTTTGCTCTTCCGGGTATTGCTAATAATTGTTCTAAAACAGATTTTAAAGCAGGAATACTTGTTCCTGAAGCATCTAAAACTTTTTCACCAGCATGTCCTGAAGCAGATACGGGAGTTGTTGACAAAGATCCCCCTAATACTTTTGACAATTGTTCTGCTATTTGATTATAAAAATTAAATGTTACGGGTGCGCCAGCTACAAGACAAGCTTCAAAAGTATTATTGGTTGGTGTTTCAAGATAATTTTGAATAGATGTATCATCTACAAAAATAGAAGCAGAAAGGGGATGTCCGACAAGGTGAACGCAAGCAATTCGACCCATAGCATCACCTAATTTTTGTTCATCTCCAATAGGTGCTATGGATGTAAAAAATTTTGGTGCGTAAACATTAAATATACCATTAGGGTCAACAGCACCATTAGCATTTCTTAATGCTCTACCGCCCATTGGTATTCCGCTATTTGAAGTATTTCCAGAATTTGGGATATGTACTAATTTACCACGGGTAACTGCTTCAGCAACTTTATTTGATAATATATCTATTTCAGCAGAACCATGAGTTGAAGAATGATGTGCGTATCCATAAAACAAATTTTCAGTATCATCTTGGTCACCTACACGTATAGCGTGTGAAAAATGTGCTGCGTTAAGAGAAATATCATTATCAGTTGTCATATCTAAAGAGAACTGAATATGTGATTTAATTAAGTCAGCTGTGGCATCTTCACCAAATACTAAAGTATCACCAGACATATCGAAAAGAACAGGTATTTGAATTGTGTATCCTGACATATATTAATTATTTATATTTTAAATAATTAATTATAAAGATATTTCGATTTTCCAAATATGTTGGTCCATAGTATTAACAGCAGTTATATTTGTTGATTCTTGACCAATCATAGTAGCATTTGGTGAACCCATCCAACCGTATGTATTGGCTTCTGCTGCTTGACCAGCATTTGCTCTTCCTGGGAATACAGTTGATATTGTAGATGCTGTTGCGCCAGCTGTAACAAGACCACTAATGTCTTTAACAGTAGTATTATTAGCATCTAAACTATTTCCAGCAAAACCTAATATATTGTTTGCGGTAACATCAACAGCTTCAAAAGCAAATTCAACTTTTGGTCGAATATAAACAACGACTTTATCACCTGTTTTGATAGGCATACCTACTGTACTTGTTCTAGCACCTTCAGCAGCTAGACCCGTAACTTCAATAGCAGAATCCATATCTAATGCGCGTCCTGGAATATTCATTAACTGTTCAAACATAGATTTAACAGCAGGTAGTTCAATACCATTAGATTTTAACTGAGAACTTTGGTATGATTTCATGGCGGCAATTTCAGCAACTGTTAATGCTCTATTAAAATAATGAACTTCATCTAAATATGAACCTACAAGAGGGTTTGTTCTAGCTGATGCTCTATCAGCTAACCAAGAAATTACTTCAGGTTTACCATCTGTGGCAAATTCTACGTAAAAATGATTCCATTTTCCTCCTGCTGGTAAATCAGTACCGGCGGATAATTCTGCTTTAGTTACGGCTGGTGCGACTTGAACAGAATTACCTTGATTATGAGCGAATGTTTTTGCGACACCATTTATTTTTAACACAGAGATTTGTGCTGTGGCTCTATTATCTAATACAGCAATTCTGTCATCTGGCGATGCATCAGATCTTAACATTAATTTAACATTATGTGCGTTATCAGCTAAATTTAATGACTGAAAGATAGTTTGGTTATCAGCAATATTTAAAGATGCGTCAACACCAGATGTTCTTAACCAGAAAGTCATAGATAGAGTATCTTCGCCTCCAAAACTTTGTGCTTTTAAATCGTGAATATAAACAGGTCCTGCTGGAGTGGCTGCCGCATCACCACTATATAGTGATGAAGTGGAACCAATATTTCCACTAACATCAGGATTTGATACTATAACACCAGCAGATGCTGCCGCTACTCCAGCAATTGAACCACTAACATCAATTAAATTGTTAGCATTTCCTGAACCACCAGCGTCTACAATATTAATTGATTTACCCATTCCAGCACCGTGTGCGGTGCAGTTGTAATATAAATATCCCGGAGCATTATGAGGGACAACTACAGTTGTTTTTGCGCCTGCTTGTCCGGCTGTTCCAGTAAGTGTAGCATAGGCAACATTAGCACCTGCTGCCGTTGCACTAATTTGTATAACATGATTATCATTAGTAGCATCTGCTTGGTCAAAAATATAAGTGGAACCTCTTACCATAGTTAAAATAGGAGTAGTAACGCCATCAATAGCAAATTTATTACCACCACTATTAACAACAGTTACAACATAAGTTGTTGTTCCTGCTGGTGCTTGAACACCACCGACATTAGAAACACCTTCAAATAAAGCTTCTCCTATTTGCCCAGAAGGTGCTAAAACTTTATTATTAAGAGGTGTAGAGCAAAGAGCGCCACCTAAAACTTTCGATAATTGTGTTGCGAAAGTATTATAAAACGATGTAGATACACCATTTTGTACAAAGTTAGAACCAGATGTTGTTTCTAAATCACTTTGAATAGTTGATTCATTTTTAAATACTGCTTGTGCTAAAGGATGTCCAACTAAATGAACTGCTGCTACACGTGCCATAGCTTCACCCATCATTTGTTCATCATTTACTGGAGCAATAGATGTTCTATATTTTAAAGCAAATTGATTATTAGCAGGGGTTACAGCATCAACTAATCCATTAGCAGCAACCAATGGTCTTCCACCCATAGGAATACCACTATCTGAATGGTCTCCTGATGTTGGTGCTACATGAACTAATTTACCTCTAGTAATAGCTTTTGCTATTCTATTTGCCAATAAATCAATAGATGCTCCTGTTTTGTCTTGTGCATAATAAATAGTATCACTTATTTCGTGATCACCAACGGCAATTGCGTTTTGAATATGAGCAGCATTTAATGAAATATCATTTGCTTCGGTTGTCATATCTAATGTAAAATTTAAATGAGGTGAAATAAAGTCAGCAGTTGCTGCTGATTCTCCAAATACAGTAGCTGTACCAGAAACATCGAATAATACAGGTAATTGAACTGTTGCGGTTGTCATATTATAAAATATACTAAGAAAAAAGGAATTATTAATTATCACTAATTAAAACTTTTAAAACCCAATTTGTTTCAGGAATTGTTATTTGTTTTAACCCGAAGAATATGGGAAATTGTGGCATTTTTATATTGAATTCAACTATATCTAAATGGTTAAAAACTAATTTGTTTTCTTTTAAAAAGTTTTCTTTTAAAAAACGGTTTAAATATTCTTCTTCATAAAAACTATCTGTTATGGATTCAAAACTATCGAATAAGGCTTTTTTTATAATATCGTCATTTTTAAAAGGTTCATAAGCTTCAGGATGTCCAAATAAATAGTTTGAAACAAATTGAATAAAATATAAATATAGATTTCCTAAAATCAAATCCTTTTCAGAGAAAGAATGTCCATAAATATTCAAATTGCCTTTTAGACATTTATTTAAATTTAATAATAATTTTGAAAGATTTTTATAATCACATACGATATTGTTGCTTGAAACATCATAAGAGAAAGATTTTTTCATTAAATTTAATTTCAAAAAACTCAAGGATTCTAAAAAAAATGTGTATGGATTTGAACTAATATCATTAAATTTAAAACAAGATTTATAATTTATAATATTATCTGGAATTGACATATAATATTATTTTTCATATAAAATTTGAAATTCTAATGCGAAAGAATAATCCATACCTAATAAATCAATAGGCATTCCATATTCATCTATTAATTTGATATGTAATTTATCTATATTAACGGGACCAAAATAATGTCTTTTCTTTGTAATTTTATCCGTACAATCATCAAATAATACAACCCCTTTACCTTCACGCATAGGTATTCTGGCTAATATATTATGTTGTAAAAATGAATTTTCATAAAGAACAGTAACTACATCGTGGACACAAGGATTAAAATCATTTATAGCAAGAAAAAAATATTTCGAACCGGCTAAATCTACAGCAGCTTCACTTTGATAAATATGCGATCCTTCATATTTTCTATTTCTAAATCCAAGTAACCATCCTAATGTTTTCATTGGAGGTGAATTAGCATCAACAGGGTTTGTAAAATCTAATTCAAAATGTGTTTTATCATTTGCGTTAGCATTTGTTATGGTTGTTCGCATACTTTTTTCATCAATATTAATAGAACATTCTATACCTGTTTTTGTGATGGCACCGCCACTTAAATCATTAATTTGTGTTCCAAGTAACCAATATTCATAATTACCGGATTCTACTGTTGATTGATGAACTACACCATTTTTTGAGATAGTAAACCCATTTGTTCCGTTATTCGCACTAATGACATGTTGAACATTTGGTATCTCCATACTAGATAAACGCATAGAAATTACATTTTTCATAGGATTTGTTAAATTAACAATAAAATCTCCTGGTTGTGTAGAAAAATAATTTTTTCTGAATTTGGTATCAATACTAATTTGCGAAACAATAATTCTATTTTTAAGTGTATTAACAAATGGTGTATTGATAGTTCTTTCTTGTGTTAAATTAACAAGAGCGTGTTGTGTTCTTTCATCGGGTACGTCATCAACTTTAATGGGTTGTTGATATTGTAAAATATTTTTAAATCCATTATTTAATCTACCATTATTTTTAATGTTTGCTTGTAATTCTTTTGGATTTTCAAATACAGTGATTTTATCTACAGAATTTGAAGTTGGTAAAATAGAATTAGGAACTTTTAAAGTTGGTGGAATAAATTGTTGTCCTCCTGAAAAGGGTGCTGGAATATTAGACATCGCCAATTTTATATTAGCTGCTTCTTCTTCATTTGCAGATAAAAAAGTACGTGTTAATTGAGCATTTTTATCATCATCATCTATAAAACTCATTATATATTTATTAATGTTATATTAATTAAATCTTAATAGATATAATTAATTTATGCATATTTTTCATTAAATTCTTCCATTTCGGCAACATATCTTTCTTTATCTTTTTTTGCTTGTAATTCATATGGTTTCTTTTCTTTATCAGTAAGTTTTTTCCAATTTGCCCCCAATTCTTTACTTACAAGTCCCATTAACGATCCTTTATAATTTGGATGTTTCTTTTTAAGTTTTGTCTGGAATTTTTCTCTGTATTTTTCAGAATAAAACATATAACTAGATTTTGCTCTTTTTGGAGCATTTGGATTTTTCTGCGCTTTGATTTTCATCTTAGTAGCTAGAAATTTTTCCAGAAGTTCTGGAACTTTATCCGGTTGTCCCAATTCAAGGGCTACCATTTTTACCAAATGTGCATGGGATTCATACCACACATCGTTTATTGAAACTGTATTATTATGAAATACTACACTAGACATTTTATGTTTAATTATATCGTGATTTCTTTAATCAATTTTATTAATATATTTATTTATTTGCTCCCTGGTAGAAACTCTTTCTTACTTTCTTAATTCTCAAGCCACCTGGAAATTTATATAGGTGATGTGATATATAAGGTTCTAATAGTGTTATAAGTTTTTTCTTTGCTCTTATTTTAATATATTCATTATATTTTTGATCACTTTTTTCAAATATTTTAAAATGTTGATAATCTTTCACTCCCCACCAACCTCTCCATGAAACAAGTGGCCATGTATCCATTTCTTCAATAACATCATTAATAGCCTTCAAATATAAATAAGGAACTTTTTTCTTCCATATGATTGAATATGGTCCTGTATTCATTAATTTTTCTTTGATGTCTTTTTTCATTTCTTCAACTGTTGGTCCTTCATTTTGATACCAAGGTCCATAATTTTGTGCGAACGCGTTCATATAATTATTAATAAATATTTATCTTTAATAATTATTTTTATTTACATAAAGGTCCATACACCATCATGAATAAACAAAATAGTGGAAATAATAGTAATGATATTAATAAACCTTTAAAAGGGAGGAAAGTTAGACAATGTAGACAATAAAAACTACATCTTTTATCTTTTTTTTCTAATAATTTATAATTTTCTGTATAAGAAATAAATACATTATCATAAATATCTGAAGCGGCTTCAGGAAGATAATCAAAATACACTGATTCAAATTCATTATCCAATTGCATTAAAAATTCCATAGCAACACAATCTAAAACCATTTCGCTAACATTATGTCCTGCAAAGATTATCCAAATATTAGCACCATAAGTAAATAGACTAAATCCAAAT
>Ga0228649_1001150_pt1 | contig 10295 bp, 9 predicted proteins | sample 61DmetaG_FD_190074 | JGI IMG/M metagenome (GOLD analysis project Ga0228649, IMG submission 190074) | Seawater microbial communities from Monterey Bay, California, United States - 61D | ecosystem: Environmental > Aquatic > Marine > Coastal | place: USA: California | collected 2016-10-31 | reverse complement strand
TGATCGATGCCGGTGCGCAAAGTGTGGAAGCCCGATATACGCATCGTTGATGAAGGTACGACCGTAGATTGAAAATTAGAATTCGCCACCGTCATCGCGACGAAGTCGACTGACGCGCGTCGTCGCGGGAAAAACAGGGAAAAATGATCGCCGTACCGCTCTCCGTGCTCAATACGCGGGCGAGCGACGACTTGAAGCCGACGCATCACATGTACTACGGACAGAGAATCGTGGAATGCGCGGGGGATGGTTTACCCAAATTTTTAAAATCCAAGGGCGAGCTCTGGACGCCCGAAAGCGACGCAATGATGTAACAACAAAGCCCAAGCCCCCAAGCCCACCCAAGCCAGAGCGAAGCGAAGCACGAAGCGACGCACCGCCGCCGTCATTCGACGCCGCTCCGCGCGCGCGCCGTCGGGAATTCGCGCGACGCGCACGGACAGAGCGCGGTAATCATGGGTGGGGGTTTAGGTACGTCGTTCGTCCGTCGTCGTTTCGTTCGTTCGTTCGCGTGCGGCCGCGTGGGTGCCGCTCGAAGACGTGAGAATCGTCTCAACTTTTGCGGCGACTGACCGCGCGTTTTCGTTCGTTTGCGACAGCTTTTTTGCACAAGAAATCATGGCATACCGCGGGGATGGCGGTGCAGGAAGACGTGTGGAAGCGGGAGCAGCAGGCGGAGCACGAAAAACGACGGCTGGAGGAGATGAAGAAGGAAATTGAAGACGAGCGCAAGCAGGCGGAAATGAAAGCGGAGGCGGTTGCGTCGGGTCACGTGATGAAACCAACGCAAGAACGCTTGGAATTCATGTATAAAGGACGCGTTGGGGAAGCTGCTCCGGCTCCAGTATCTGTAGACGAGCGCGTGATTGGTAAGAAGCGCTTCGAGCTCGCGGTGGAGGAAGGGGCCAACTTGGCGGCGCAGGCAGAGGAGAGGCAGGAAGAGGCGCACTCGAAGAACGAAGCCTGGAACAGACTGAATGCCGATCCGTTGTTAGTGATGAAGCAGCGCGAGTTGCAGTCAAAGCAGTACATCACGAATAATCCGGTGAAAATGGCACAATTGAAGGATGAAAGCCGGGCTGAGAAGGAGCGGAGGCGAGCAAAAAAGGAGGCAAGACGAGACAAAAAGCGTTCGAGCAAACGCGATAAACGCAGTAGAAAATGCGACTCAAGCTCGGAGTCGAGATCTCGCAGTAGAAGTCCGAAGAGAGAGCGTCGTAGACATCGTTCGCGCTCGCCACGTCACCGTAGTAGGCGCTCGCGATCCCGTTCTCGGTCTCGCAGCAGAAGCCCGAGGCGGTCAGACAGGCGAAGTAGAGACGATCGCGACCGACGTGATCGACGCGATTTACGAGACAGCCGTGGCTATGACGACAAGTACGATCGTAAGAGGCACCGTGATGGAATTGCTCGCGACGATGCGCACGCACAAGATGCGTCAAAAGGATTCGGGTTGACGTACGCCCATGAAACAGCCGAGGATGCGGCGGCTATTCGGCGAGGCAAACGATCAAAATGGCGCGAAGAAGAGGCAAAACGCGCGGCAGAGCGCGCACCAGAGCCGGAATGGCGAGGTGGAAACAACGCTGGTCATAGAACGGGAAGATTGACCGCTGAAGAAAAAGCCGCGCGACTAGCCGCAATGTCGGCGGATGCTTCAGCGCACGACGAGGCGAGGATTTCAAAACTGCGCAAGAACGTCGGAGAATTAGGTGAAGAGATGAGTTTCGTGGAGGAAGCGGCGCGAGGACCCGATAGACACCATTCAGATGCGCCTGCGTTCATCGCGAAAGCGCGTTCATCCGTGTATGGCGAGCCGTCGTCAAGACGTTAGTGCGTTAGCGAGCGAGGAGCACTTGTAATTTTCATGGGATTTTAGGTTGTTATTGAGAGTTGCGTGGTGCGGTCCGCTGAAAAATGCACCCTAACTCGTTCTATGTTATTGATCTACGGTAGGTCTTGTGAATGAGACGTTCGATTTCCAAGCAGCAATCATTGTACACGTTCGATGTCTCAGGCATGCGAAACTCCGAGGGAAGAATCAGAGAAAAAATTTTAGTACATGGCGTTCGTCGGAACTTGTTGATCGAAATTCGGAACGGCCAGCTCATCGTCCATCATGCCGTCCATGGCAGCCCAATTCTCCGAGAATATGTCTCCCCAGAAATTGTTCTCATCCGCCGTGGATTTCTCCATGTGCTTGCGACCCTCCTCCTCGCCGAGCAAGCCTGTCATGAAGTTCTCGAACACTCCCGGCGCCAAATCATCGATTGACGGCACGGTTGCGTCTTCAGAAGGCACAGATGCCTTCTGTTGTCTGTTGTACTTTCTCTGTGATGGTAAAAAACCGTAAAAAATAGTCAGTCTCTGAGTTCTCATTCGCCGCCTCATATGGACAAGTGAAGATAAACGACGCACCTTTCTCCCAACCTCCTCTTGCTCAAACTGCGGCACCGTGTGCTCGGCGGCGCTATCACTCGGAGACATTCTTGTCCCAGCTTCTTCACCCGCGCCCATCGCCTCGAGCTCGACTCTGGTGTTCGCGAACAAAAATCTCTGATGCTTCCTGGACGTCGCGTTCGCCTCGTGAATGCTCACGTCGCACACGCGGCACAAAAACGCCCGGTCCTCGTGACAAATCACGTACGCCGGATTCATTTGGCACACATCGCACGAAAGTTCGTCCGAGCCATTCCCACTCGCTTGTCTCAATCCGACGCGTTGCGTCGTCGATCGTCCACTGCCGCGCTTCGCCGTTTGCCTGTTCGCTCGAAATAATCACCGCGGTCAGTCCAAGGCTCGTTGTGCGGCGGTAATCCAGCGCCACGCGCCGCGCTGATTATCCGCGCTTTTCCATCGCCGCGCATCGCCGTTCGCGTCGGATTCGCGCGCGGACGGTGGAGAGAATTTACGCGCATCGATCGCCCCGCGCGCGCGTCCACGCCCGCGCGCGCGCGCGCCGCGACGCGCGCGCCAACCCTCACCCAACCCATGGGTGCCTCGCGACCGCGGCGTTCGAATCCGCGACGCATCGCGCGCGTGCGCACCTCGTATCGCACCGCGCGCACGCGCACAGCGCGACGCCGGTTTGGGATTCCACGCGCACGACCGCCGCAGGGGCTTCCGCGCACGTTCCGCACATCACGTCCGGCATGACGCGCGAAAGATCGTTCGAAGTCGTCCGCGGACGGCTTTGCGTGTGCCGAAGTGCCGCGCGGGGTCGCGCGGCGTCGCGTCGCGTCCCGCGCGCGCTTCGTCGAGTCATGATCGGTCGATCGACCCACTCGAAAACCCACACTGAATCCGATCCCAAACGAGCGGCCGACGCGTTCCCGCGCGTTAGCGTTGATGGATAAGAATATACAGGGGGGACACGCGTTGAGTCACGATCGGCCGAACGACGCGCGGGAAAAAACTTTTTCCAAAAAAGGCGGCGCGAGGTCGTTAAATACGCGGGAAAAAGACGTTGGACTGTTGGAAAAGCGAAGCGCGACGGCGCGGTCGGTCGGTCGGTTGGGAGGGCGGCCGTCGTTGCAGAGACAAGGTTCTATCTACGCCTCGAGCGCGCGCTCGAGGTCTTTGCTCGCGGCGTGGGCGATAACTTCGGGGAATAAGCTCACGATGAAGGCCTCCAAGGCGACGAAACCGATGTGACGACAGCACGTCGGGCTTTGGAGCAAGGAGTAGACGTCGAGCGCCGCTCTCGCGCTCGCGCGCGTTCCCATGATGGTTTGCACGGTTTCGTTCGTGAAGACGCCGAGCAAAGCTTGTCGAGCGGTTTCTGCTTCACGTGCCAAGCGAGCTGGGGTGTCTGGGGGATACGGCGACTCGGGCCAAACGACGCGACGAATCCACGAGAGCGCGCGCGCCATGGAACCGGCGCTGCGAAAGTCACGGAAACGCTTGCTAATCGATCGCTCGATGGAGAAAAAAAACTCAATTGTCTGACGCACCAAAGAAACGAGTGCGCGTCGCATCATCGGTTTCGAGCGCAACGTGAAGACGCACTCAAAGAGGTCGAGCACGGGTCCGTTCATGCAACTCTCAACCTCAGCCACGAAGGCGTCTTCGTCCTCGCCATCGCCGTTCGTCTCGGAAGCGCTCTCGCTTCGCGTCGTCTTCGACGTCGGCTCAATGGATGATAAGTTCACACTCGGTACCGTGGGTGTGGGTTCTTTGTACATGGACGACATCCGAGTGTGTCGCGGAGGCTTTTTTGAGCCAAGCGTCGGCGCTTCACCTGGCGCTCTATCTTCGTCAACAGTCTCCCCACCGCCCATTAAATCACTCGTTGAGTTCGAAACCATCGTTGCCATGCCCTCCATTGCTTCTGTCATGGTTTTCATGAGCTCGGGGGCGATGCTCCCACGGTCGGGATCGTAAATTCCTGGCCGCGCGTCTAAAAACGTAAACAGCTCGCTACTCTCCGCGAGACTTTTGCTCGCCAGGATCGATTTCATGTACGTATCGAGTGCCTTTCTACGAGTTTCCATGAAAACACCGCTCAGAGATGTCCTTATCCACGATTTACTCGGGAACTCTAAACCGTTCGTGGCTTCTCTGTCGACGTCGCGAAGGCGTCGATGAAGCGTTTCAAAATTACGAAACCGCCGAGGGACAACCCAAGTTTGATCTTCGTTCGTGTTCACAGTCACCAGATACACGGCATATGACGAACTTCCAGAACCCACGATCTCCGCACCCGTGATGCGAGCGGAGAGTTTGAAGTCTGAGTACAACCCTGTCAACGCTGCGTCGATGGTATCGCTCGCCGTTCGACTGTGAGTCGCCGACGCATTTGTCTCAGAACGTCGTTCAGAGACATTTGCCGAGTCATCAACAACCGTCGTGCCTTCAGATTCTATCGACAACATATCCTTGACTTCCTCTTCGTCGTAATCGACGTTTGTACCTGTCAAGTACAGAACACCTCGATTCGCCCATCTCGGCTCGGCGAATCGAAGAAGAGGCCTGAGCAATGAAACGACGATGAGTTCGCGCACGAGTGCGGTCGTGAGACCCGAAGCGAATTCACCATCCATCAAAGCATCCGACATCACCAAAGATAGGGCTCGAAGCGCGCGTGTGGTCTCGATTTCGCCACTCACCGCCGGGTGAAGCTCTCCTTGCTTTCGCAAGACGCACGCCAACACGTCCTCCGCGTCTTCCGCGCAAAGCTTCCGGAATTCGGACTCACCCACCTCCTCGCGAGCACTACGATACGATTCTAAACTCTGCGACAGCACGTCTGGAATTTCTCTCAACGCAAAAGACACCAGGTCCATCTCTCGCGCTCGTCGAGCTAGCTCTGCGAACGCACCATCGAGTATTATTCGAATCGCATTCGGGACGTCCAAGTCATCCGTCATCGACTCGTACCACAACGAAACCACGTACTCCGTTATAATCTTTTCTCTCACTTCCCCCCACGCCGCAAAAACCTCCGGATAATCGCTCAAGAGTTCCTCCACCGACGCCTTAATATTCCTCGTCGCCGCCGCCTCGCGCGTCTCGTCGCCGCGCGTCGCCGTGCCCCAGCGCCTCTCCCTCCTGGATGACCGTCGTTCGCCACCCCTCGCGAGCGCGCTCACGACCACGACGCACACCGCCGTCACGACGCTCGCCACGGGCACGTTTACCAGCGTCGATCGCGACGTTTTCGCCAGCGCGTGCGCGACCAGCGTCGTCATCGCGAGCGCGACGCCGAGCACCATCCTCAACTCGCGCGTCGTCTTCACGCCCAATCGCGCGCGCAGGACGCGCGCGACGCCATCGATCGCGTCGCGGGGCATCGCGTCGTCGCGCGTCGCGCGTCGCGCGTCACCGCGTCGCGCGGTGACGACGCTCGTCGGCACAATCCGTCGCGTCGCGTCGTCCGCGTCGCGAGCGCGAACGAACACGACGGAGCGGAACATGGCGAGCGACGGCCGTGGGGCGGCGATCACGCAAGCGAAACTGGTGCGCGAGCGACGCGCGGGCGCGCTGACGCGACGACGCGCGCGCGTCGTCGGCGCGACGCGTTTTTCTCGACGTGAGATTCCGCCAACGACCTCGACTGACGACTGCTTGCGGCTCGCGACGACGCGCACAGGTGCTCCTGGGGGACATGGGGGCTGGGAAGTCATCGCTAGTGCTGAGATTCGTCAAAGGTCAGTTTCACGAGTACCAAGAGAGCACGATCGGGGCGGCGTTCTTGACTCAGACGGTGTGCGCGGACGATCGAACGATCAAGTTTGAAATCTGGGATACCGCCGGACAAGAGCGATATCACTCGCTCGCGCCGATGTATTACCGCGGTGCGGCGGCGGCGATCATCGTGTACGACATTCAAAGCCAGTCGAGCTTCGCGCGAGCGAAGAGTTGGGTGCGGGAATTGCAAAAGCAAGGAAACGCCGCGCTCGTCATGGCGCTGGCGGGGAATAAGTGTGACATGGAGGAGAAACGAGAGGTCGAGCGAGAGGAAGCGGAGGCGTACGCGTCGGAGAATGGGTTATTCTTCATGGAAACGTCCGCGAAGGAGGCGTTGAACGTCACTGAATTGTTCCATGAAATCGCGGTGAAGTTGCCAAAGGCGCCCACGCCGACGAATGGGCCGGGGGTGGTGTTGACGAATCAGAATCGTACGCCGCAGAAGAGCCAGTGCTGTTGAAAAAGAAAGCGACAGAAATTCTTTAGCGCTCGTTCGTCTCCGCGCGCGCGACGACGACGACAACGAGTCGCCAACTTTGTAAGAACGTTGTGTACAAATTCATCTTCTATCGCTATCGTTCGAGCCCGAACGTTCTACTTTTTCCCTCTCTTCGCCCCTGCCTTCTTTTCTCCGCCGTCGAGCTTTCCCTTCAACGCCTCTGCGAATTCCCTATACACGTTCGCTTTTCCTTTCACCGTCTACGCGTGACGTTCGAACCGTCGCCGATGCCGTCAGTCGTTCGCGCTCGACAATCAAAAGCTCACAAAATCGTCCTACGATCGCGCTCGCGTTCGCGCGCACCTCGTTCACCGTCCCCGCGGCGAGTATCTGATTGATCATGAACCCCATCGGTTTCTTTCCCTGATCCACGTCGCGCAAGAGCTCGACGGGGATCTCCACGTCGTCGCATTTTTCTGCCGCCTCGCGCAGCGCCGGGAGCGTCTGCGCAAAGTCTTCAATCTTCTCGATCACTCGCTCGTCGCTCGGCGCGCCGAGTTCGATGATTTTCTCGAGTTGGTGCAGTTCCCATATCGCTTTCTCCAGCGCTTGCCCGAGGGCGGACGGCGCGGGCGCGGCGGACATCGCTCGCGCGTCGCGAAGTGCGCACGGCACGCCGCGCCCGTCCGCAGTGCTCGACGCGCTCGACGCGCTCGACGCATGGGCTCGAACGCGCAGCGCGGTGCGCTCTGGCGCGAACACCGCGCCGTGGAGGCGGCGACGATCGCGGCGATGCGCGCGCGCGGCGTGCGCGACGTGCCGTGGAGCTCCGCGAAGCGCATGCTCGCGGTGCTGTGCGTCAGCGCGATTTACACGTCGTGGATCCTGTCCCCGGTCGTGTCCGCGGTGGCGGTGATTTTGATACCGTCGTTGCGAGCGTACGTCGGGTGTTATCTCTTCGCGTCGTACGCGCTCGGGGTGCGTGTGCCCATGAATGGGCTTTATAAATTCTTTTGCGGGCTCGAGTGCGGAGAAGAAAATGGATGGGAACTCGTCGTCGAGGACGCGACGGCGGGCGAGAAAGAGATTGATTGCTCTAAGCGCGCGTATTTGTTCGCCGCGCACCCGCACGGGTTATTCGCGTCTGGTTGCGTGGGGAATATCGTATTGAGCGACGCGGCGTTGAGGCGATTCCGAGCGCGGCACGTTAGATTCTTCATCAACAACTTGCTCATAAGCGTGTTTCCGATCATCAAAGATGTGCTGTCGTCGCTTGGGTTCTTACCATGCACAGCAAAAATGATGCGACGGGTTTTAGGGCGTGGGGAGACTGGGATGATTGTCGTTGGCGGCGTTCAAGAGGTGGTGCTGACGGGCAACGTCGACGTCGAAGAGCTATACTTGAAGAATTGTTTCGGATTCGTCAAGGTAGCCATCCAAGTCGGAACGCCCTTAGTGCCAGTATACACGTTTGGCGAGTCTCTGGCTACTGGTCCGGATTGGGTGCCGTTTCGTGAGATACGAAAACGCCTGAGCTATAAATTTGTATTTCCGTTCCGCTCGCTCGGCATCGTCCATCGTTGGGGATTCTGCTTTCCGCGAGGCAAGCTCACGACAGTGGTGGGACCACCTATTGAAGTTAAGCAGAACGATAGACCGTCGCGCGAGGAAGTGGCTGCGGTGCATGCGCAGTATTGCAAGTCGCTTTTGGCACTCATTGAACGAAACAAAGCCGCCGCGGGATACCCAACCCAGGTGACAAGATTGGTATAGCTCGCGCGTAGACGAGAATTAGACTGTATCGTAGAACTATTCATTACAAGCAACACGCCCGTTCCTCGGCGCACACCGCTCTCTTTGTCTCATCTAAATTGTCTATTCTCGCTGACGCGGCGTGCATTTTATGATGTCGTCGACGCGAATGATCATTTCAGCCGCTTCGGTGGCCGAAAGAAGGACTTGCTGCTTGACACGGAAGCACTCGACCACGCCACACTGTTGCATGTCACCGACTTCGCCCGTCAAGATGTTGATACCGGTGTTCTTCTTCCCCGCAGCGTGCGCGGCGCGCATTTGCGATACGAGCTCAGAACTATCCAAGCCGCCGTTGTCGCAGATGATGGTCGGGATAGCGCGCAAAGCCTTGGCAAAGCACTCCATCGCTAACGATCTCTTCCCTGGCGTTTTCGCTGCGAGCTCTTCCACGGCTTTGGACATGATCATCTCCGAGCAACCGCCGCCGTAAATGACTCTGCTGTCCTTCACCGTCGACGTCAAGACGCACAGGGCGTCGTGCAACGAGCGTTCAGCCTCACCTAAGATATGCTCTGACGCCCCTCGAAGAACGATCGTACACGCCTCACCCTTGGCAACGCCGCTGAATCGAATCAAGCGATCCTCACCGATCATTACCTCCTCAATCAAGTCGCAGGAGCCGAGCTGAACGTCCTCTGGGTTGTCAAACGTCGAGCAAATATCGCCACCCGTGACCAAGGCCAGGCGTTCGATGCCGTCAAAGTCGGCGTGTTCGATCGCAGCCACGCCCGCTTCGGTGAAGATTTGTTCGGGGTAGTTGTAAATCAATTGACGGTTGATGAAGCAGTTGATGCCGTAGCCGATGATTTTTTCGCACTTGCGCTTCATCTTCTCGCGCTCCGCCTGTTCAATCTCCGCAACCTTGGTCATGGAGTCCACTCGCACGCGCGCACCGTAAATTTTAATTTTATCCGTATCCATGGGCGTGTTGGCGATCAAAATCTTCGCGTTTTCGATTCTCTTCGGTTGTCCGACGCCAAAACGCTTGTCCAAGATGAATCCTTCGTCCAAAAACGAATCCTTCAAGCTTCCACCCGGTTTCTGAATGATTTGAATCATCTCTAGGTCTCCTGACCCTTTCAATCGCAGCACCGCATCCACAGCGAGCTTGGCGAAGTGTTCCTTGTCGTTCGTCAAGATTTTCGAACTCAGCGTAGTCTTCGCGATGTTGGTCAAGTCTTGCCTGAATCTCGCCTCGTCCCCGGCGTTATCGCTCGCCGCGCGCTCCAGCGCCGCCTTCGCCGCCTCGCACGCCTCTCTAAACCCTTGAATAATCGTCATCGGGTGCACGTGTTGATTCACCAACTGTTCCGCCTGTCTCAAAAGTTCGCTCGCGAACACCACCACCGACGTCGTCCCGTCCCCGACCTCGTCGTCTTGCGCCCTTGAGATGTCCACCAGCACCTTCGCCGCCGGGTTATCGACGTATATCGACTTCAAGATCGTCGCTCCATCGTTCGTCACCGTCACGTTCCGTCCTCTCTGCACGCTCTGCAGGATCTTATCCATCCCCTTCGGCCCGAGCGTTGACTTCACCAAGTCCCCGATCGCCATCGCGCCGACGAAGGATGCCAGGCGCGCGTGTTCGCCCTTTTCCTCGCTCGCGCCCTCGCGCAGGACCGACGCGTCGGCGTTTCCCGCCGCGGTCGCCATCGCGTCTTCGTCTTCGTCGCCGTCTCGGTCTCGCGCGCGTCCCGTCCGTCGTCGTCTGCCGCGTCGCGCGCGGGGCGCGTCGTCAATCGAATCAATCGCGCAAAGCGATCGCGTCGACGACCGCGCGCGGGTTGACCCGACCGGCGAGTCGGTCGCCGCGCTGATGCTATTCGGAGACCGCGTGACGTACGAGGGTTTA
>Ga0228649_1001129_pt1 | contig 10425 bp, 7 predicted proteins | sample 61DmetaG_FD_190074 | JGI IMG/M metagenome (GOLD analysis project Ga0228649, IMG submission 190074) | Seawater microbial communities from Monterey Bay, California, United States - 61D | ecosystem: Environmental > Aquatic > Marine > Coastal | place: USA: California | collected 2016-10-31 | reverse complement strand
GCACAGGTGCAGGAGCGTGTTCCCGCGCGCGTCCACGATCGTGCACGGCGTCGTCGCGAGCGTCGCTCGCAGCGCGTCCTCGTCGTCCGTCGAGCACGCCTCGCACGCCTCGAGCGGCACGTCGCGCCGCGGCGGCATCGTCGCGCACGACGCGCGCGCGGTCGACGCGACGTCGCGCGCCGCGCTGTCGAGTCGAGTCGAATTCGAAACGGTGACGCTTCGCGCGCGCGTCACACGCGCGCGCTGCCGCCGCTCGCGACCGCGCGCGAACGCGCGCGATGCCGACGTCGAACCCGTTCGCGCGCGCCGACGCGTGGCGCGCGCACCCGCTGCTGAACAAACCGTGGTCGCGCGCGTTCCCGGGGCTCGCGCTCGGCGCCGGCGCGTTCGCCGTCTACGTCGCCGCGGACAAGGCGCGACGCGCCAAGGGCGCGAGATCGGACGCGGCGTGACGCGCGACGTCGATGGGCGCGGCGCGACGCGCGCGAGGGCGGCGCGGCGCGACGCGCGCGGCGATCGAGCGATCGCGACGAGGGTCGGCGAGGGTCGGCGAGGGTCGAGCGCGCGCGAGGGCGAGCGCGCGAGCGCGCGAGGGCGACGGCGACGGGTGTAATGCGAACGGTAACAACGCGATCTCGGATCTCGCGCGCGCGTCGATCGACGCGCGTCGCGTCGCGCGATATTTATAGCGCGCGCTAAAATTAGCGTTGAGCGCGACACAAATCGTCACAGCGCGAAGCGACGCGACGCGATGCGCGCGCTGGCGCGCGAGCGCGAGGCGCGACAGCTCGAGGCTCGAGAGCGCGAGCGATGGAATCGCGACGTGCGCGAGGCGCTGCGACGCGGGACGCGGGAGGAGGCGCTGCAGAGACGATTGGAGGCGCTCGACGCCGAGTTTGGTGACGACGCGGCGCGCGCGACGACGGCGGCGACGCGCGGCGACGCGACGGAAGGCGGTCGAGACGGCGCGCGGGACGATGCGATGCGACGGGCGTCGACGCTGGAGCGAGCGTCGAGGGCGAAGGCGAACGAGGAACGGCGGGCGAGTCGAGAGGCGTCGACGGCGGCGCGCGCGCTGGAGACGGACGCGCTGCGAGCGCTGCGAGCGAGGCTGTCGGCGATGGAGACGCACGCGATTCGAAATAACCAGATCGAGGAGAAGAAAGCGTTGGAAAAGTCGGAGATGGAGCGGCAGCGCGCGCTGGATGCGGAGATGGAACGCGAGAGATTGGAAGGGGTGGCGCGCGATGAGAGAGAGAGAGCGGCAAAGTTGGCAAAGAAAATCGCGGCGCGCGAGGCGCTCGACGCGCAGCACGCGGAGCGGGCGCTTCGCATGAGCAAACGAGCGATGGAGAAGGAGGACGAGCGACGGAAGATGGCGCAGTTAGTGAAAAAGATTGAGGCGGAAGATGAAGAGGAAAGACGAGAAGCCATCGCGAGAAGAGAGTGCGCGAAACGCGACGCGGCGAAGGCGCTGGAGGAGAAACGAGCGCGAGTCGCGCGCGAAGCTGAGGCGATGAAGGCGTTGGAAGAGCAAATCATGCGACACGATGAGATGGTGGCGCGGCGAGAGGCGAAAGAGGAAGAAGAGAAGCGTAAAGAAGAGAAGCGTAAAGAACGCGCTCGCGTTTCCGTCGAGACTTCGCAGACGCGCGCCGCGCAAGAGCGCGCAGAATTTGACGCACTGATTTCGCGATTGCGATTTGAAGAATTTGAAGAGGCGTGTCGCGTGAAAGAAGCCGAAGAGCGCGAAAATGCTGCGCGAAAAAGCGACGAGCAGCGTCGCGAATACGAAGCCGCCGTCGCCGCGCGAGAAGCGAGAGAGGCTCAAGCTTTGGAAGAAAAGAAACAATTTCAGCGAGATCTCGCCGCAAAGCTCGCTGAAGACGATCGCGTGGAGCAACTGAGCGCACAAAAGCGCCGCATGAAACTTCTCGAACACTCCAGAGAGGTGCGTCGTTTGGCGGAAGAAAAATTCGCCGAGCGCGAAGCTCGGCTCGAGCTCGAGCGCCGCGAACTCGACGCCTCTCGACGCGAGCGCGAAGCCATGGATGCGGCCATCGAACGCGAGCGCGAAAAGCTGCTCGCCGAATTTCACAACAAAACCGCCAGTCTCGCGTGATATAATGATAATTTCAGCGCGCAGCGCGCCGCGACTCTAAAAGCTCAACAACCGTTTAGCCTCAACGAGCGTCACCGCACATCATGTCGTCCGTCCACCCGGCGCGCTTGTTCTTCTGCGCCGAGCATGATCTCCCATCGATATGCGACGCGCAGAGTGTGACCCACGTCGTCTCCATCGGCTGGCCGCCGCCCGAAGACCCGACGCAGGTGCGAAAGTACACTTTTTGTCCCGAAGCTCTCGACTGACGCGCGACGGGTTTTGCGCCGCCAGGGACGCATCGACGCGTCGCGCACGCTCGTCGTGCCGCTTCCCGACGATGACCTGGCCGATCTCTTGGGCGTCGTGCCCGAGGCGACGACTTTTATTGAAACGGCGCTCGCGAGCGCGAGCTCGAGCGTCGTCGCCGTGCACTGTCACGCGGGCGAGTCGCGCTCGGCAGCCGTCGTCGCGGCGTATTTAATGCGCTTTGAACAATTAGAAATAGAACAGGCGATGGCGAGCGTGGAAGCGCGCGGGGGGGCACCTAACGAGGGATTTCAGGCGCAGTTGTCGTTGTGGGCGCAAATGGGGTGTCGCGTGTCGACGGCGAACGAGGCGTATAAATTGTGGTCCGTGGCGAAAATCGCGCGCGAACGCGACGAGCGCGGGTACTTGGAATCGACGAGCGTGATGCGTGACCCCGGAGCGGCGGATGCGGTGGACGATCCCGAGGGAGGCGGTTGGCTCGCGTGTCGCAAATGTCGACGCCGGCTGGCGCGGTCGACGCACGTGTTGTGTCACGAACACGGCGAAGGCATCGACGCGTTTAGTTGGAAAGCACGACGTAAGGAAGGCTCACACGGCATAAATAGAGATTGTGCGGGTGCGAGGCAGTGCTCGTCGATGTTTCTCACGCCATTGAGCTGGATGAAAGGCATCGAAGATGGCGACGGCGGCGAGACGCGCGGGAAATTGTGCTGCCCGCAATGCGAGACGAAAATCGGCGCGTTTGACTGGGCGGGGATTCAGTGCTCGTGCGGCGCGTGGGTGTCGCCGGCGTTTCAGATTCAGCGCGCGAAGACGGACGCGTTTGGGATGTAGTCAGTAGATTTGTTTGTTCTTAAAACTGTACATGAAGCAGCGCTGCGAGTTTAAAAGTGAATGGAACCCATTCCCGGCGTCGCGGCCATCGCGGCTTCCTTGACAGCCTCAGAAACCGTCGGGTGCGAGTGGCACGTGCGCGCGATGTCTTCAGCCGTAGCGCCGTACTCCATGGCGAGCACGCACTCGGCGAGAAGTTCACCGGCACCGCCGGAAACGATGTGCGCGCCGAGAATCTTCCCGGTGGCCTTGTCGGTGAGGAATTTCACCACGCCTTCAGAATCGTCGTTGGCCCGCGCGCGAGAGTTGGCGGCGAGCGGAAACTTACCGACGATGTATTCGATGCCCATTTCTTTGACTTCCGCCTCAGTCTTCCCGACCCAAGCGACTTCGGGGTGGGTGTAAATGACGGAGGGGATCGTGTCGTAGTTGACGTGTCCCTTTTTACCGGCGATTTGCTCGACGACGGAGACGCCTTCTTCTTCAGCCTTGTGCGCCAGCATCGGACCCGCGACGATGTCACCGATCGCGAACACGCCCGGGACGTTGGTCTTGAAAGTGTGCGGTTCAATGACAATTTGACCCATCCTGTTCGTCTCCACGCCGACGTCTTCCAATCCGAGACCGTCGGTGAACGGACGGCGCCCGGTGGACACGAGCACGATATCAGCCTCGAGTTCGGTTTGCTCACCGCCCGCGGACGGTTCGAGGGTCAAAGTGACTCCACCTTCCGGTTTCTTGACCGCCTTGGTGACTTTAGTGGATAACTTAAAGTTGAATCCTTGCTTCTTGAGCGAGCGCTGAAACGTCGTGCGAATCTCGTCGTCGATCCCTGCGCCGCAAATTTTATCCGCAAATTCCACCACGGTGACTTTCGCCCCCAATCGGCTCCACACGCTGCCAAGTTCGAGTCCGATGACCCCGCCTCCGATAACAACCATGGTTTCCGGAACCTTTTTCAATTCCAGCGCCCCCGTGCTCGTGACGATGGTTTCCTCATCCGCATCCACCCCCGGCAACGCGCTCGGCACCGACCCAGTCGCCAGCACCACATTCTTCGTCTTAATCACCTCCGAGCTTCCGTCCTCCATCGTCACGTTCACTTCGTTCGCGCTCAAGAGCTTCCCCCACCCTTTCGCGTACGTCACCTTATTCTTCTTGAACAGTCCCTCGATGCCTTTGGTCAACCCCGTCACCGCTTTACTCTTGTGTCCCATCATCGTCTCCACGTCGATCGCGACCTCACCGCCGAACGTGATTCCGTGTTTCGCCATCCCATGTTTCGCTTCCTCGTACTTGTGGCTCGCGTTCAGCAGCGCTTTGCTCGGGATGCACCCGACGTTCAGGCACGTCCCGCCCAGGGTCCCTCGTCCCTCGACGCACGTCACCTTCAACCCGAGTTGCGCCGCCTTGATCGCGGCGACGTACCCTCCCGGCCCACCGCCGACGATGACGACGTCTTGCTCTTCGCCCGACGTCGCGAACGCGCGCGCGAGCGTCCTCGCGAGCGGTTTCCGAGGGGTGACGAGTTTACGAGGCGTCCCGATCGCGACGCTCGAAAACATCATTCGCGTCGGTTCCAGCGCGTGCGTCGATCGCGCGTCGCGGACGAGCGTCGCGGACGACGTGAGGACGCGTTTCGCGCATCGTCGCAGCATCGCGCGCGCGTCTCGGCGTCGGAAGAGCGCGTCGCGTCGCGGAATGACGACGACGGTTAGATAACGATGTCATCGCGAATCCTCATCGGCGCGTCACACGCCGCCGCGACGCGCTCTTCCGACGCGCGCGCGACGATGAAGCGCGCGACGAAACCCGCGCGCGTGGACGACGCGGACGTCGCGCGCGTCGTGCTGCGCTATCTCGAACGACAAGGGTACGAAGGCGCGAGAAAGGCGTTTTTAAAAGACGCGGCGACGACGCTCGGCGACGACGCGCCGCGCGGAGGGGGGAGAAAGACGAAGGATTTGAAGCGCGTGATCGATGAATACGTGCGGTTGAAGGACGCGGAGCATCGACGACGACATTGCACGGGAGTGGTGGGGAAGATGATGAAGGTGATCGACGACGCGCTGGCGGGACGCGAGTCGAAGTCGCGAGACGAAGGACGCGGACGGGGACGGAGAGGGACGAGAGACGACGCGAGCGGAGCGTCGGGGAGCGAGAGCGATGCGGTGGATGACGACGAAAGGTCGGAGTCGGAATCGGAGGAAATCGTGGAGAGGGAAATCGCGGCGACGAGACGAGCGGCGGATGCGGCGCCGGCGCCGGCGGGTTCGAATCGACGGAAAAAGGCGAGCGTGGCGCCGAAACGGTTCGTTCCCGGACGAGGGCCGACGGCGAACGGGAACGCGGTCGCGTCTACGAGTGGGGCGCGATCGATGCACGGGACGCCGAAACTGACGCCGTTGAGCGCGAAGGCGCCGCTCGGGTCGCTGCGTCCGTTTCACATGCCAGAGCTCGCCGACGGCGCGGCGCAAAAGAAGATGGCGGACGTCATCGTCGGCGCGCTCGGCGGTCGCGGTAAGGTGCAACTGTCGAAATACGGTGATCCAGCGAAGGGCGAACTCATCGACGAGGGCACGGTGGAGAACGTCATGCAATCCCTCATGGACGCCGACGACGAGCTGGGCGAATTTTTGTTCTCCATGATCGACGAGGTCGAGCGCGACGTCGCGCTTCGCGCCGTCGATGCGCAAGGCCCACCGGAGCACGCGTTCGGGTCACCTAGGAAAAAGTCGAAAAATTAGAGTCACAGTCACCGTCGCGTCGAAACCATCGACGCGCCGCAGCGAATAGCGCGTTTGTAAAAACAACTTAGACGCGGCGGCGCGAGCGCCGCCCAGACGACGAGAACCACACATTCCCGCGCTCGAGCGACGAGACTCGATGTCGAACGCGCGTTCGCGTGCGACGCGCCGACGTGCGACGTGGTATGTGACCTTGTTCGCGTGCGCATCCGCGTTTGCGTGCGTCGCGTCGCGCGTGCGCGGCGTCGAAGCGTCGACAACCTATGAGTTCATCCACTACGCTCGAAACGACTTTTACGGCGCTCTGGACGTCGCACGAGACGCCAATAGCACGATCATCGCGAAGAAGTACCGTAAACTCGCCCTGAGCTTGCACCCGGACAAACTGCCGAAGGAGATGGACCGTGCGCAGCGCCAAAAGGCGAAGAAACATTTTGAAGTCATCGCCGAGGCGAAGAAAATTTTGCTCGACGAGACGCTGCGGAAGGAGTACGACGACGTCATCGCGTCGTTGCCGAAGTTTGCGAGACCGAAATTTGGAAAGAGAAGCGCGTTTGATAAGGAGGAGGTGAAATTCAGCGCATGGTTGGTGATGACGGTGTTTACGGCGTTTTGTGTGTCGTTCGTTTCGGTGGCGCAGTACACTTCGAGAGCGGCGGACAAGCAATCGTTGATGCAGAGCGCCTTTTATTTGCAAAAGTTAAAGAGTAGGAATAAGAACTTACCAAAGCCCGATCGCGTGACGGCGGAGGAATATTTTGAAGAGTTTTTGGTGGAGTTTGGGCTGACGGATTTGACGGGATGGGAGCACACGACGGGTGGGAAGTTGCTCGCGAGACTGCGAGGACGCATTCCGGAGAACGAGACGGCGGAGACGACGGAGGCGACGGAGACGAGCGATGCTTCGACGTCGGCGTCGGCGTCAGCGTCGGGACGGGACGGCGAAGACGCGGTGACGTCTTTAAGGAGGCGAGGGAAAAAGAAAGGGAAGAACAAAGGACGGCGAGACGGTGGCTCGAGCGGAGGAGGCAGCGTCGATCGGCGCGCTGCGACGGCGCTCAAGCATCTTCGCTCGGAAGGCGAAGCGAGACGCATGATGTTTGGCGACTCGTACGATATCGAATAGCGCGGCACAGATGTGATAAATATTACAGCGATATCAATTCAAGACTTGAAAAACCTTCGTCAGGAGATAGATGACGGCGGCGACGAGACTCAACTGCAAGAGATCCGTCTTTGACGTGTCGTCTTGCTGGAAAAACTTCATCGGGTCGTTCGGGTCGACGTATATGTTACTATTTTCTTGGTCGTCCTCCGACGCGAACGATTTCGAAATCTCTCGAAACTTCTTCTTCGCCTCGTCCGCCACCTCCATGGCGTTGAGCGGCAACGCGTGCGCCTTTCGCGTCGACTCCAACAACGCCCCCGCCTGCGCATCCGTCCTCGCTGGATTCACCACCCATTGCTCTCTGTGTTCCAACACTCGCCCCGTGATCAAATTCATCTTATACGTCGCCGTCACGTCCACGCCGACTCTTCCGATGTCGTTCACCGCGTTCAACTCCCACTTCACCGTCGCGACGTCCAGCGACCCCTCCATCGATATCTCCGTCACCCTCGTCGTCACCTGCCTCAGATTATTCTCGATGTACGAGCAGTACCGCTTATACTTTTCGCTCCCCGCGAATCGCAGCGCGCCGTCGTCGTACGTCACGTCGGGCGAGTACGGCGCCGCGCTTCGATTCGTCCCTCGCGCCGCGTTGATGTCCTTAATCAACGACTTTAGCGTGTTCTCCACCGCGGGCGAGCTCTTGCACACGAAATCGTCGCACGGTTCCCTCAATCCATCCACGGACGCTCGAAATTCTTCGTCTCCCTCGCCGTTCGACGCGCGCGCGACGCGCGAACGCGCGAGACGCGCGATCATCGTTCGGCGATGATTCCCCGTCGCGCGCCGAGTTTTCGTCGACGTCGCGCGCGCCGACGGCGCGGACGCGCGCGAGGCCATCGCGCGCGCGACGCGAACGGTTCGTCGCGCTCTTTCGCGCGCTCGGAGCGTCGACGCTCGCCGGCTGACGCGCGCGGCGCGACGATGTGATCGCGTCGCGATGCGTCGACGCGTCCGCGTCAGCCGGCGAGGCGAGGCGCGACGCGCGCGAGGGGGAAGGCGCTCGCGAATTTAGTGTGCTTGTTACATGTACGCTGCGGTCGAGCGCGATCATACGTACGACGTGGGCGGACGGCACTCGTCGCCGTCGATCAAATCGCACGGGAACACGTCCTTGGGCTCCGGATAGATGAGCTTCGCCTTGCCCGCGAGGTAGCGGTTCAACAGGGCGGTGGTGGACGGGTTGAAGCCGTCGCCGGGGGTCATGATTTCACCCTTGGTGCGCTTGCTGTTCATGGACGTGCGCACGCGGGAGGCGAGCACCTTGCCGAGCTCGACGCCCCATTGATCGAACGAGTTCAAGCCCCAGACGAAGCCTTGCGTCGCGACGCGGTGCTCGTAGAGCGACAAGAGCTGACCGGTGGTGTACGCGTTGAGCTCGGGGAGCAAAATGGATAACGACGGACGGTTACCGGTGAAAGTCTTATGCGGGATCAACGCATCCGGGCAAGATTCCGCACGAAGCTCGATGGCGGATTTCCCAACCGCGAGCGCGTCGGCTTGGGCGAAGAAGTTGCACATCAACTCGTCGTGGTTGGAGACGATTTCACCCTTCAAGTACACGCTTTGCTGCGATTTGATGATGCCGATGAAATCGCACGGAATCGTGCGACCTTGATGAATGAGCTGGTAGAAGGAGTGCTGACCATTCGTACCGGGCTCACCGAAATCAATCTCACCGGTTTCGTAATCGAGCGGGGTGCCGTCGATGGCGACGCCCTTACCGTTGGATTCCATCGCGACTTGCTGAATGTGCGGCGCGAGCTTGGCGAGCGCTTGCGTGTACGGCAAAATGGCGCGAGCCGGACAATCCAGGAAGCTGACGTTCCACACGGACAACATACCGAGCGTCAGCGGTAAGTTCTTCTCGAACGGCGCGTTGGCAAAGTGTTGATCCATCGACCACGCGCCCTTCAAGAATTGCTCCATCGTGTCGTAGCCGTACTGGAGCGAAAGCGGCAACATCCCCACGGCGCTGCACACGGAGTATCGCCCGCCAACCCAATCCCAGAAGGCGAAAGCGTTGTCAGGGTCGATGCCAAACTCTTCAACGAGCTTCAAGTTGGTCGAAATGGCCACCATGTGCTTTGACACCGCGGCTTCGCCGAGGGACGCGCGAATCCACGCGCGCACGGTGCGCGCGTTCAACATAGTCTCCGCCGTGGTGAACGTCTTCGAAACCACGATCACGAGCGTCGTTTCCGGATCCAAACCGTTTAACGAGCGAGCGACGTCGACCGGGTCGACGTTGGCCAAAAACCGAAGCTGACGCCCTCGCGCCTCGTCGGCGGCTTCCGGGTTCGTGCGCAACGACGTGTGCACGAAGAGCGGGCCGAGGAAAGATCCACCAATCCCGATCGCCACGACATCCTTCAACGGCTTACCCGTCTCCCCGACCCATTCCCCGTTGCGCACGCGCTCAGAAAAGTCCTTAATCTTATCCAAGACGTCGTGCACGTCCGGCACCACGTTTTTCCCGTCGACGTTGATCACCTTATCCTTCGGCGCCCGCGTCGCGACGTGCAAAACCGCCCGGTTCTCCGTGGAGTTGATCGCCTCCCCATTAAACATCGCATTGATCTTCTCCTTCACCCCCGCCGCGCGCGCGAGATCGTACAACTTCGTCATCGTATCGTGCGTCACTCGCTGTCTCGCAAAGTCGCAGTACACCCCGTCGCTCTCGATCACGAGCTCCTCGCATCGCTTCGCGTCCGCGATCAAATCTCTCAGGTGCGTCTTATCGATCTCATTCGCGAAGTGTTCCTTCAGCGCTCGCCACTCCGCCGTCGTGCTTATCAGCGCCGTGCCGCCCTGCGTCCCCATCCGCGTCCATCGCGTCGCGCCTTCGTCAGTCTCCGCGTCTCGTCGTCCGCGCGCGTCGTCCGCTCGTCTCGCGTCGCCGCGTCTCGTCGTCGTCGTCGCACCTTCACCGCCGTCGCCGCCGCCTGCGCGCTCGCCGGCGTCGCTCGCATCGCGAGTCTATCCTTAACGCGTCCGCTTCGCGTCTTTCGTTCGCGACTCACGCGCGCGATTCCTATCGTCGTCGTCGTCGTCGTCGTCGTCAGTCGATCCGTCGATCGTTCGTCTCGAGACGCCATCGTTTTCGCGTTTCGCGCGTCGTCCATCGCGCGTTCGAGGCGCGCGCGCGTCGCGTCGCGTTTGGTTTCGCGCGCGTCGCGCGCGTCGCGTCGCGTCGCGCACCTCCACCGCTCGCGACGAGCGCCGCGCGCATGGTCGGGCGCGATGTGGCGCGCGCGCGTCGGTCGCGCTCGGCCGTTCGTTTACGCGCATTCTATGTCCTTTAT
>Ga0228649_1001126_pt1 | contig 10443 bp, 7 predicted proteins | sample 61DmetaG_FD_190074 | JGI IMG/M metagenome (GOLD analysis project Ga0228649, IMG submission 190074) | Seawater microbial communities from Monterey Bay, California, United States - 61D | ecosystem: Environmental > Aquatic > Marine > Coastal | place: USA: California | collected 2016-10-31 | reverse complement strand
TCGGGCGCGCGAGGGCGTCGGAGACGACCAAGCGCACTCGCGTCGATCGAGTCATCGCTCGCGCGAGCGTGGCGGTCGCGCGCGACGACGTGTGCGGCCGCAGACGAGCCGTAACACCCTCCGGTGACAGTCCGTGTGGCTGCGCAATCGAGTTCACGATAGAAATCGCGCGCGCGGGCGCGTCAGACTCATGCGCGGCGCTCGACGGGGCGTCCTGAACGTCTTACGCGCGACGTTTGAACTCTCCGTCGCGTCTCGAGGGGCGCTGCGTCGATACTCAGCGCGGACGCACGGTTTAATCGCGCGTACTCCGAGCGTGGAACCGACCGCGTCGAGCGCGATGCGAACGAAAGTCAGCGCATCGACGGTCGCGCGCACGTTTGACGGTGCGCGGCGATGCGCGCGATCGTTCGCAACGCCGGCGCGAAGGGTGGTGACTCGAGCGGCGTCGCGCGAGGACGACAGCGAGCGGACGTATTTGCAAACTTTGAAAATTGCAAACTTTGCGTTGGTGAGCGAGCAGACGATTGAGTTTGAGAAGGGGTTGAATGTCATCACCGGGAAGTCGGGATCGGGTAAATCGGTGCTGTTGGACGCCATCGCGCAGATTTGTGGATCACCGGCGAAGGAGGAGAGCATTCGGGCGAACGCGGGTGGGGCGAAACTGGAGGCGACGTTTCGCGTGGCGACGGCGTCTCTCGGATCGATTTACGACATCGTGAACGATCAGATTACGTCTTTGTCCACGAAGGATGGGAAAAATGTCAAGCCGTTCGCACCGCCGAAAGAAGACGCAAATGCGTTGAATATCACGAGGGAGTTGCAGTACGTCGACTCGAGCGGGAAGACGAAGCGCATTCGAAGCGTGTGTCGCATCAATGGCAGAGTGGTCCCACTGAAAGCACTCAAGGCTTTGGGTGAGATTCTCATGGATTTCAATGGTCAAGGCGCTGCGTCGACGCTGAGCGACGAGAACGCGCAGCTAGAGTTGTTGGATGAGTGGGCAGGCACGAAGGCGATGCGACAAAAATTTGAGCGCCTGTCCACGGAGTTGGCGGTACAGTTCAACAAGGTGAAGAACGCGGTAGAGCTCTTGCCGGGCGAGCGCGAAGAACTCGAAGCTTTGTTGGAGGAGTATTACGCAGTTGATCCGGAGCCACTCGAAGACGTCGCCTTGAAAGCTGAACTTAGAAGGTTGGAGTCGAGCCGAGTCGCCGTGGAAATGTGCGGTTCTGTGATTTCAACCATCGCGGGCGAGCGTGGAGCGAGAGGTTTGCTTCGTGAAGCTGCGCACGAAGTGAAAGGCTTGATCGCCGCTGCCGAACGCCGCTCTGAGAGCGCGAGTTCGTCAACGCGCACCCCAGGAGATGAGGACTCAGCGTCTGAACCGGAACCAGGCCTCGACGAGGCGTCGCTGCAAGGCTTGAACGATGCGCTCGACCTCCTTTACCAGGCCGAACAAATCTCCGAGAACGCGGAGGAGCAGGTGGGAAAGTACGCCGAAGCCCTCGCGAGCTCGCCACACCGGCGAGAGGAAGCGCAGGCACGTTTGCGCGAACTCGATAGATTGTTCAAAACGCTGCGAGTGCGAACCGCCGACGCTGCCATTGAAGCCGCTCAAGCTGCTCAGGAAAGGCTCGAAGCCGCGGAGGTGGGCGAAGAAGAACGCGAAGAAAGTATCGCGGAGTTGGATCGCTTACGCAAGGCCACCGCGGATTGTGCGTTCCAATTAGCGCTTGCTCGTCGAGAAGCCGCGGGCGCCCTCAGAGGTGCCGTCACGTCGGCTTTGACGGACCTGGAGATGGCTGGAAGCCGATTCGACGTCACTCTTTCGTGGACTGCGCGCGAGGGAGCGAGTGAGGATACGAATGGAAACGTTTTGCGCGTCCCGAGAGCGAGCGAAATCGGTGAAGACGACCATCTTGTCTTTGCGGTGCGTCCGACTGGTTTGGATCGCGCGACGTTTTTGCTCGCCGCCGGACAAAACGAACCGCTCCGACCGATGGCGTCGATCGCTTCCGGTGGTGAAAAGGCTCGATTAATGCTCGCATTGAAAATGGCTCCAGTCATGACGGATGATTACGCGAGCTCGCGCGCTAATCGAGAGCTCGCGAGCGGTGGCATCTCCGTCTTTGACGAAGTCGACAGCGGCGTCGGCGGTCGCGTCGGCGCTCGCATCGGCCACGCCCTTCGTCGCCTCACCACCACGGGCTCGCAGCAAGTTCTGTGTGTCACCCATCTCCCTCAAGTCGCCGCGTGCGGCGATACCCACCTCATAGTTTCCAAATCACCCGACGACGACGCCGACGGTCGCACCACCATCGACATCCGCCGCATCGATTCTCGCGACTCTCGCGTCGAGGAAATCTCCCAAATGCTCGGCATCGGCGACGTCGAGGGTCGCGAGAGCGCCAACAGACTCGTCGACGAGGCCGTCGCCGCGTTTTCCTAATCATCGCTTGTAACGCAGTCGTCGCCGCCGCCCGCGCGCCGGTTACCATCAATTTGAAACCCGATCTTTTTTTCCCAAACGACGGGACTCCGCGTCGAGTCCTGATTCGTCGTTCTTCTCGAACTTTCGAGAGAGAAACGAGAAACTGCCGCTGACGCGGCAGTTCGCGGCGCGAGCGAGCGAGCGCGAGCGATGGAGCGCGCGGAGAGCCCGCCGCGCGCGCGGCGAGCCTCCGTCGACGGCGGACGCATGGGAAGCCCGCGAAACAGCCAAGACCTGAGCGGCGCGCTCGCGTCGTCGCCGCTGAGGAACTTGCACGCCGACTCCGAGGCTGGACGACTGGCGCGCGCGTCCATGAGCTCGCTCACGGGCGCCGTGGCCAGCCGAGGCTCGATCGATGACTTGCGACAACGCATGGAGACGATCGGGACGCCCGCGACCGTGGCCGCGGGGGCGGGAGCGAACGCGGGGGAGATTGAAACCACGCGCGTCGATCGGTTGTTGCGCGAACGCGAGCAGATGCGAAAGACTCGATCGCAGACGAATCTGAACGCGAGCGATGAGGGCGATGATTTTGATGGTGAATCCGTTGGACGCGTGCAGTCGCTCATCATCGCGGCGAATCGATTGCCGATCAGTGTGAAGAAGAAGCCGGACGGGACGTGGGATCTTCGGACGTCGGCGGGCGGACTGGTGAGCGCGCTGTTGGGCGTACGAAAGACGTACGACATGACGTGGATTGGATGGCCGGGGGTGTTCGTAGAAGAGGGACCCGATCGCGACGCGCTCACGGCGACGTTACGTAAGCAGAACTTCTTGCCGGTGTACTTGACGAAGACGCAAGTCGAGCTGTATTACAATGGGTACTGCAACAATGTGCTGTGGTCGCTGTTTCACTACGTGCCGCTGAGTTTCGAAGCCAAGCTCAGCGAAGATACGAACATGCACGCGCAATGGTTGGCTTATAAGGAAGCCAATCGCGCGTTTAGCGATGCCATCATGAGCGTGTATCGCACAGGGGACGTCGTCTGGGCGCACGATTACCATTTGATGCTCGTGCCGCAAATGTTGCGAGCGTACGAAGATAGCATGAAAATTGGTTGGTTTCTGCACACGCCGTTTCCGAGTTCGGAAATTTACCGAATGTTGCCGATGAGAGAAGAGCTGTTGCACGGGTGTTTGGCGGCTGATCTCGTTGGCTTTCACACGTACGATTACGCGCGGCACTTTGTATCGGCGACGAGCCGAATTCTTGGTTTAGAGGCGACACCCGAGGGCGTGGAAAATAACGGGAGCTTTACGCGTGTTGCGGCGTTTCCCATCGGTATCGATCCGGGTCGCTTCACCTCGGCTCTACGCACAAATGAGGTGCAGGTGCACATTAACGAGCTCCGCGAACGCTTCCGAGGTCGCAAAGTCATGCTCGGTGTCGACCGTCTCGACATGATCAAGGGTATCCCGCACAAGTTGTTGGCGTTTGAGAAATTTTTGAGTGAGAATCCTGATTGGGCGAATAAGGTGATTCTCATCCAGATCGCCGTGCCGACTCGCAGCGACGTTCCGGAGTACCAACGACTCGCCTCGCAAGTGCACGAACTTGTTGGGAGAATCAACGGCCGTTTCGGCTCCATCGGGAGCGTTCCGATTCAGCATTTGGATTGTACTATGCAGTTTCCTGAGCTTTGCGCGCTTTATGCAGTTACAGACGTCATGCTCGTCACTTCTCAGCGCGACGGTATGAACCTCGTCTCTTATGAGTTTGTTTCGTGCCAAAGCAAGAACGACGCCGGCGTGTTGGTTCTATCCGAATTCGCGGGCGCCGCGCAGTCTATCGGCGCTGGGGCTCTTTTAGTGAACCCGTACAACGTCACCGACGTCGCAAGCGCCATTAAAGACGCGTTAACGATGCCTGAAGTGGAAAAGATTGAGCGACACAGAAGCAGCTTCTCGCACGTGAGCATTCACACTTCGCAAGCGTGGGCGGACACGTTCATCAGTGAACTCAACGACACGCACGTCGAAGCAGAATTACGTCAAAAGCGTATTCCGCCGCATCTCAAGCCCGAAGCGATGGTCAAATCGTTTCAAATGGGTAAAGAACGGCTCATCATTCTGGGCTACAACGCCACACTCACCGATCCCATGGAGAGCAAGACCAAGATACGGCCGAAGCTCGAGTCGCAGAAGAGTCGTCACAAGATTCATCCGGTCGCACAGGAGTGCCTCACGCGCCTGTGCGATGATCCTAATACCACTGTTTGTATCTTCAGCGGTTCCGAGCGCAACAAGTTGGCGCAAATCTTTGCGATGTTGCCCAAGGTTTGGATCGCGGCGGAAAATGGCGTTTTTATTCGACCACCACTTCAAGGCAAGAACGGCACCGACACTCCAAAGTGGCTGACCATGATTGAGACTACGAATTTGGACTGGTTGGAGAGCGTTGAAGTCGTTTTTGAGTACTTTTGTGAGCGTACTCCGAGAAGTCACGTGGAGATGCGCGAAACGTCGCTGGTGTGGAGTTACAAGTACGCCGATCCGGACTTTGGTCGTCAACAAGCGCGCGACTTGCTACAGCACTTATGGACTGGCCCGATTTCGAATGCTCCCGTGGATGTCATCATGGGTGCAAAGTCTGTCGAAGTGCGTCCGGTCGGCTTGAGCAAGGGAACCGCAGTCGAGCGCATCGTGCAAATGATCGGCGGACACGGCAAAGAACTCATTGAAGTCGATTTCGTCGCGTGCTGCGGTCACTTCTTAGGCCGTGACGAGGATATCTTCTCGTTCTTGGAGATGAAGTCTTTGCCTCCGGAGGATCAGTTGCCAGCTGTGCAAACTTCGCCGGGATCTCCCATCAAAATGAACAGCGCCGTCGGCATTTCCAGCCCGATTGCGGGCGACCCTGATTCCGACGACGAAAAGAAAGAAGCCGATATTCGATTCCACGACGTCTTCACCTGCACCGTTGGACGCAAACGTTCGAGTGCTCGGTACTACGTGAACGATTCCGACGAGATTGCGCAGTGTCTCGCAGCCCTGACGAACAGCTTGAACGACGGAAAAGGCTTCATCGAACTCTTGCAGTTTGAGGACTCGTTGTCGAGCGCTCCTTCGATGAGCAGCTCTAGAAACAACTTACGCGAACGAATCGGGAGTTTACCCCTCGTCAACGAGAAGGAGGTCTTTCGAACCTCAAGCGGACAGAGCATTTAAATCACTCGAACGATCCGTTCAAACCTACGCATTCAAAGCACGCACCACTAGCGACGAGTTGAGCATGTAAAAAATAACAATTACAACATTGAGGCGTGGCTACAACATAGGAATATACGCAGGCAAAGCTTCAGTCCCGGAGTAATCGGGACTATAATCATCGTCTGATTTAGGCAAAGTTCGTTTATGCTCGTGAAGGAGCTTCATAATGCGCTCTTTAAGCTCATCGATTCCTCGACCTTCGTCGGCACTCGTCGCGGTCGCGTTTGGAATTTGCGCCATCGCGCGTTCAGCCTCCTTAACGTCCTCTTCGCTCCATAACTCTTGCGTATCCGGGTCTGTCTCACCTCCTAAAACCGGTACTAGTGCCGACTTGGAGAAGACGTCGATCCACGGTCGACGCTCGGCGAATTGTTTGTAGAGCTCTTCTCTGAGCTGCAACTGGTCGTCGATGGACGTGCCCGATAGCCCGGTTAAATCGGTGACGAAAATCACGCACGTCGGCAAGTGCTCCAACGTCGCGATGGTGAGCATTTCAATTTTATTTCGATCGGCCTCCGATCGATTAATCAAGCCCGGGGTGTCCGTGACCACGTGTCGCTCGTCGTCGACGAAAAAGTGCCCCATCTTGATGCCCTTCGTCGTGAACGGGTAGTTACACACTTCCGGCAATCCACTAGACAGCACGCGCACCAACGAGCTCTTCCCCACGTTCGGTGCACCGACGAGCGCGACTGTGGGCGTCTCGAGCTCCGCCACCGGAAGCTTCCGGAGCAACTTGGCGATGGATTTCAAATCGTCCACGCACCTCGCGTACTTTCTGTAATACGCCTCCATCTCCGCGAACCCCTTCTCTCGCATCTCTTCCGCCTCTTTCAGCGCCGTCGTCTTCGTGACTTGCGACGCGTACCCTTTACCTATCCCAAGCATCCCCTTCCGCATCGAATCCACCGCCGCGAGCGTCGTTCTATACTTTTTATCGCTCAGCGTCAGCTCCAACAGCGCCCGCTCAAACGGGTGCAACCGCTCCGGCGGCGGAAACCCCTTCACGTACTCCTTCAACGGTTTACACACCCCCGTCGTCAGCGCGTCGAGTTGTTTCGCGCTCTTATTCCTCTCCCTCGCCGCATCCTTCAATCCCCGCGTCGGCGTCACCCGTCCCGCTCGTTTCACCGCGCTCGCGATCAATTGCTCCGCGGGCGACACGTTCGGCAACCGCCCGAACGCTCCCGGCCGGTGCGCTCGCCTCGTCGTCGCCGCCACCGTTTCGTCCGTTCGCGCGTCCGCGTCTTCGTCCTCGCGTCCGCGCTCGCGCGGTTCGTCGCGCGCGTCCCTCGTCGACGTTCCCGCGTCGTCGCGCGCGTCGCCGCCGCCACCGCGCGCGCGCGTCGTCGTCGTCGTCGTCGTCGTCGCGCGTCGCGCTCGCGTCGTCCACGGTCGTCGCGACAGCGCGCCGGCGATCGCGCGCGCCGTCGCCATCGCGATCGCGCGCGCCGTCGACGCGTCGCGCCGTGCCGACGCCGTCGACGCGGCGCCGTCGCGCGCGCGCGAATGAATCGGCGCGCGGCGACCGACCTAAACCCTAAACCCTAAGAACCCTCATCAGGCGAACGCGAACCGACCGACCGACCGACGGACGGCGCGACGGCGCGACGCGTCCGACGACGCCGCAGACGCGCGCGGCGTCGACGCGCGCGGCGAAACGTCGAAAAAAACGCGCGTTCGCGATCGACGCGCTCCGAGGCGGCGCGAGCGACGCGCGCGCGACGGGAAGGCGCGATCGGAGACGCGATTGGATTGGCGACGCGATCGAGCGAACGACGCGCGATGGCGACGCGAGTGCGCGCGAGCGACGCGGGAACGGCGCGCGCGATGCGGGTGAACGCTTGGAGATCGCGCGGACGCGGCGGTGGGGGGGTCGGGACGACGCGAGGAGGCGCGAGAAGGGCGAGGGGAGGGACGGCGGCGCGCGCGGCGGCGACGAGGTTGGAGGTTTCGAGCGCGGGGGCGATTTTAGTGCCGCATCCGGATAAGGCGGATAAGGGCGGCGAAGACGCGTGCTTCGTGTTGAAGCAAAGCGGTGCGTTCGGGGTGTTCGACGGCGTCGGAGGATGGGCGGAGGAGGGGGTGGATCCGGCGGAGTATAGCGAAAAGTTTGCCGAGAAATCCGCGCAGAGCGTGTTGGCGGGACAACGCGACCCGGTCGCGGTGATGAGGGACGCGCACGAGGCGACGCAGGTGATCGGTTCGTGCACGGCGTGCATCGCGGTGTTGAAAAATGGAAACGTGCTGGATATCGCGAACTTGGGCGACGCCGGGGCGTTGGTTTCGCGCGACGGCGGCGTGGTGTTTCACACAAAGTCGCAACAGCACGAGTTCAACTTGCCGTATCAGCTCGGCTGGACGAAGGTGTATCCCGAAGGCGATCGCCCGGACGCGGCGGATCGCGTCGAGGTAGAGATGAAACCGGGCGATGCCGTCGTTTTGGGGTCGGATGGTTTATGGGACAACGTGCCGTACGCTGAAGTCGCGGCGCTGTGCGCCGAGCACCAAGGCGACGCCGAAGAGTGCGCCGAGGCCATCGCGACGCTCGCGTTCGGTTACTCTTGTGATCCCGAGTACGACTCGCCTTTCACGCAAGAAGCGCGAAAAGCGGCGGAGGGGAGACCGGAATGGGCCGATAGAAGAAACTTGATTGGTGGGAAGATGGACGACATCGCCGTCGTGTGCATGTTCGTAGAAGCTTCGCGAGGTTTGAGCGGTGGGACTTAGAGGCATTTTTAAAACTTCAAATCGCGACATAGACTACAATCATCTGCTAAACTAACGTCGCCTCAACGACGTCGCTTCACGCAAGCTCGTCGTCGAGACCGCGCACGAGGAGCATGAACCACAGAGCGCTCGTGAAACTCTTCTCTTTAATCGTCATCGTCAACGCGCCGGCGAGGACGGTTTTCACGAGCTGCGCGTCGAGACCTTTGTACATACCACTCACGCCTTCTTCTCTGTGCACTCGCTTGAGCGTGCCTAATAGCGAACGTCTATCTTCCTCGCGCGTTCCCGCCTTTTGCAAAACCTTGGCGCGCACGAGAGGGTACGTCAGCATCGTCGCCGTCGCCTTGGACGCGGCGCCGAGGACAAAGGCGTCAAACATCGACAACTCCACGACGGGCTTTAAGATCCCACGCCGCTGCGCGCGAGCGTTGTGCACGATCATCAACTTTTGACGAAGTTGCTCGAAGACGGTGTATTGAATCGCGGGATTGATCGTCAGCGCGAGTGAAGCGCCGAGACCGCTATACAATCCGCCGCGCGCGTCGGCGGCGCCTCGTCCGCCTCGCAACGCTCGTAAAGTGTTTTTGAACCCATCATCGCCCTCGTCGTCATCGAACGCCTTTGAGCCAGTATCACCGACCGTTTTCTTTCCTTCCAGTTGTTTCCGCGTCGTGTACGTATCTAAAGGCTCCGTGACGAGCACGTTACAGCATCCCGCCGCCGCCGCCGCCGCGAGCGTCGCCCCCACCCCAATCTTTTTCCCCGTTCGCTCCTCGTACGTCCGCTTCAGCGCGCTGAACGCTAAAAAGTACAAAAAGCTCGACGAAAGCGAATGTGCCGACTTCGCCAACGCCCCACCGTACGCCCCCGCCGCGCCTTCCTCGCGAAACACCCGCGCCAACTTTGTCACCCACTGGGGACACCAAAAACCGTTACCGTCGTCGTCGGCTTCCGAGTTGTTTCCGCGCGCCGCGCTCTCGGCCTGGATCCGCGTCTTCACCGTGTCGATCGGGTATAACGCGAGCGTGCCGAACAATCCGCCGAGCGCGCCTGCGAACGCGCGCGTCGTCGTCAGTCGCGCGGTTTCGTCGGAAGCGATCGAGCCGTGCGAACGCGTCGAGCCGTCGAGACGCGCGCGGCGCGACGCGAGACGCACCGGCCAAGGCCTCGACGAGGATCTTATCGTTCGACGTGAGCTTGCTCGACGCCTTGATGACGGACGTCGTCGGCGTCGGCGTCGACATCGCGAGAAGAGCGTGGAGAAGTGCGGCGCGGCGCGACGCGACGGGCGACGCGGAGGAAGTCGACTCGTGGAATATTATATTGAAAAGCTTACTTGAGGAGGAGTTCGGCGCATTGCACGGCGTTTAAGGCGGCGCCCTTCTTGATTTGGTCACCACACACGAACAAATCCAAGCCCTTGTTGTTGGGCTGGGAGATGTCTTGACGGATGCGACCGACGTAGACGTCGTCGTTATCCGTGGCGTCGAGACACGCCGTAACGCGTCTGCGCGCGATCGTCTCTCTCGTCAGTCTCCCGCGTCGCGTCGTCCTCGCGCGCACGCACCGGCACCTCGCGACGACTCTCGCGTCGGTCGTCGACCGTCAACGCGCCGAGACGCGCGCGCGCGCCCACCGTCTCGCGCGAGGACGACGACGGTGAAGACGACGCATCGTCTCGCGACGCGTCGGCTCGCGACGCGTCGGCTCGCGACGAGCGCGCCTCCACGCGCGCGCGAGGGCGCGCGTCCACGAGCTTGTCGCGCCGGGACGCCCGGCGCGCATGCCCCCAGCGCTTGTGCGTGAGACGCCCGCGCGCGTCATCAATCAGTTCGCAGCATGGGGAATCCCCACGCCCGAAGAGCGACGCGACGCGGGCGACGAACACTGACGCGCGCGACCAAGACTCGTGCCCGGGTGGGCACCTGCCGTTTTTTGTTTTTTTGTTTTTTGTCCATCTACTGTAAAGAGAATGTTAAATATGTAACATCGTTTGGGTCCGCTTT
>Ga0228649_1001120_pt1 | contig 10494 bp, 5 predicted proteins | sample 61DmetaG_FD_190074 | JGI IMG/M metagenome (GOLD analysis project Ga0228649, IMG submission 190074) | Seawater microbial communities from Monterey Bay, California, United States - 61D | ecosystem: Environmental > Aquatic > Marine > Coastal | place: USA: California | collected 2016-10-31 | reverse complement strand
CGCGCCGAGCGCGCGTCGTCGGAGGGCGTACATCGTCGCCGTCGTCGCGCGCGTCGCCGTGTGCGGGGCGCGGCGACGCGCGCGCGCGCCGAACCGACGCGCGCCGACCCGTTCGGACACGCGTGGCTGCGCATACAGTGTAATCACAGTTACACGCATCGAGTCGTGGCACACGGCGACGGATAACGGATTGAGCGCGTATAACGCTGTGAATGACGCTATGAAACGATGCGAAAATCACGCGACGGTGCCGACGGAGGGGGCCTGGCGCGCTATAACCGCGAAACGTCGTGACGTCACGACGCGCGCGCGCGACCCGTCGAGGCGAGTTTCGCGCGCGCGGCGTCGATCGACGGCGCGAGGTTGGGCGACGGGCGATCGGCCGGGTTCGCGACCCATCGCGCGCGGCGCGCGCGCGCGGCGCGGCAGACGGCGGCGATGGCGGCGCGCGCGCGCGCGCGCGTCGAGATCGGCGCGCGCGGCGTCGCGCGCGACGGCGCGCGGCGCGCGCGCGCGCGGGCGCGCGCGACGGCGACGCGACGGCGCGACGACGCGACGACGGCGACGGCGACGGCGACGGCGAGACGCGCGCGGGACGCGCGGGACGCGCGCGGGACGCGCGCGAACGCGCGACGGCGCGCGAGAGACGTCAGACGCATGTTTTTCGGGTCGGGGACGTACGACTCGTTCGACGACGTCGACGGCGGCGCGCGAGGGACGGGGCGGGAGAACGACGACGACGACCCGGAGCGCGCGGCGTTCGAGCTCGCGGAGTGGACGTCGCAGTCGCTGGCGAAGCGCACGAGGGATTGCTTGAAATTGGCGGATTCGAGCGGGATATGGACGGTCGGGACGACGGCGCTGGTGTTCGTGATCGCGGGATTCGAGTCGTTGGAGGCGGAGGCGGCGACGCGAGGCGTGTCGCTGGAGTACGTGCTGCCGCAATTCGTGCCGAAGGCGTTCGCGCCGGCGCTGGCGGACGGGGGGATCGAACGCGCGGAATCGTGCTTGCAGGCGATATTCTTGTTTGAGTACGTCGTGCGGGCGTGGAGCGAGGAGTTTCAGTTGAAGTATTTGCGCTCGCCGGTGGCGCTCATCGATTTTTTGTCGCTGCTGCCGACGTTTGGGTTCATCTTGAGTTTAGTCGGGATCGGGGGGGCGGGGCAGGGCGCGACGGAGCAGTTCCGCCCGTTGCGTTTGTTTCGAGCGCTGCGCTTGCTCCGGGTGTTAGATCTCGACGGAGAGAAGACGCGCGAGACGACGAAGCGGGAGAAGACGCAAAACGAAAAAGTCGTCGCCGTCGCCGTGGAGTTTTTGTGCGTGTTTTTAATCAGCGGGGAGTTGTTTTATGATTTAGAAGTCGACACGAATCCGAACATTTCGGACGTAGGCGACGCGATTTATTGGAGTTTTTTGACCCTGACGGGCATCGGACAACCTTTCGAGGCGACGACGGCGCAAGGGCGCGTGGCGACGGTGGTTTCGATTTTAACCGCCGTCGTCGTCGTCCCGTTGCAGCTCGCGGTTTTAGTGTCCGCGCAAACCGAAGCGCAGGCACGAATAGGAGAGGGAGGCGCGACATTGAGTGCGCCTCCGCCGTCGATGGCAAAAATTGGACTCGCGGGGCCGCCGATCGCGCCGAAGAGGAGGTCGCCGCAAGAGGAAGAGGCGATGTCGACGATGGCGTCTGACTTCGGTAACGATTTTTGGAGCGGGACCATGGACGAAGATTCGCAGTGGTTGCGCCTTCGAGAGCGCGAAGAGTTGAGAGATGCGAGAAAGAAGATCAAATCTCAGGAGATCTCCATCGCAGCGCTGAGGACGGAGAATAGAAAGCTCCGAAAGGCGTTGGACGAAGCCGATCTTTTGGCGGGCCTGGACGGTTTGGAGCTCGAATTAGAGGAAGACGTAGCGTTTTAATGCATTCATTCATTCATTCATTCACTCTTTGCTTTTATGAAGTGTCGTTTTTAACAACTTATTCGCTATCCGATTGAAATTTAATAGAATTCACGGCGCTGTCGTCAATGGCTCCGCCAAAGTAGCTTCGTTTACGTTTGTTCTTCTCGTGTTGAAAACGCGCGCCACGCACTTGTCCGAGGACTTCCTGCGCCTTGGCGCCGTATCCCGCATCACCGAATGTACCTTCATAAGACATATCCCACGAGCCTTTCTTGCCCAACCATTCCGCGCTATTAACTCTGTGCGGTGAAGAAAACGAATAACGCGTCGCCGTCAGTCTCAGAAACGAGTTAATAGTCGCGAGTTTTTCAAACGAGACGAGTGTCGATGCATCGATGAGGGTGTCAAACGCGCCACCGAGGACAAGAAGGCTCTCACCTTTGAAAAGGCACACCCGGTTGCTTCTCGCCCGGAGGCGCGCTCTTGCTTCCCTTCGCGCTATCCTTGCGTACCTTGTCGCTCGAGCTCGACGAGCTGCTGGAAGACGAAGACGAGGACGACGAAGACGACTTGGACTCAGATTTCGCGTCGGAGGAGGAGCTTGAAGAGCTTGATGACGAGGAAGAATCATCCTTCTTCGCCTCTTCTTCCGCCTTTTCCGAAGAAGATGAAGATGAAGATGAAGATGAGGACGACTTGGACTTGGACTTGGACTTTGAGGAAGAGCTCGAAGAGCTGCTGGAAGACGAAGAGTCATCCTTCTCCTCTTCCTTCTTTTCTTCCGAGGAAGAAGAAGAAGAAGAAGATGATGAAGAAGAAGATGACGAGGAGGCGTCATCCTTGGTCTCTTCCTTCTTTTGTTCCGAGGAAGAAGAAGAGGAGGAAGAGGAGGAAGAGGAGGAAGAGGAGGAAGAGGAGGAATCCTTCTTGGCTTCTTCCTTCTTTTCCGACGAGGAAGAGGAGGAGGAGGACGACGATGAGGAGGAAGAGCTTTCTTTCTTCTTCTCTGACGAAGACGACGAAGACGACGAAGACGACGAAGACGAAGACGAGTCATCCTTCTTGGCTTCCTCCTGTTTTTCAGACGAAGACGAAGACGAAGACGAAGACGAAGACGAAGACGAAGACGAAGAGCTACTCTTGCTCTTGCTCTTGCTCTTGCTCTTGTCCGATTCGCTATCGCTCGAAGATGCGCTCGACTTCTCCTTTTTCTCCGAGCTACTACTGCTGCTGCTGCTCGACGACGAGGAGCTGGACTTTTCCTTCTTCGCTTCCTCCTCGCTGCTGCTGCTGCTGCTGCTGCTGCTCGACGAAGACGACGACTTCGAACCCGACCCACTCGCGCTTTTCTTCCCCGACTCGCTCGACGAGCTCGAATCCGCCGGTTTCGCCTTCTTCGCCGCCGACCCTCCGCTAGAATCATTCGCCTTGCGCTTCGCCCCTCGACTCTCCTCCCACGCCTCCACGAGCGCCTCGGCGCCGCCCTCGCTCGCGTCCGCCCCCGCCGCCTCGCTCGCCTCCACCAGCGTCCGGTGCGCCTTCAGCTTCCGTTCGCTCCGCATCGCTTGCACCGTCTTATTCAGTCCACACGCGCGCAGATACTCCTCCACGGGCGCCAGCAACGGCCCGAGTCGCGCGTCATCCACCGCGCTCGCCGGCGGCGGCGCCATCGTCACGCGTCGCCCGTTCCCGTCGTCCCCTCGCGCCCGCTCGCCCGCTCGAGCGCGGTCGTCGCGATCGCGAGGCGTCTCGATCGTTCGCTCGCGTTCGTTCGCGTCCGCGCGCGCGTCCACGCCCGCGCGTCGCGCGCGTCGGTCGAGGAATGCGGCGCCGCGACCGGGCGCCGCCGCCAAGGGGACGGATTTTAGCGGCGAATCAATCGACGAGTCGCGAACCGTCGAATGAGTCATAATGGACGAACGCGCGCGCGATATCGCATCGCGATGTCTTAAAGGCCGATGAGACGAAAAAGTGCGCGCGTCGCGCGCAGGTTTTTAGCGCGTCACTGTTTGCGCACGCGGCGTCGTTTGCGGAGAGCCGCCGCCGCGACGCGCGAAAAGCGTCGCGCGTCCGCACAACGAGACGAGACGAACGTCGCTCGACATGGCGGCCGCCGGTGCGTGACGACCTCGAGAACGAGGCGTGGGAATTTTTCGCGCCGCCCGCGGATCGCGCGGCGTCGCGCGCGGCGTCGCGCGACGCGCGATGCGCGCGAGTTATCCGATGACGTGGGCGAGTGCGGAACCCGGAAACGGCGCGCGTGGCGGCGCGGTGCGGCGCGCGCGACGACGCGCGCGGGGCGGGAGGCGATGATTTGGAGGGAAAATAATACTGACGATGTTTCGCCGCGCGCAGGGTACGAATTGCGCGGGATTTACGGCACGGAGGAGTACTGGCCGGAGAAGAAGCTGAAGATTTGCGTGACGGGCGCGGGAGGTTTCATCGGGTCGCATCTCGCGAAACGATTGAAAGAGGAGGGACATCACGTCGTGGCGTGCGATTGGAAGCGCAATGAACACATGGAAGAGGCGATGTTCTGCGATGAGTTCATCTTGGCTGATTTGAGGCTGTACGAAAACTGTAAAAAGGTTCTCGAGGGGTGCGACCACTGCTTCAACCTCGCGGCGGACATGGGAGGGATGGGATTCATTCAGTCCAACCACTCCGTCATCTTCTACAACAACGTGATGATTTCCTTCAATATGATGGAAGCGATGCGGGTGCAGGGCGTGACGCGATGCTTTTACGCGTCGAGCGCGTGCATCTACCCGGAGGGCACGCAGTTGAGCACGGAGATGCAAGACGGGTTGAAGGAAGCGAGCGCGTGGCCGGCGCAGCCGCAAGACGCGTATGGTCTCGAAAAGCTCGCGAGCGAGGAAGTGTACAAGCACTACCAGCAAGATTTTGGTATTCAGACGCGCATCGGTCGATTCCACAACATTTACGGTCCGTACGGCACGTGGAAGGGCGGTCGCGAAAAGGCGCCGGCGGCGTTCTGCCGTAAGGCTGCGACGGCTGAAAGCGAAGTCGAAATGTGGGGTGACGGTAAGCAAACGCGCTCTTTCACCTACATCGACGATTGCGTCGAGGGCATCTTGCGTCTCACCAAGAGCGACTTCGCCGAGCCGGTGAACATCGGTTCCGACGAAATGATCTCCATGAACGATATGCAAGCCATGACGTTGAAGTTCGCGGGCAAGGACTTGCCAATCAAGCATATTCCGGGTCCGGAAGGTGTGCGCGGTCGCAACTCCAACAACGAACTCATCAAGGAAAAGCTCGGTTGGGCGCCGTCTGTCAAGCTCGCGGACGGCTTGAAGGTTACGTTTGAGTGGATCTCGGACAAGATTGCCGAAGAGAAGGCCAAGGGTGTTGACACCGCCGCCGCTTTCGGTAAGTCCACCATCTGTGGCACGCAAGCGCCGACCGAACTCGGTCAGTTGCGCGCTGCGGACGGCGACGAAAAGCTGTAAGTGTATTGTTGTGTTGAGCGTCACCAAACCTTTCTCATAGAGTCGCTAGTCTATAGTGAACTATCGCACTTTTATATTCATTCATCTCTCCTTCAACAACTCTACGTACTAGAAGAACAATGGCGACAGCTGCGTCGAGCCATCGCCAAAACTTTTGAGCGTTCCAGAGTGAACGACGGCTCGACACACCGGGCACGTCTTCTCCCTACTCGCTCCGCGACTTGGCTGTCGGTCGAACCACTCTCCTATACAGTCTTCGCAAAATATGTGCGAACAGCGCAGTTTCGTGGCGTCCACGCACGGTTCTCGGCAAATCGCGCACACATCGCCCGCTTCCATCAAGTCTTCACTCGTCGCGATGTCGCCCGCTCTTTTGCTCGCCGTCAACCACATCGACGCCGCGTTGATGAAGTCGAATCCGCGCTGAACGACGCCTCTGAGCTTGAAAATCACGTAAAGCCCCGTGACGAAGGAAGCAAACAAGCTTGGAAGCTCTCTCTTGAAGTAAGCTAACCACACGGGCGCGGGAATCATCGTTCGACACGCCGCGTTCGCGTACTCGATCGTGCTCAACAACGACGCGCGCCGTCTGTACACGCGCGCAGTCGGCATCTTCGCCGCCGCCTTGCTAGAAATTCTCAGCACGCGCTGCAACACGTGCATAGGCAACGCCACGATCAACAACTTCGCGACGATGAACGCGTACCTCGCGCACAAATCGAGCGCCGCGACGTCAAACGCGCACGTCCAAAATCCCGCCGGTTCCTGAAACATCCCTCGCGCCCGTCGCCCGGTCGGTGTCATCGTCCACACGACGAGCAAGTGCGCGAGCAGCGCCACCATCACCGCTCCCACGTCCGCCACCTTCCTCGCCTCTCTTTTCGCCACCTCCGTCACCGTCCGTCCGTTCGCCCGCAGCAGCGCGTACGTCAACCACCCCACGAACGCGAGCTGCGCGAAGTGTTTATAAAAGAAAATCATCAAGAACAGCGCCATCATCGGCGTCCCGCGCTCAAAACTCGCCAGCAGCGAGACTATGCGCCCTTGACTCTCCAGCGCTCGCGTTCCGGCGTCGTCGGCGTCGTCGGCGTCGTCGGCGTCGGCGCCCTCGTTCGCGCGCGCGCTCGCCGCCGTCGTCTCCGTCGCCGCCGTCGCCGCCGTCCCTCGAGCGATGCCCAGCGGCCCCGCGAGCGCGCCCGCGAGCGCGCTCGACGACGCGATTTCGCTCACGGCGTCCATCGCGCGCTCGTACGTCGTCGTCGCGGCGTCTCTCGCGTCGCCATCGACGGACGACGCGAGCAAAACTTCTCGGTCGCTCGCGACGTCGTCGTCGCGCGCCCGGCCCTCGCGCGCGCGAGGGAGGTCACGCGTCATGATGCGCGCTCGCGCGCGCGCGCGACGCGACGCGCGCGCGTCGGCGCGCGCGCGCGCGACGACGAATGACGAGTCGAGTCAACGGTGGACGCGCGCGCGGCACATTCAGACGCGCCGCGCGTCGCGCGCGAGCGCCCGCGGTGCGAGCGCGCGCGGTCGACGGGCGTGACATCGATCGCGCCGCACGCTCGCGCGCGCGCGCGGCGAGCGAGGCGCTGGAGACGACGCGCGCGCGCGGTGAACACGAATCGAATCTATCGAATCTATCGAGCGCGACGGCGCGCGACGGCGCGGACGCGCGAGGGCGAGGATGGCGCGGCGCGACGCGCGATGGTGCGCGAGCGAAGTGTTTGCGTCGCGCGCGCGCTCGCGAACGGCAAGGGCGTCGACGCGCGCGCGATGATCGCGCGGTGTCCGTTCGTATTCATCACTGACGACGCTCGCGAGGCGCGCGCAGGTACATTCGAGCGCACGGATTGGCGCGGTATCGCGATAATCTGAAGCATTTGGAGTTCGGTGAGGTTTGTAAGCTGCGCGGAGACGATTTGAGCGAGCTCGGGATACGGGACGTGGCGGATCGAGCGAAGGCGATGCGGATGGTGAAGGAAATGTGTCGGGATTTCGCGAACGCGAGCGCGACGGCGGAGGCCGAGCCGAAGGATGGCGATGAGGGCGGCGACGCAGGTGGTGACGAGGATGACGATGCGAAAACTAACTCGGAGATGGATGCAGACGAACGACGAAACGTCGAGGACGGTGGTGACGTAGACGAAGACGAATCGACGGCGCCGTCACCTCGAAAGTCAACGCCGAGGCCCAAGTCGCCGCAGCGAAAGTCAAAAATCCGAGTTTCCGTGCGTAAGCGACCGCTGAACGCGAAAGAACAGTCGAGAAAAGAGCGCGATATTTGTACGAGCGATGATATTTCGCGCGAGCTCACGGTTTGGGAACCTAAAGTGAAGGTTGACTTGACGCGATTCGTAGAGAAGCACGCCTTCTCGTTTGACGCCGTCTTCGACGAGTCGGCGTCCAACGACGACGTGTATGTGAGCGAGGTCGCGCCTTTGGTGGAGTTTGCGCTCAGCCGCGCTAATGCGACGTGCTTTGCGTACGGACAAACGGGAAGCGGGAAGACGTACACGATGCAGCCGTTGCCGGGACGCGCGGCGAGGGATATTCTCGCCGCCGTCAATCGAGCCGAATCCGCCGACAGTCGCGCAGATCTGCAACTCTGGGTCAGCGCGTTTGAAATCTACGGCGGACGCGTTTTCGACTTGCTTAACGGACGACGAAAACTCCGCGTGCTCGAAGATTCCAAATCACAGATTTGCGTCGTTGGATTGCAAGAGTACCGCGTTGACGCCGACGACACGTTCGATCGACTCGTCGAGCACAGCACAAAGGCTCGATGCGTCGGTAGCACGGGTGCTAACGCAGAATCATCTCGATCGCACGCAATATTACAGCTCGTGCTGAAGAAACCGATCGAATTAAAGCATCGAAACGCAGTGGCGGCGGCGCTAGCGCCGAACGACGCGCCTGCAACGGAAATCTTTGGCAAACTTTCCTTTATAGATTTGGCTGGGAGCGAGCGCGGCGCGGACACGACGGATAACGATCGACAAACCCGCATCGAGGGCGCGGAAATCAACAAATCTCTGCTCGCACTGAAAGAGTGCATACGTGCGCTTGATTCAGGGGCGTCGCACGTGCCGTTTCGCGGGTCCAAACTCACGGAAGTGCTTCGGGATTCGTTCTTGGGGGATTCGCGAACGGTGATGATCGCGAACATCTCCCCGGCGGAGGGTTCGTGCGAGCACACGCTCAACACGCTGCGATATGCCGATCGTGTAAAAGAGCTCACGCGTGGTACTAGCAGTGGGGAACCGATCGTGGCGCCACCATCGTTGACCACGGCATCGACACCGACTCGGGATCCGCGCACGATGGCGTTTGCGCCGCGAGCGTCGACGCCCGGCGCAACGCGACAGTCGCTGATTCGATCCACGCCTCCACAAGATGGTTCGAGCGCGCCTTCGCGCGTGAATGGTCGAAAATCCACGACGAGTGCGAGTCGGCGCGCGAGCGTGAGCGCGACAACGCTTCCGACTTTCGTCGACTCGACGGCGAGCATGTCGCGAGAAGAAGCCGAGCAAGCGCACGACGCGCTCATCAATGTCATTCTCGGTGAAGAAGACTCCATAATCGCCGCCCATCGAGGGCACATCGAGAGATCAATGGAGATGGTCAAGCACGAGATGGAGTTCCTCGCTCGTGTGGACAAGCCAGGATCGGCGGTGGACGCGTACGTCGACGAACTAGACGCGGTGCTCGCGGAACGCGCCGCAGATGTCGAACGTTTGCGCGCGCGCGTCGATAAATTTCGCACGCTCCTCAGGCAAGAGGAGGAGTTATCGACCCTGGTTTTATCCACCACCGCAGCGAAGTGCTAGAACGCTATTCCATTTATTGACAAATTCATTCCTAATTTCATCGACGCACGATGGCCTGTGACATCGCGACGTATTGTGCGCGCGCGCGGTCGCTGAGCGGAAGCTGAAACTCGCTCGCCGACCACACGGAGTCGTCTGGTATCCAACCTTTTAGCATATCGCCGTCATCACTCCCGAGCACGGGACGAGCGACGTTGGGGTACCTAGCGTAACCGCCGTCGACGCCGCGGCCGTCAAACATGAGAGGCGAAATCCCCCCCTTCAAGCCAACCCGCATGTTCACGCGCGCCGGCTGAAGCGTGTAATCGATCCACTGCTCTAAGACCGGCGATGGACCACCGCCTTTGTTCGCCACCGTCGCGGTGGGCACGACCCAACAATCGCTCCACAGCGTCGTTCCCGAGCTCGGCACCGCGAGACCGATCAGAGTCGATCGACGGGCGACGGAAAATACATCCTCCGAAGGCCCGATGACGACGGCGCAATCGCCACACGCGATCGCTTGCGTGTATTGCAAGTCATCGAATACCTTGACGTTTTCGCGCAGCGCGCGCACGCGCGCGCTCACTCGCCCGTCCGCGCCGCCGATGTCGCTCGCGTTCGCGGACATCCCCTCCGCCTTCAGCGCCGCGCTCAAAACCAACCGCGGCGCGTTGGGCATCCCGATCAAACCCTTCAACCTCGGATCGAACAAATCCTCCCAATCTCGCGGTGGCTTCACCCCCTTCGGCAGCTTATCCTTTCTGTACGCGATCACCGCGCATCCAAACCCGTACGGCGCGCCGTAAATCTCCCCCCCCGCGCTCACCCTCCCCGTGCGCGCGTCTCGCCGCACCAGCGTTCGCCACACCGGCGACAACCTCGCGAACCACGCCGAGGACTCCGCCCCCGGAATCGGCCGTATCAACCCATTCGCGATCGCCGGCGCCAACCACTCGTCGCCCAGCGTCGTCGCGTCCGCCCCCCTCGTCTTCTTCCCTCCCCTCGCCAGGCTCCCGTAAATCTCCCCCACGCTCGCCACCGCCGTCATCTTAAATTTCACCCTGTTCGTCTGCGTCCTCGAGAACTCGTTCGCCGCGTTCGGCGGCGCGCTTCGCCGCAGCGTCGCCACCCGCAGCGCCGCGTCGAACGCGTACGCCGGCCGCGTCCTCCCCTCGTACGTCACCGTCGTCGTCGCGCCCGCCGCGTTCGCGCGCCACGCCATCGCCGCGATCGCGCTCGACGCCGCGTCGCGCGCGAGCGCGCGTCGCGTGCGCGCGCCCGTCGTCGTCGTCGTCGTCGTCGTCGAATCA
>Ga0228649_1001116_pt1 | contig 10507 bp, 10 predicted proteins | sample 61DmetaG_FD_190074 | JGI IMG/M metagenome (GOLD analysis project Ga0228649, IMG submission 190074) | Seawater microbial communities from Monterey Bay, California, United States - 61D | ecosystem: Environmental > Aquatic > Marine > Coastal | place: USA: California | collected 2016-10-31 | reverse complement strand
AAAATCTAAGGAATAACCCTATCTTTTTGTATGAAATGTTACAATATGTTAATAATGTAAATTATGCTGCTGTTCAAAATAGTTTGTTTGCGAATGGGTTTCATTTTGTTGCACCGCAAGGGGAAATAGATATGGACGGCTCAATAATAAACCAATTAAACCAGGCACAAAGTATTGAACAATTTAGAGGTCGTTATCAAATATGGTTAGAAAATAAAGAAAAAATGGCGGCACACATGGTTGCAAATATTATGCGTTTTCGATATCTTTAAAAAAAAGTTTTGAAAATTTTTTGTTTTTCTAAAACTTTTAGCTAAAAGTTTTAGAGAATTTTGTCTTATTCCTAGAATATTTTTTTCTCTAAAACTTTTAGCTAAAACTTTTAGAGAAAGTCAGTGTTTTGCAAAACTTTTTTAAAAAGTTTGTTTCTGCTGAGCTTTTTAGAAAAAGTTGCTATAAAAGTAGTATTGTTAAAAGAACAATGACTCGACTTCAACGTGAACATTTTTTATTTTCAGAAGGGAAACCTCTCAACGCAGAAACAACACCTAAAAAATGTTGTTGTTGTTGTTTGGATGTAACTCATGAAAATCTTAAAAAGTTAAATATTGCTGCCTTTGCATTTCATTTGGTGTTTGCCATAATATCTTTGGCTGTTGGAATTGCTAAAAAAAACCCATTTAATCTTGTTGTCACGCGTTCATTGCCAGTAGCACCAACACCAGTTCCTGTACCTTTTAATAATGCTACATGTGGTGGCACTGAATATGATAATGTATATAAATGGTTTGATTGCATTTCCGAAAAGAATGATTACAAAGTCGATTTGGTAAAACAAAATGGTTATACAGTGGTTACAGGTAATGCCCAAGCGCCAGATGCGGTTATGCCCCCGTTTAATACCACGTTTTTACTTCCGTACGAAGACGACAATGGAGAATTAACAGGGTTTTGGCCTTTGTGGACATTGATTACTGCATTTTGTGTGTTGACGGCTTTTTTCCATGCATTATTGGCTTGGCTTTTAAACAAAGAATATCGCTCTTGGTTAGATAGGTATCGCCAGCCGTTACGTTACGTAGAATATTCAATTACAGCGTCTATTATGTTTGTGATTGTATTGGCTTTATCGCGTGTAACGGATATTTATTTATTGATTGCGAATGCATTATTAATGATGTGTGTCAATACATTTGGAGGTATTATCGAATGGATTGAGCCTTTCGATTACAAAATGTATGATTCGAAAGCTGGCGTTTCTTTTTATCCGCAATTGGCAGTTCGTTTGTGGGGATGGATTGTCTCGTTTTTGGTGTTTGTGTTTCAATTTTGGCAATTGTGGAATATTTTCGAATATACGGTGCAGCCTTGGCTTGTTGATACAAATCCAACAGCAGAATTATTCGGACAATTGTTTAACTTTGTCCGTGTCTTAAATTGGGCCATTTTATTGAGTTTTTGTGTGTTTCCTATTATAAACGCCGTCCAGGTGGCGTATTACGTGAAATATTCCCGCGAGCCTGAAAAACTTAAAGAATATTCCATCCAATTTGAGACATCATATGTAATGGCTTCTTTTTTGTCCAAAGGATTGTTGGTTATTATTGTTTTTGCCGGAGCGGTAATGCGCGATTAAAGAGTATTTAAATGTAAAAAAAAATAATATAAAAATGTTTAAACTTTTAACTGTTTTAGGGTTGTCTTTTGTATATTCGGACCATTTGTATGGTGCAGACCCTGCAACATACACACCTCAAAAACAATGCCCAATCCCTTGTGATAAATTGTCTAATGCCGTGTTAAAAATGGGATGTGGTAAAGTTGTAAATGTTGAACACGGTGATAATGAAGGTACTTTGCGTAAAAGTATTTTGCCTGAATTGAAAAAATATCAGGTTGATGTTCAAGCAGTATATGACACAAGCAAATTGCCGACTACATTATTGTGTGGTGGAAATTCTACAGAAAATTGCGCATTAAACAGACAACAACAAGGCGAAGATACTGAAGTTGAAGAAGATGATGACGAAAATAATGAAGTTGTTAGTTCGAATACATCTGTTAAATTATTGAAGGGTCTTGGAAATTTAAATAATATATTTCAAAAAATCCCAGTGTTATCAACATATGAACATGGTGGAGAGCATCTTTTACAGGGCATTGTTAGTCCAGGAGGCAATGACCCTGCGAATGCAGATGATAGAGATGAGCGATGCATCAATAATAAACCTTACACAAAGGTGGTACGTATTGTTTACAAAAATAGTGGCGCCGTATGTACGGGTACATTAATTGGTCCAAGACATGTGTTGACGGCAGGTCATTGTGTGTATAATTTTGATTCTAAAGGCGCCGATACAAATGGGTGGTTAGATGTCAAAGGTGTTCAGTTTAGTCCATGCATGAATCAGGCGATGAAAGACCAAGGTGGTTCTTCGTGTAGTACTACTGCTAAATGTGATTCGCCTCGTCCTGACGATTGGTCAGATGCACCCATTGATAGAGGTTGGTCGCGTATTTGGTCTGTTAAAGGTTGGACAAAAAAGGGCAAATGGGATTATGATTATGCATTGATAATATTGTCTGGTGCTGAAACGGGTCGTGGTTGGATGTCTTTTGGTTATGACAATAGTCTTCCAAAATATTCCTATAATTTGAATGGATTCCCGGGAGCGTCGGCTCCTAGAGGAACCGGCGACGACGACGGATTAACAGTGACTATCGATGGTACTCCACAAGATGTGTTTTGGACAGGTTTTGAATTGGCCCATGATTTTGATGGTACGCATTCCATAAAGAAACGCCAAATTCGCCATTTATTGGATACTTGGGGTGGTCAAAGTGGTTCAGGGTTGTATGCCTACTTTTCAAATTCGGGCAAACGCGTGATTTATGGCGTGCATCGCGGCTGGAGTGGAAATGGTGCACAAGATAGCACGGATTATAATGTTGCTGCACGTATAACTTCGCATACGTTTGGTCAATTGTGTGGTTGGATAGATGATTCTAGAGTTTGTTAAAGTACAAAAAAATCCTATTTAAGTTAAACGTTTTTTATATAATATGAATGGATATTCTTCCACCTTTAGATTTAGAAGCCGTCGGTGTAGCGGATAACAATACAATGATGGATGAAGACGATCCTGGGGAGTTTGTTCCTTGTCATTTTAGTGATGATGAAGAAGAAGAGCACTCTGAGGGATGTAAATGTGCGTTGTGTCAGTATGGTGATGGTGGAAGTGGTGAAGCACATGCGGTAATTTCACGTATGTTAGAGATTGATAATCAGATGGTGGGTAAGGTTCGCGACGAGGAGATTTACCAGTTGCAGGCAGATTTGTATAAGAGTCATGTGAAGGAACCTTTGGAAAGACAAGGCATTGAAGCTCCAAATGTAACGGCAGCGACCTGTCGAGATCATTTTAGTAAACATCGTCTAAATATGAAAAGAATGATAGGTGGCGAAATAAATTTCGTCAATACCATGCAGAAACACGTCCGCCGTGAGAATATTTTGTCTCGAAACAATGTAACTGGTCGAACGCGTGTAGATAATGGAGCAATTAAACAATGGATTGCATTGTCGAAACACAAATTGGATTTAATCAAATATTATAAAGGTCCTTTGTCGAAAGAATCTAGTTCAAAAACGGCATCGATCAAACCATACTCCTTTTCATAAATATACAGTATAAATAGTCTATGATATTTTAAAAAATGACTAGTACTGCATTCTTGTCAAACCCTGCTCCAGGCCGAGGTGATGTTTCATCAAACCCTCCCTTTTCGTTTGCTTCTTCTGTTGGAATTAAAAGAGACTATGGCTCTTTGCCTACAGTAAATGCGTTGCAGAACCCATCTTTACATAATCGTGTACCCGACACGTTGACGAATGGTACCGCACGTGCTCCTATTTTTGTTCGTCCATTTAGCCGTGAATTTGAAAAAAGATACAAGGAAGGAGATTTGTTATTTGTTCAGCGTGACGAACGTGTTGCGCATGGAAACCAAAACATTGTTTTAAATTTACCAGTATTAAATTACATGTTGAGAACCCAAAAAGATGCTAATGGGGATTTAATCTACGAAGACAGAGATGGAAACGATGGATTAGCCAGTATTACTTCAGGCCAACATGCCATTAATTTTTTAGGGATTTATAATAACGATATGGACACCGGAAGTAAATGGCAACGATTATTGAATGTAAATGTCCGTGGTCGAAGCCGCGTTGCACGTTTGTGGAACCCAGACCTCAGTAAAGGGTCTTTAAAACGTGGCGATATTTTGTATATTGGATTTTTCGGGACCAACACCGAAAATAATACCAAAAGATACGAAGATCCGAATGGAAATGGATATGCATTCGACGAAACTGCACGCGTTTATCAAGCTCGGGCGGTTTTAGAATGTTGCGACGAAGGGGAATTTGCATTTGACAACGCTGCTTATATTATCCCCATTGGTGTTGTTTCGCAGGTATCACTCAAAAAACCTAGTAAAACTCTTCTTAATAGAGCGCATCAAGTAAGCGAGGCTTCTAATTTATTAGAACGTATCGAAGTACTCATGCGCATTTAATAACAAAATTGCCGTATATAAATCAAGTTCTTTTTATAAAATACATATGTCTTATTCATCTGCTAAACGTCGTAGAATTAAACCACTTGCCCGCCCAACCTCATTTGACATTAATGTTAGTTTTGACATTCGTCACTATCAAAATGTGAAATACGGCAATGTTATTAATCCTTATTTTAATGCCGTTACCACAGGTGAAGCATTCCATGTGATGGAAGGAGAGATTCTCATGAAATATAAAAAGGGTCAAGGTGTAACATACCGTGACCACCAATTGCATGCATTTTCATTCGCTAATGGTTTAAAAGTACCAAATGCAATCCTCAATTCTTCGCTCGTTAACAGTGCTAGCTCTAACGATGCGGCTGTTGTTGACGTTGACGGCGATAATAATATAAATGTTGGCAGAGCAACAAGGCAGGCTGTACTTGGCCAATTGGATTTCGCGGGTATCGCAGTCACAGGATTTAAACCCGAAGTTGATGTTTTTGAACAAGGTTTTGTTTCAACACTGGGTGGATTAAACACCATTTTTAATAATGGAAGAGATACAATTCATGCCGGTGACATTCTGGCGGTCGATTTGCCGGAAACAGTTGGTCCAAACCGCGCAAAAAGACGTGCTTTACAAACTGGAGTCCCAAGTGAAAAACTTCAATTTGTTGTTCGACCATTTGAAAAAATGGTCGCTGATTATGGTGTTAATCCAAGTGAACTTTCTTCCTATATTATTGGAACAGCATTATCTTATTCACGCGCAGGCCAACCTGTGGATATTGTTCTTCACCGTTGTAATCGTTTTGGATTTTCAGTCGCACAAAGAGGGGCAGCTGACGACGGTGGCGTCGCCGATGACGACGACGACGACAGAGATCCATTCGCTATCGGAGGAGGGCGCCTACTTCCATCCAAGAACAAGAAAAAAAGAAAAAGTAAGAAAAAATCCGCGCCTACAATAACTGCAGAAACTACTCAGTAAATTAAAACAAATAATTTATATTATAAATATACGATTTTTTAAACTAAATGCAGTGTTCTATTTGTGAAAAAGAATGTGGTACTAAAAATATCGCAATCTTAAATTGTAATCATACTTTTCATTTATCTTGTTTTCTAAAAAACGTTGAACAATATTCAGTGAATTGTCCGATGTGTAATCAGGATGCGGGTATGTTGTGTGATTTAGGAGATGACCGTAATACTGCCATGAATGCAGAACTTGTTGCCAGATGTCGCAAACGCCAACTCCAACCAAGTAAGAATAAGACTATTTTTGCCCGTATTAATGATGTATTAAGTCCGCTTACACCTAAAATCGATACCTTTTTAGACAATGTTATTCATAATAAGAAATTGAGTATCATTAAAATGAATGGGTTTTGTCCAGAAGATGCGATACGAGAACGTATTCAGTGGACTATTTTATCAAAAACATATCCAGCCGACGAGTTAATTAATTTTGGATTTACTTGGGACCACATGATAAAATTAGGCATTCGACCTCCAGAAATATCCAAATTCACCTGGACACAACAAAGCCATATCTTAAAATTAAATGCGTCTAAAATGTTACAGATGCGTATGACAATTTCTGAATTAGCATCTTTAAGATATACAACACATCAATTATTAGAATTAAAATTCGACTGGCAAACTTTAACAAATATGGGTGCAAATGTGGAGACATGGAATATGTTTAAATTTGAAATTAAAGATTTAAAAAGATATTGGAAACCGACCATGTCGCAATGGGTTGCGGGCGGTTTTTATGATAAAGAACGTTTACAGCGTTCAGGTTGGCCCATAGATGAAGCACTTGAAACACTTCCAAACATGACTCAGCGGTGTAGTGGACGTACATTGCGCTTGGCTTTTTAATATTGTTTATAATGTGTTTTACGTTTAAAAAAACTTATAAGGAGCGCAATACTACTTATTACACAGGTAAAAACAAGTATTGTTTCATAATTAAAAACTTGCACGCTTTCGAATGAAATAGTTGGCGATACAAATGGTGTACTTGGTGGTTCTTCTATAATATCGACAGTAGACATTATTTATAATGTAAATAATACTAAAATATTTAAATTACTTAATTTTTGGGATTTTTACGTGTTTTTTGGTATTTTGTTTTTTGAGATTTTAATAGTTTAAAGGGAATAGGCTGTTCAGATTGACGTATCCATGGTTTATAACAATTGTTACAAATAGGTATCGATTTCTCTTTTTTATGTTCATCAATTGTATCGACAGCAACCCAAGAATCTTTTCCTCTATAAATTTCACAGATATAACAACATACGTGTGTGTATAGTGTACCTTCTTGTATACATTGGCCACATGTAAACCCATGTCTATCGTATTTATCTGGTTGAAACGACGTTGGATTACCACAAGAAGGACAGAAACAATACAATGTGTTATAAAACTGAAAAATACAACCGGTCATATTAAAGGTCATGCATTCTGTTGCTGCACAAAGATCATTTTGCATTGATTTTCGTTGTGTTTTCCATTCTTTTTTAATGCGTCTCTTTCTGTTTTCATCAATTTCGACACCATCTACAAAGTCCTGAATAGCAATACGTTTGCGTTTTTTGGTATCTGATTTATCACAGCGACGTCCACAATAGCATTTTAACGTTTCATCGTCAATAATAATTTTGTGATGTCCATTTGCAAATAGATTTGAACATTTACCATCATTTTTAATTAAAAAGCCTTTGAATGTATTGCAGGATAAACACACATATACCTTTCCGACGTGTTCTGGAAGGGGGTCGTTTTCTGAAATACTATATCTGCGTCTTAATGCTACTATTTGTTTGTCATAGTAATGTTTTGGCATGTTAAAAATACGTACCGCGTGATGTGTTTGTTGAAAAGCAGCAAATAATTCACGGATGGCTTCAAAATCATATCTAGACGAACTTTGTAATAATTTGCGCAAATCGGCGCGATAGGTATTTTGATGATAATGTTCTTGCATATTTATTAAACTATCGATGGATGGTTGTTTTACATGGAAAAAACGTAACCACTCGATACAAACGCGGTCACGTGGGACACGTTTGGCCATATGGCGGATGAGACTGCAATATTCTAACGGAAAATGTACATGTGGATTTACTTGATGTTGTTGTTCATCCATTCTTTCACACATGTGTAATACATTTTGAGTAAATGTTTGACGTTGTGGCCTGTACAAATTTCCAAGTTGTTGTTTATTTACTTGAAGTAGTGTAGATTCAATCTGTGCTAACCACTCTTGAATAGATGAAGTGCGTTTCATATTATTTTCCACTGTTGCGCGGACAGAATCCATAGCTTGGTGAACCGTAGATTCAAATACGTGCCATTTGTACGTTGTACATAATTCATCATATAATGCCGGTATCAAACGCATGGAAAACGTCAAAAACTCTTTAATGATGTAAAATAACAAATGTTGATACATGGTAAACAGCCATTCTTGCATCTGCATACGATTTGGTTTTTCGTAAATAAAACGACGAATAAGTTGTTTGCGTGTGTCCCATGATAGGCGTTTCTTAGAATGTTTATACATGCCTAATAATGAACATAATAAAGCAGAACGCATAAATTCGTGAACAAGTGTGTTTTCGCGACAATAATTACTAATAATTTCGCGCAAATTTCGAATTTGACATCTTTGTGGCAATGCTTTACACATCAAATGTACGATTGGTGACATTTTTGTTTTATTTTCGTTCCAAAATGAACAGCGTAATTGCATATGTACAATATCGGGGAGTTCGCCTTCATGCAAGGCCTTGGATGTTTGTGGTTGATGTTTAAAAAAAATAGGCCGTACAGAATGTTCTGCTTTCATATCTTCTAATGCACACATCAATGGTACGTGAGCGTCATAATATAAATAAAGACAAAACAGAATGTCATTTGGGGCCTTTTGTGATTCTAGTAATTCGATGATATGGTGAACAATATATGCAAAGGATTTGATAAGAGGTTTGTCTAAAAAAGGTGGTTTCCACAGTAAATCGACATTTTCATTGATTTCCACCAATTGTAAACGGTCCCAAAATGTTCCCATAAATAACCATTCATATTTTGTTCCTGTATAAAATGAACTGAGTGTTTTTTCAGGAAGAGTTCGAGTAATACCGTCTTCAAATTCAAATGGACAAATTCGCCCGAGATTTAACTCCCGGGCGCTTTCACTAAAAAATGACTCTGTTGACCGGGATATTTCATACGCCATTGCTCATAATAACGAACGCCATTTTGAACGCGTAAACGATAAGCTGTTTTTACATGCAAAACAACAGGGTCCAAAATACCTTGATAAATCGTTGGAGATGTTAAAATACAATCCTCCAAACAATATTCACCATCGACATCTACCATGTTGCGATAATCTTGTAAAATGACATTGTTTTTAACACCCATGCCATCGGCTCGGATATTTATAAATGCTCGTGCAATTTCAGACCTTTTACACATTAAACAAAGTCTCCCCTCTGTTGGCAACTTACCAGTACGCTTATATTCTTCTTCTTCTGTTGGCAATAACAATTCACGCACAATAAATGCATTATCATTTACATGGGGCAAATGCATCCCTTGACATTGATCGCCCATAATACACGGGCGTTCTTTTCCAACAGGTTCACGCAAATATTTTTCTTCATAAGCGCGCGTCATTACTTGTATACTTGAACGAACAATATCTTTATGCTTAATATCTTCCGGTGACAATGTATCACAAGGTTTTTGATGGACAAGAGCACGAACATACGGAAAATCATAAGGTCTCAAATGAGACAAATCAGAACGTTGCCAATAATCTTGATTACGCTGATTAAAAAATTCCGTCTCCGCTACCATCAGCGTTTTACTCTGAGTCGGCTGATCCGAAGTTAACTGTAACAAATCAGGCGTATTCTCTTCTGGAACAGCCGATTCATCTTTAGGCAAAGATGAAAAAGTATAGGAAGTATCATTACGGGCTCGCTTTGAAACGGAAAAATCACAAGTATTCCAATGACTCGTTGACATACTATTTAAGTTGTCCATTTTTACTTATATAGTCAAAATAGATCCCTTTTGAAATAATGGATTTGCATATTTAATAGTCTTTATTCTTGGCATATGCGATTTTTTTTCGCTATTTCCGCATGTACTTGGGCTTATATTGTTGGCAGATGTATAGCTTTTGGTGTATATTTTAAAGGTATTACATGGAAAGCACGTTTAACAACATCAACATGGTACAGGCTCACTCCAATTTTATACAAAATGCCACATTGGGTTGTCCCATATATACCCATAATATTCACATTATGTAAAGCATATTCTCTAGCACTCGATGATAACACAATTCACATATTAGGCGTTCTACTTCTTACATCTGCACACGCCCTTTTCCCCATTTTTATTATACAAATTCATTCAAAATATCTTATTACTTATTGGATAGGTGCAAATATTATAGGAAATATTTTTTATGCTACATTACACAATGTTATTGAAGCGATACCCATTTATATAATTGTGGGAATACATTTATGGTTTTTGGCATTGGAATTACAACTATACAACATACCCATTACAAGACATGTTCCACCATATGAAGAACGACAACCAAGAATAGTCTAAAAGAAACTTTTTAAAAAGTTTTGCAAAACACTGACTTCTTCTAAAACTTTTAGCTAAAACTTTTAGAGAAAATATATTCTAGGAATAAGACAAAATTCTCTAAAAGTTTTAGCTAAAAAGTTTAGAAAAAGTTTCTTTAAAAGGTTAAAGATTTGGGATAAGACACAAACTCGTGTTTTTGAGGCAGTTGGTGAATAGTATATTCATGCTTAGGACGATAAAAACAACACCAACGAGGACATGTAAAATGGGGACACATAAAATAAGCCATACTTTTTTTTTTAAA
>Ga0228649_1001104_pt1 | contig 10590 bp, 8 predicted proteins | sample 61DmetaG_FD_190074 | JGI IMG/M metagenome (GOLD analysis project Ga0228649, IMG submission 190074) | Seawater microbial communities from Monterey Bay, California, United States - 61D | ecosystem: Environmental > Aquatic > Marine > Coastal | place: USA: California | collected 2016-10-31 | reverse complement strand
GTAGTGGTACACCACAAATCTATAAAGCAGCGCCTTGTCGTTCCCGAGCGTCGCGCGCGCGCCCGAGGGCGTCTCGTGCTGGAACATTAACGACCAACAGTCTCGGCGCGTCATGGAACGCCGCACCGCGTGCGCGCACGCCAACGTCACGTACCCCACCAACACGAGCTGCGCGAATAAAAACAGCAAAAACCACCTCAAATTATTCGCCCCGATCGTGTTATTCACCCACACGCAGAAGTGATCGAACCTCGCCACGCGCCGCTCCGTCGTCGTGCACCACTTCGATCGCGCCGGCGCGTCCTTCCCCGTCGTCCGACATCGTTTCCTGTGATACACGATTTCATCGTACGCGTACGCCTTCAAATACTCTTCGTTGTTCTCTCTCGTGATGGTTCCGGGCTCGCTGCAGCACACCAACGCCCACGTCGCGCACGCGAACGCGAACGCCGCGCTCGTCGCCGCCGTCCACCCGCGCGCGTCGCCGCCGTCCAACAGCCGCTTCTCCACCCCCTCGACGAAGCTCGCGTGACCACCGATCGCGAGCGTCAGATACACGATTTGACCGAGCGGATTCGGCCGATCGAGCGCGTCGAAACACGCGCTGGCGACCGCGGCGCCGCGTTTTCGGTCGCACACCGCGATGGTCACCAGCGCCGTCGCGACGCGCGGCGCGGCGTCGCCGAGCGCGCGATGCGCGCGTCCCAGCGCCGAGCGCTCGAACCGCTTCGTCGGACCGAGCACGACGACGGCGACGCACGCGAGCGGCGCGAGCGCGAGCGCGAGCGCGCGCGTCATTCGTCACCGCGCGCGCGTGTGCGGCGCATGCGCGCGCGACCGCGCGCGACGCTCGCGGCGGCGCCGGCGACCCGCGCGCGACGGTTCGAGCGCGCGCGTCCCGACGGCGCGCGCGCGAGGGCGCGTCCCGCGAGGGCGCCGCGCGCGCGGGATTCCGATTCGATGGCGGCACCGCGCCGACCGGTGCTCTTGCTCGACGTCGACGGCGTGCTGAATCGCACGGCGACGGCGAAACAGATCGCGCTGGACGAAGACTTGATCGCGCTGCTGCGGGACGTCGCGGAGCGGTCGGCGTGCGAGGTGGTGCTGACGACGTACTGGCGGTACTTTGAGGTGCGGCGGCGACGCGAACGAAGGCGGCGACGCGAGACTTTCGAGACGCGGCGAACGGCGGTGAAGGACGACGCGACGAAGACGAGAGGACTGACGACGACGACGATGACGATGGATTTCGTGAAATCCAGGAATACTTGGCGTACGCGTTCGAACGGCACGGATTGCCGAAGGGCGCGGTGGTGGGGCGAACGGCGGGCGAACCGCACCGGAGCGACTCGGTCGCGCACGACTCGAAGGTTCCGGAACTTCGCGTGCTGGAGATCGAGCGGTACATGCGAGAGACGCACGGTGAGGACGAGACCGCGTGGCCGCCGTTCGCCGTGGTGGACGATAAGGAGGTGGTGAGCGCGGAGCATCGTTGGCGAGGACGGTTCGTGCGCACGAAGCACGACGTCGGCTTGACGAAAGCGCAGGCGGACGCGTTGATCGACATCTTGTCGCGTTGATATCGCACCGACGCGTCGCGCCGATTCGTGATTTATTTATTCATTGGTCGTATCGTGTCATCTCTAAAGTTGTAATTACTACAGCTGTACAACTTCTATTTACCTTCACCGGGAAAGCGCCTCTGAGCGCGGCGGTGGCGAAAGCGATTGTCGCCGAGGTCTAGACGCTCGAGCTACTACTCTCGCCTCGGCTAAGCCTGTCTCCATGTTAGATACCGTCAGATTCAGGAGTGTCTCGAGCTGAGCAGTGACTTCGCTGAGTCGCTCGTTCGTTTCCGCCAACGCAGCTGTTTGCTTTGCCTGTGAAGATGTTATTTTACGATCGAGGGGCACGAGGCGATTGGTGAGTTCGTCTACGCGGGTTTGCAACCGTTGAAGAGGATTCTCTGTGGATGTAGTATCCCACCCAGCCGCCGCAGCGGTGATCACGGGCGCTCGTGCGCTTGTCACGGGCGTCTGCGGCGGTGCTCCGTCTGTCGACGCCTTGTTAGCTCCCTTGCGCGGCGCCGTCATCGCCTTGCCCGTCGCCGCTTGTAGCGCTGTCGCCATCAAACTTGGCGGTCCAGAAGATTCATTTGTGACTACGTCTTCGATGTTCCCGTGATCGAGCAAAGAATTCAATTTCCGATGCATCTCGGTCAGGGAGTACGCCAGGCGCCAATGAAACACGTCCACGGCGCGAGCCGTGTAACTCATCGGATCTCTCTCGCGTAATACTTTGTGGAAAATTCCTTGAACACCACGCTCAACGAGGAGTCGGTGGAGTGACACCCTATGAATCATGCCTCTGAAACGTTTCTGAATGACAACTGCCGCCTTCGTCTTCTGCTCGAGGATTTTCGGATCGTCCAAACCTTCTCCGTCGTCTCCGTAAATTATTCGCAACTTTTGTAAATAAAACGCAGGACGTGCGCTGACTTCGCGTGATAAATCTGCGTCTAAGCCATACTTCTTCAAAGCGGTGTATGCTTTGGTATACGCGATTATTTCGCCTCTAAAAATAATCTTGATACCTTTGAGACGGAAGAACTTTTTCGTCGCGGGGAATGGCGCGAGCGACTCGTGAAAATCTTCGCGTTCGAGGGTGTAGATGTTCGCGTACGTCAACGCCTGTGCGCCGTAGAGCAGCGTATCGGATGAGTACAACGCCTCCTCTGCGATAGTTTTCCCAGACATTTTTATCAATCCATCGACTTGAACGACACCACGGCGAATGAGGAAAATGGTTGACACTGCATCACCGGGTCTGAACAACGTCTCCTCTGGCGGAAACGTGTGCTCGACGACACGAGTCGACAAGTGAATGACCAGTGGCTCAGGGCAGTGTTTGAAAAAGTCGATATTACGTATCCACGTATTCATGCGCATAGTGCACTCAGATCGCAATGCCGGCGACATTTTGTCGAGCAATCTTCTGTACACGTCGGCGTCGGCGCCATCGAGTTGATACTTGAAATACTCTCGTAAGCGAACGCGCAAATCCTGGGGAAAACCGTGATCAATTAGGAATCCATTCAAGTCCCGCATCACGCCTTGGAACTTGTTCACCTTTTCGTTCCTCGTGGCGATGACGTTCGACACAGCCCCCACGATGTAACCGTACTCAAACGCGCCGATGAGCATGGCCATGATGACGTACACTCGCTCTCCAGTCGTTACTGGAACGATGTCTCCGTAACCGATGGTGGAGATGGTCATCGTGGACCAGTATAGCGCCGCAAGATACAGCCTCAACGAGCCGACGATCTCTCGCGGCTCACCCCCGTCGGGACCGATGACCAAATCTCCGAACTCTGTGGATCGCGTCCAAGAGTACTTCGTCCCTTCCAAATCTTCAACCAAGCCGAATCCACACGCGAGCCAATGCGCAAACATGATTGCCGTCAAGCCAAACTTCATGAGCTCTAATAATGAGTAATCGATGGTGTAAACCAATTCCAGCCGCTTGTAAATTCGGTTCACTCGTAAAATCCGCACGAGTTTGACGAGACGCAGAAGACGCAACGTCCTCAGAATACTGAGCTGCGCCAACGCGCTCGAGCCGACGCCCAAATACATGGCGTCGAACGGAATCGCCGACAAAAAGTCTATGACAAACCACTTTTTGAGATACGTTCGGGCGACGTACGCCTGATTGTAAACCAAGTGCCCAGTGCGGTGATGAGGCGTGGCGATGAAAAAGTTCAACACGAGGTCGGTGACAAAGCAAGCCGTCACGAACTGGTTGATGTAAAACAACGCGTTGAAACTCGGGGTATAGAAACCGACTTCCATCGGAGTCACGATGGCGGTGTAACACAACAAAGCCATCATCACCGCCTCCCACTTTTGCAGAACGGGCTTTTGCGGCGACAACACCGCACGACTCTTCTTGTATCGAGCGCTCTGTTTCTTTCGAATCCGCAAAGTCTGCTGGCGATTCTCGCTCTTCTTTTTGCTCGTAGACTTTGAACCTTTCTCCGAAGACGAGCTAAAAATACTGCTGCTTACGGATCCGGTCTTCGCGTCGAGCGTCAAGCACGCCGCCGCCTCCGCCCGCATCAAATCCAACGCCGTCAGCGCGTGCGCGTGTCCCGCGCCCCGATCACTATCTCGCAAGCTCTGTCGTCCGTGTCGCCATCGCGAATACGCCTCATTCGCGTTCTCTGACGCAGATCCTTCATCGGTGTCGCTCGGCGAGCGGCGCCCGTTCCCCTCGCGTCCCCGTCCGTTCGCCGTCCGCCACGCCGCGTCCGCGTCCGCGTCCGCGTCGCCCATCGATCGTCCGGGGCGCATCACCGCGTCCATCGCTTCGAAGCCGTCGGCGTCGTCGTCGTCGCGTCGCGCGTCGCGTCGGTCCATCGCGCGTCACGGTTGGAATCGAACGACTCGATGCGAACGCGCGAATCGTCGACGCGCGTCGCGCGCGCGCGCGCGGGCGACGCCGGCGCGGTCGCGGGACGCGCGCGCACCACGGGTAGTCGTCGGGACGCGCGCGGTGCGCGCGCGGCGACGCGACGTCGCGGAGTGTCGTCTTTGACCACCGCGGCCTTTCGAGGCGAATGCACCGGCACGCACCGGCGCGACTGCGGGCGAGAGGAAATGCGAGAGGAAATGCGAGAGACGCGGCGTTACAAGGGTCGCGCTATCCACGCTTTGCGCCGCAAAAGGCGCAAAATTTCGCCGCGGGCTTGTCGAAGCCGACGCCGCAGGAGGAACAAAACTTTGCGCCGCGAGACGCGCCGGCGGTGGCGCGTCCGATGCCGGGCGCGAGCGTCTCGCAGTCGGCGCCGAGAGGAGTCTGATCGAGGAATTCGGGCTCTGGGATGCCTCGGGTGTCGCAAACGCGACAGGCGAATAAGGAACCGGCATCCATGCGACCGGGCTCGGCGCGCGTGGTGACAAAGAGTGTGTCGAGTTCGGGGCCGCCGAGCGTGACGGAGGTGGGCGCCTTGACGGGGAGCTCGACGACGAGGTCGACGGCGCCTTGCGGGGTGATGCGAATGACTTGACCGGCGCCGGAAATCGCAGCCCACAAGTTACCGTCTTCGTCGCACTGCGCGCCATCGGGTCCGCCGCTCATCGAGCTCGGGAGCTCGTAGAGAAGGCGACGATTGGACGGTCCGACGCGAGAGTCGTAGTCGAACTGGTAAATTTTCCGCGTCGGTGTATCGCAGAAAAACATCGTCGTTCCCGATCTCGAGAAGCAAATGCAGTTGCTGCACCTGAATTTGTAGTCCAGAATTTCTTCCAACTCGCCTCCGTTTCCGGGCAGGCGCCATAATCCGCCGATGGGCGCCGCGTCAACGCGGTGGGCGTTGTTGTACGAACCGATGACAAAGGAGCCGGCTCGGTCGACTCGCCCGTCGTTCGGGCGCGTGTTCAATCCAGGTTCGAACTCGCTCAAGAGCTTCAACTTCTTCGTCGACGGGTCGAATGCGTGGAGTCCAGACTCTAAACCGAGGAGCAAGGTGCCGTTAGACCGAAGCGCGACGCAGCCGAGCGTCTCTCCGAAGTTGTTTCGTGTGGGCGCCGACTTCAAGTCCCACGAAAACAACGTACCGCTCGGTGCGTCGACCCAGTAAAGGGTCTGACGTTCTTGCGACCATATCGGAGACTCGCCGAGTTGCATGCCGCAAGGAACGACTTCTTCGGCCCAGAGCTTTTGCGGTCCTACGGGGGATTCGTCAAAGTTGAAGATTCTGCCAAACTGCTCGGCGTTGAGCGAGGCCCCGCCGACGAGGCAACCATCGACGTCCGGCGCCTGCATGAGCTCATCCACCGTTTCTGGCTTCACGCTACCACCGTACTGAATTTGAATTTTCGCCGCCACGGATTCGCCGTAATTCGTTCGGAACCATTGGCGAATGCCCGCGTGAACTGACTGGGCGATCGCCGGCGTCGCCGTTAATCCCGTGCCGATGGCCCACACGGGCTCGTACGCGATGATAACCTTGGACATTTCATCCGCTTCTACACCGCTGAGCGCCGCGCTGAGTTGCCTGTTGCAGACCTTTTTCGCCTCACCTCGTTCGTACTCTTCCTTCGTTTCGCCGATGCACAGTACCGCGGTCATGCCGCAGTCGAGCGTCTTTCGAGTCTTGAGTCGCGTCATCTCATCCGTCTCCCCGAAAAGTTCTCGGCGTTCAGAGTGCCCGATGAGCACGTGCGTGCACCCCACGCTCTTCGCCATTTCCGCGCTCATCTCCCCCGTGAACGCACCCGAGGCTTCGAAGTAAATATTCTGAGCCCCCACGGCGACGCCGCTTCCCTCCAACTACGTTTAGGATAACGTTAACGTTCGCGTCAGTCCATCGTCCGAGTTCGCGCGCGCGCCCGCGCTTCGACCCATCCCGCGCGAGTCCGCGTAACTATGACTATGAATTTCAAAAGCAGCAGCCCCGGTAGAGGACCGGCTTCAATTCTCAACAATGTGTAAAGTCTCTTCATCCTCGCTCGATTCGGATAGAATCGCGTTCCTTCGTCGCGTCGCGCGTTCGCTTCGTTCGTACCGTTCTCGCCACCTCAGCCGCAAACGGCGCCGGCGGACACACAAAAACCTCTGTTTTACTCTTATTCGTCCCGATTCCACCGTCTCGCGCCGCCGCGCCGACCAACGCCGCCAACGTCCTCGCCTCGTCCAGCGTCTTCGGGTTGAGCTTCCAATTCCCCGCCATGACCGCGTTTCTCTTCCCTCGCCCGCTCTCATCGCGCGCGCCGACCTCCGCGCGCACGCTCGCCATCGCCATGGACCTTTCGAGCGCATCGATCGCCTCCGCGCGCTCCCCCGGCGCTCTCAGCGCGTCATCTTTCGTCGCCGCCGGCGATTCTCGGCGGCGGTTGAATCGATCGAACACGCCCGCGCGCGTCGTCGCGCGTCGACCCCGTCGCGCCGCGCGCGTCGTCGCCGCGCTCGCGCCCGCGCTTCGCCCGCGCATCGCGCTCTGCCGCGCGCCGAGCATCGCGACGTCGCGCGCGCGCGTCGTCGTGTGTCGAGCGCGGTCGCCAGTGCGCGACGCGACGCGCGATGCGCGCGGCGCGCGCGCGGACCGGCGCGATCGGCGCGCGCGCGACGCGGCGCGCGTCGTCGACGCGCGCGCGTCGCGACGCGGCGCGCGTCGGCGCGTCCGCGGCGTCGAAATCATCGTCGCCGTCGTCCGAGAGGGACGACATCGGCGCGGACGGCGCCGGCGTCGCCGTCGTCGGCGTCGGCGCGCGCGGGTGCGCGCTCGTCGACGCGCTCGTCGACGCCAGAGCGCTGCCGAGGGCGGAGACGTGGGCGATGCACGCGGACGAGGACGCGCTCGAGCGCTCGCGCGCGGCGAACCGGTGGCGGTTGCCGCCGGCGAACGTCGAGGCGACGACGACGGCGATCGAGGGCAACGCGGCGAGCGCGGCGAGAGCGGTGATGGCGATGGGAGCGCCGAGGGTGATGGTGGTCGTGTGCGCGGGAGGGGAGGCGGTGGAGAGCGCGACGGCGTTTACGCGATGGGCGACGCGGGAGAAGAACGCGCGAGCGAAGAAGAAACGGTTTTTTGGATTCAAGGGAGCGAATCGCGCGCCGGAGGGTGAGATCATGATCGCGGGGGTGATCGAACCGTTCACGTTCGAGGGAAGGCGGAAGCAACGCGGGTGCGATGAGTTTTTGAGAGCGTGCGCGGAGCCGGGGGCGTGCGACGCGGCGCTGACGGTGTCGCAGTCCGAGCTGTTGAAGAACGGAGAGGATGGAATGTCCGTGCAAGACGCGACGTCGATCGCGGATGCGTCTTTGTTGTACGCCGTGCTGAGCGCGGTGGAATCGCTCCGATCGAGCTGCTGGAGCTCGGGCGGGGAACGCGACGCGAGCGACGTCGACGCGTGGACGCCTCAAATCGAAAAGGGTGGGCGTCTTCGGGCGAAGGTGAACGATGTCATGTCGTCTCACGGTGGTGGGTGCGGCGTCGCGCACGTAGGTCGCGGTGTCGCCGATGTGCCGACGTACGGAAGCGCGGACGAGGCGATCGCCGCCGCCGCGCGCGCCGCCATCGCGACGGCGGCGCGGCAGAGTCCTTTTCTGGCTCCCGGGCGCTTCGACACCGCTCGATTGGTCATCTGCACCGTGAAGCACGGCAACGCGTTTGGACCGCTCGCGCGCGCGACGATTTCTCAAGCGCTGAGTGAACTCACGAGTGCGGAACAATTCATTTCAATCGCGAATCCAGACAAGAGAGGCTCGACCGAAGTGGAAGTGACCCTGCTCACCGTCACCGACGCCGAAACGGCGGCGGCACCGGCGCCGGAATCAAAGACCGTTCCCGTCGTGTCCGAGGACCCACTGCATAAGTCGAATCCGATGCTGTTCGTGCCTGGATACGTTGCCGGCGAAGAGCAGACAAAGCGTAAGACGACGAAGCTTTCGCGGGACGATTTGAAAAATTTCGGTAACGACGACACGCAAGCGATTGTCGCCACGGAAGAGCGCGCCGTAATTTTCACCTCCGATCAACTCGCGACGACTGCCGTCATCGCACCGGAAGTAACCGGCGCTGAGCGCTCTTCACGCTCCGCTGCGCTTCCTCTCCCGCGCGACTTCGCCACCAAGCAAGTCACCGTGCGCGTCAGCGAACCGCGGATGGACGAGTCTGGTAACGTCATCGGCTACAAGACGTTGCAAGGCGAGGAACCGGACAAAAAGTCTTCACCGGTCAAAACTCTGTTTGGGTGGCGACCCGACAAACCCAAAAAGCAAGAAAAATCTGAACTCTCCAGGCGCGCGCTCGGCATGCTCGAACAAGACGGGAAAAGAAGAGGAGCCGCCGTTCGAATGGAATTCGCCAACACCTCCGTCTACGAAGGCGAATGGGCGGACGGAAAACGCGAGGGTGTCGGTCGTCAAGTATTTGCCGACGGTGATTGGTACGAGGGGAATTGGTTTGCAGATCTCCCGGACGGGAAAGGGAAGCTTAGCTTCAAGACGGGAGAAAACAGCTTCTTTGAAGGCATGTTCAACGCGGGCGTGCCGGATGGCCCGGGTAAGCTCGTGCGCACATCGGGCGACGAGCTCGTCGGCATGTGGCGCGACGGTGCGTACGTGGACGAGGAGAATTAGGCAGCGCGCTCTGTATGTAATTACACGGTATTATTCTGACACGACTCAAAACTTTTCAAGTCGGCGATCGGCGCACACGTCTGTGAGCGTGCGCAGAACGTTGGGGCGAGCCAAGATGACGCTCCCGACATCGGACTTGGAGAACTCCAAAACCCAAACGTTTCCATCGCCTTCGTACGGCGCCATGACCGTCGCTCGACGCTCTTCGCCAGTCATGAGCGCGATTTCGCCGAAGAAATCGCCCGCGAGCATGGTGGCCACTTGCAACGGTTCGCCTCGATTCTTCGCCGCGTCCGTCACGACGACGTGCATTTTCCCTAATACGACGACAAACATCGAGGTACCGCGCTCGCCTTGACGCACCACGCGCGCACCACGTCTCACGAAGCAACATTTCGAGCCGTCGAGCATGTCGCCGATGGACAAATCGTCGAGCGTGCCGAACAGCTTCGGCGCCGTCGCGCGCAAATGCGACAACCACTTCTGCCGCGACCACTTCCGCGGATCCTCCGCCTTACCCATAGACGACGAAGGCGACAGCGTCTTCTTCTTTTCAAACTTCGAAACCGTATTCGCCGCCGTCGACGCTTCCCCCTCCGGCCCGACGCGTCCCAACCGCGGCAGCGACGCCGCGAATTCATTCTCCTCGTTCGCTATTTCACCGTAATTCACCGTCGCCGCGGGCGCGCGCGCGTGCGTCTGCTGTCGTCGCGCCGTCGGCGATTCCGACCGCGACGGCGGCGCGCTCAAACGTTTCTCTCTCGCTCGTCGCCCCTCGTCGTCGTCCGCCGCCGCCTCCTCGCGCGTCTCGCGCGTCCCCTTCCCGACCACCGCCGTCGTCCCCGCGCTCGCGCCCCGCGCCAATCGCACCGTCAGCGCCTCGATCTTCGCGCTCTGGTCGTCGATCGCCGTCGTCACGTCGTTCACCACCGCGTCGTAAATCTTCGGCACGCTTCGCGAAATCCAAGCCAACTTCCCATTCATCCTGATCTGCGTCTCCTGCATCGCCGTCAGCGTCTCCAACACCGCGCGCTGCACGTCCATCGACGTCTCGCGTCGCCTCGCGTCGTCGTCGTCGTCGCGGCGCGTCGTCGTCGTCGCGCGCGCGCGCGCGTCGCCGTCGAACGCGGCGCCGTGGATCGCCGTCTTCGTCGCCGCCTCGCGCGCGCGATCGCGCACGGCGCGACGACGATCGAGGGCGAGGGCGTCGTCGCCGTCGAGGGCGTCGTCGAGGGCGATCGCGGCGTCGGCGCGCATCGCGCGCGCGGCGACGCGTCGCGACGTGTCGCGATGCGTCGCGATTCTCTGCGATTCCATATATAGAGGGTTTAGTCGGTTAAATGCGTAACCGGAACGTTTCGGGATTTATACCGGCGTCGCGACCGCCGGCGGCGGCGCCACACCGACGCGCGCACGATGGGCAAGGAAAAGACCCCGAAGAAG
>Ga0228649_1001090_pt1 | contig 10650 bp, 10 predicted proteins | sample 61DmetaG_FD_190074 | JGI IMG/M metagenome (GOLD analysis project Ga0228649, IMG submission 190074) | Seawater microbial communities from Monterey Bay, California, United States - 61D | ecosystem: Environmental > Aquatic > Marine > Coastal | place: USA: California | collected 2016-10-31 | reverse complement strand
GCTACTTCAGCGACGAAACCTGCTAGTAATGGGAGCCCTAAGCTCCCCATCCAACCAAGCATCATATGAGCGGCTAAATATGGCGAATGATGTGCAATTCCTCTCATTGATCCTATTTCTAAAGTATGATAATGATGTTTGAAAGCACCCGCAACAGCGAACAACAGAGGGCTAATAATACCATGAGCAAACATCATGAATAAAGCTCCGGCAATACCTAAAGGTTGCATCGTAGCGATGCCTAAGAATATTAATCCCATATGAGAAACTGATGAATAAGCAACCATTCTTTTCAAATTGGTTTGTCCCATGCACACCCAAGCACCATAGACTAAACTTGCCATACCAAGGAAAATTAGAATCGGCGTGAAAACAACTGTTGATTCAGGGAATAATGATACTGCAACTCTCAAGAAGCCATATGCTCCCATTTTCAGCATTACACCTGCCAATAACATAGAGCCTGCAGTTGGAGCCTGAACGTGAGCGTCAGGAAGCCAAGTATGAACTGGTACACTAGGCATTTTTGTTGCAAATCCGATTAATAACAAAATCCAAACTAAATGTCTGAGGCCCTCAGATTGAATCATTTCAGTGTTCATTTCTACTAGACTAAAGTGATGACCCGTTAATGTTCCAGATACTCCAGATACATCTCCAGTATGGAAATACATTATTAAAATTCCAACCAGCATTATTACGCTAGCAGTGAACGTGTAGATGAAGAACTTCATAGAAGCATATTTTCTATCTTCACCGCCCCAAACTAGTATCAAAAAGAACATCGGTATCAGTGTCATTTCCCAGAATATATAGAATACAAACAAATCTAAAACTACGAATACACCTAGTAGAGCACCTTCCATAACAAGTATCAATGGATGGAAAATATGACCTTCTTTAGCATCCCATTCTACCAACATAGATAGAGGGATTAATAGAGCTGTTAGCCAAACCATTGGGAGTGAAAGTGCATCAACACCAACAATCCAAGATACACCAATTGATGAGATTAGAGTAACTGGTTCATCATTCATTAACTCGTATTCACCCATATTGATGCCAAGCCAGTCGATACCGCCAAAAGTAGTGAATGAAAGATACGTTGCAAATGCAAATAATGCCATTGAAACACCAAAACTAACGTTACGAGAAAATTTACGTATTGATGAAGCTAAGTTTCCAGGCAATAACTGAGGTAAAATAAGTAATAACAAACCAACTCCAATTGGAGTTAATGTTAGAATTGTTAAAGGATCACTCAAGAACTCACCCCCATTAACAATACGAATATACAGAGAGCACCTACGGTTGCCATTAAGATATAATCACGAGCACTTCCAGTGGTAAACTTACGTATCTCGAATGACCCAAGAACTGATTTTGATTCTATTTGTTTGACAATACCATCAATTACATTTCTATCGAACCATGCAGTAAAATCTGCAAATGGAATCACTGTTCGTGCTAATACACCTTCATACAAATCATCGAAATAAAGTCTTTTATCCAAAGCCTCGGACAATTGTGATTCCGCTAACCATGAAACATCCTGTTTACCAAACTTACTCGAGAGATTTACTAACCATCCAACAAGGAAATTAGCTTTCTCACCTTCTTTGAGTCTACCTCCGTGTACTCTTGAAGCCATGATAGGACCGACAATGAAAGAAAGGAATATTGTTACCCAACCTACAAGACGAAGTTTCATATCTTCTGGTAAAAATGCATGCTCTAATTCATAGATTATCTGATCGAGCAATGTATGACCATGTAAAGAAAGATTATCCGACTTGTTTGAAAGGAAGTCAACTACTCCCAGAACTGCTAATGCAAAGCCGCCAATAGCAGTGATAAATGTAAGGATAATTAATGGTTCCTTAATCCAAGGAGTTGATTCATGTACGTGGTCAACAACTTCACTCTTAGGCTCACCAGCAAAAGTCATGAACCACATTCTAGACATGTAGAACCCGGTCATTCCAGCGGTTGCAAGGATTAGTAAAGCAGGACCAAGCATCAAAGTTTCACCATGGAAATATGCAGACCATGTTTTGGCAATTATTCCCTCTTTAGACCAGAAACCACCAATCAGAGGTATCCCAATAATTGACATAGAGCCGAACATCATAGCAGTAGCGGTAATAGGCAATTTAGATGCTAGTCCACCCATATTTCTCATATCTTGAGGATCAAAATCATGATCTCCATGGTCTGAGCCATGATGCAGATGATCATGAGCATGATGAACTTCATGAATTACAGAACCGCTTGCCATGAACAGCATCCCTTTGGCCATTGCATGATTGAAAAGATGGAAAAGAGAAGCTCCAAGAACAAAATATCCTGCATAATATTCATCTATATTTAAGAAATAAAGTGCTGAACCTAAACCAGTAAATATGTACGCTAATTGAGACATTGTAGAGTATGCTAATACCTTCTTGATATCATTCTGAACAAAAGCAATCGATGCGGCCATAAATGCCGTAATGCCTCCAATCCAGGCTACTATCAATCCAAAGTCTTCTAATCCAGAAACACCATGATGATGAACATCAACAAATGGCATTAATCTTGCAACCAAATATAATCCAGCGTTTACCATTGTAGCCGCGTGAATTAATGCAGATACAGGGGTTGGGCCCTCCATTGCATCAGGTAACCACACATGTAATGGGAACTGAGCACTTTTACCAACTGCTCCAATAAATAACATCAATAAAGCCCAAAATAATTCTCCAGAATCTACTACTGCACCACCAATACCTGTTGAAGGATCATCAAAAACAACTGCAAAATCCAGAGAACCATAAATATCGTACAGGATAAATAATCCTATCATTAGGAAAACATCGCCAACTCTTGTAGTCAAAAATGCCTTTTTAGCAGCATAAGCCGCACTTTCTTTCCAATAATAGAACCCTATCAAAAGATACGAACATAACCCCATAACCTCCCAGAAAATAAACAGCCAAAGGAAGTTATCAGCAAGCACCATACCAAACATTCCCAGACTGAACAGAACGAACTCAGCAAAGAAACGATGATTACTATCCTCATTTATTGGATCTGTGGTCATGTAGCCGATAGCAAACCAACAAATCAAGAAGCACAAGAATGTCGCTACAAATAGGAGCATCAATGTCAAAGAGTCGACCCAAACACCTACACCAAGTACTCGATTCTGTGCCATTGTGTAATCTGATTGAAGAATATCAAAAGATATCCACTCTAACCAACTTGTAACATCATTATTTTGAATATCTGCGCTACCTAATAGATAATCATAGATAATCCAAATAGTAGTAGATAAAGATACTAGAAGCGCTGCTAATCCTAAAATTCCCCCTTCCTTAAATGTATTTTTCCAGGTTTCATTTTTATTATACACTTGCCCGGTAATGAGAATAATCGGGAAAGCGATAAATGGGGCCACTACTATCATCCAAGCAAAATCCGTAGAAGTATTTTCACCTTGTAAAGCCAAGTAAGGAACTATGGCTAAAAACGGTAATAGAGGTAGAAGAAGACGATACTCATTTTTTGTTTCACCCATCAAAATCACCTCAGTTCCTCAAAATATTAGCTTCATCAAGAGAGATTGTCTCCTGCGTACTGTATAAGGAAAGTAAAATCGCTAAACCAATTGCAACTTCTGCTGCTGCAATTGCTATTGCTATAGCAGTGAAAACCCAGCCATCAACGTCTCCATAATGTGACGCTCCGGCTACAAAGTTTAGGTTTGCAGCATTCAACATTACTTCAATGCACATCAAGACGATAATCGCATTTTTCCTAGTAAAAGCACCTAAAAGACCTATTCCAAAGAGGATCACTCCAAGTCCAGAAATCCAGCTTGGGTCTATCATGACTCTTCGCCCCCCATATCCCAAATCAGATTGATTAGTCTTTCATCACGAACAAGGTAAGATGCCCCTACCATTGCCATGGCTAACAAAGCACCCAAAATCACGGTTGCAATAGCCCACTCTTCACCGTATAGTGAAAGTGCGAAATCAATTGTTGTAGGTGGAGTAGATGACGATACCCCCCACATTGAATGTGACATTACTTCATTTAGCATTACTAAAATAAAGGAAAATAACCCTATTTTTGTTAACGCTGAAAGTGCTTTCATTGAATATCACCCTCTTGAATTTGACGACGAGTAAGCATTACACCGAATTGAACTACAAGCATTACAGAACCAAGATAAACTAAAATTTGTATTGCTGCTAGCATTTCTGCAGATGCCATTACCATAACTCCAGCAACTGCCAAAAATGTAAGCATAAGTGAGAGAAGTGAATGAGCTACTCTTCTAGCATAAACACAACCAAGAGCCCCAATAATTGCAGCAGCGGAAAGAATTACAAAAACAATTGCTTCAAAATCTATTGCCATAAAAATCATGCCTCCGATTTAGCAGCTGCAGCTGCTTTAGCTGCTTTCTTCTCACGCTTAGCTTTCTCTTTCTGAGCCCTCTTAGCTAATTCCATATCTACTCTTTCTTGGTGTACAACCGGAAGTAATCTAGTTCGATCCGCGTCAAACCAAAGATCTTCTCTAGTATATCCTGACATCCCATCATATTCATTTGACATAAAGAATGACTCGAAAGGACATGCTTCTGCACACAAACCACAGAACATACATCTTCCAATATCGATTCGCCCTGAAACAATATCCACTTCCGCTGGCTTAAGAGAGGACATTTCAACAGACTCAATACCAGAACCATCTTGCCATCGGACTGTTGCTTTGTCACCACTGATATCAATGACCTCTGCGAAATCATATTGTTGTGGAGGTGCAGTATGTTCATGCATTAAATCAAAGCCCTCGATTTCATCAAAGGTTTCTTTTCTTCGAGCAGCTAAACCACCAGATTCTAATTCACTACCAAGTCCATGCCATTCATCGCCTTCATCGGTTGTATCAAGGACATTGACCCTGGTTTCTGAAGTCATGTGGAGACAATCATTAGGGCAAGCTTTCACACATGCCTTACATGCAGTACAAGTTTCCCAAACAATTCCTATCCTTCCATTGTAGTTTCCTGGAACGAAAAGCCAAGGCTCCATATCCTCAAGTCTTTCATATGGGTACATGATTGTGACCGGTCTTTCTAAGAAAGGAAGAGCCGGCGATGATTCTCTATCCGCAGCATATATTTGTCCGGAAGAAGGATGGTTATCACCAATTCTTTCCAAAGTAAATTCATCGGTCAGATTTGCTCTCTGTCCATGATAATTATTTTTCAGGAATTTTGCTTTACCTATATATGGGACTGTCCTGAGGGCTGTCTTCAAAGTAATCCACATGGGTTTGATTACTAAATTTCTAAAATTTGGTGTTGCGTGAGGGTGTCCTGTATTGTAATCCATTTTTTCACCTCCTAATCTCTTCTACTTCCTGGATATGCTTTATCCAATGTTTGAGTACTGTATGGCCTTCTTGAATACTCTAATGCATCTTTGTCTTCATCTATTGCATAAACTACAAACAGAATGATTCCTAGAACTGTAATCACTGGAGGGACCCAAATTGGCCAACTTGTACCGGTCCAGACTTCTAAACGCAAATACATTGCAATTGCGAGATTTAAGATAGATAGAGGGAGTAAGTATCTCCAGCCAAATTCCAAAATCTGGTCAGTTCTAATTCGGTGTAAAGATGCACGGACCCAAACAAAGAAGGCGAAGAGCAGCCATGCTTTGAGTAAGACAACTACTAAACCAGGAATTAAATTAACGATAGTGCCAATCACTGGTATGCCAGAAAGTGTATCTTGAAATGGGAATTCCCATCCGCCAAGGAAAAACATAGCAAATAGAATACAAGCAGCATAAGCCCTCATCATTTCTACAGCGAACATCAGTCCCCAACGAATTCCTCCATACTCTGTCCACCATCCTTCTACAAGCTCTGCTTCTGCTTCTGGCATATCGAATGGAATTCTTTCAACCTCTGCAATCATTGTAATCAAAAAGAGCGCAGCACCCAATGGAAGCATAAATAGATTCCAAGTATCAGAAGTTTCAATTTGGAAGTCTACAATTTCAAGGATATTGAAAGAACCACTAATTACCGCAATCGAAAGCACTGTTATCAGTAGAGGTATTTCATAAGCAGTCAATTGTGCTGCAGAACGCATTCCACCAATTAATGTATATTTGTTATTTGATGCCCAACCAGCGAAGAATACTCCAAGAGGTGCAACTCCAAATATAGCCATCAGGAATAGTAGGGAAAGGTCTGGATTAGCTGCCCAAATATGCGGACCAAATGGAATGAAGGCATAACACATTATTGTTGTTGCTATAATAATTACAGGAGCAACTTCAAAGACTAATTTATCTGCTTTTTCTGGTATTAAATGCTCCTTTGTAGCGAACTTCATGAAATCTGCCAATGCTTGGAAGAAACCTGGAAATAGGAACCATATTCCATGATATCCTCGATTTCCCACTCTATCAATTGTTTCTAAGTGATGACTATTACCGAATGCAGAATTCAAACTCTTATTCAGCATACCTATAGGGACTCCAATGCCCATTGGTAATTTATTCCACCAATCTCCCGCAGTAGAAGGACCCTCTCCGATCCACAAACTTCTCAATGAAGTAGTAGCACCAATTCTATCCATTAAACGACCTATGAACTTTCTCTCGATGTAAGGGACGACCATCAAGGTCAACATCATTGTAGTAAAAACTACTGTGCACATAATCGTCGAAACAAAAAATGCTTCTAAGGAGGGTTGTATGTCCGCGAAACCAGACTGAAGATTAATCTCAGAACCGATCACGATCGGTTCATCGAGGAACCATCTTGGCCTTGTAATAGAAAATTCTAGATCTATATCGCTTGAAGGAAGAACATCATGAGTTTTGTCCATTGACCAACCTACTAATGACTCTGTCCAACCACGAACATCTAACCAGTCACTGCTTGCCATATATCTCACCTATCTGTCTCACCGATACAGGGGTCGAATGAACCCATGATTGCTGGAATATCTGCTACCTTGTATCCAATCATACACTTGGAAGCATATGGAATCGTAATGAACATTGGAGATCGAATTGATACACGATAAGGCATTTTACCGCGACCCTCTCCTCCACCGGCAATGTAGAACATTGATTCACCCCTACTATCTTCAAAGTGGTGAGAACCTGATGTTCCTTCAGGAGCACGAGTTGGTGCCTTACCGATTATCTTAGGATCTCCTGGCTCATGATATGTTTCAGCGCCTCCTGGAATCTTGTCTAATGCTTGCAATACTAGATTCGCACTTTGACGCATTTCTTCAACCCTAATCCTATACCTATCATAACAATCTGCGCCCTTTATCGAAGAACGCTCTACCGCTGGCTCCCAATCTAACTCAGAGTAAACTGAATACGGATGTGATGTACGTATGTCGTGGTTAACTCCTGCCGCACGAATGTTAGGCCCTGAAACTCCATGATTAATCATTTCTTCAGGTTTAGCATAACCTACTCCCTGACTACGAATTAGGAATACTGTCGACTCATCGAAAAGTGCCTCATATTCTTGTATCCTATCTAAAAATAGCTTCAGTTTATGCCTAGCTCTGAGAGCAAAACCATGAGGTAAATCTCTTTTGACCCCCCCTATACGAGGGAAATTATAATGCATTCTAGAGCCACCTAACTCCTGTAATAAATCCATCATCATCTCTCTTTCTCTAAGACACCAAACTAATACACTTAGGTTTCCAATATCAGGACCATAAGCGCCGAGCCACATTAGATGACTTGCAATCCTTTGAATTTCCACTGCTACTAAACGAATATATTCAGCCCTCTCTGGAACTTCAACTCCGAGTAGGTCTTCTGCAGCATAGATGTAAGCATGAGACCATGTATTTGCTGATGCATAACATAGTCTGTCGCAATAAGTAGTAATTTGTGTGAAGTCACGTGATTCACATATTTTTTCAACACCTCTATGAATATAACCAAGATCTGGTTCAGTATCAACGACAGTTTCTCCATCAACTTTAATTTTCAAAGTCCAAAGACCATGAGTCATTGGATGCTGAGGCCCCATTGAAATCCACATTTCTGCCATTTTTTCACCTACTTTACCCTACTAGAATCAACTGGTTTACGCATGAAACCTTGAGCATCATCATACATTTCTTCAAAGCCATGATAACGTAATTTATGTTGTTTCTGGAGTGGATGGAAACCTACAGGAGATTCATGTGGATTTAGTACTCTCCGCATCCCGTCATGCCCTTCAAAATCAATCCCTACTAAATCCCAGGTTTCTTTTTCGTTCCAATCTGCTCCGACCCAAAGATCTTGTACGCTGGCAACTGAAGGAGTTCGAGTATCTCCAATTTTAATACTAATTTGAATTTCTAAAGGTACATTTTTTCCTTTAACTTTAGAAAAATCCACAATATTTGGAATTACTAAACCTTCCTCAACAAGTGGGTTCTTAATTCCGGTTCTCAAAAAATGATAGACGACTTCCCAAGTCTTATCAGAAGATTCTGGCCAATGAATACCTGTAATCATTGAACAGTGATCGACTGAATGTTTTTCCTTCAAGTGTTCAGCAACCATCCTCCAACTTTCAGGAGAAACTGTTGCGTTAACAATAGGTCTATTCTGAGTCCCACTTGTACGAATATCTACAGATGATTCTACTCCGTCCATCTTATCCAAAGAGGATGCTAACTTCTCAGCCGCCTCTTGCTGTGATTTTTCTGAAACTCTCCTCATAGTAATCCCTCATGCATCTCCTATGATTACTGGAGCCTCACTTTCTAATCTTGAATGACTTGGCATGGCTCCAATTCGAATTATTTTCTCTCTTAATTTACCAAAACCATCGATTAGAGCCTCTGGCCGTGGAGGGCAACCAGGTATGTATACATCAACAGGAATGATTGTATCCACTCCTTCAAGAATGTTGTAGGACTGGAAATATGGGCCTCCCGAAATAGCACATTCACCCATCGCTATACACCATTTCGGCTCAGGCATTTGCTCCCATAGGCGTACTATTGGGTCAGCAAATTTCTTACTAATAGGCCCATTTACAAGTAATACATCGCATTGCCTAGGACTAGAACGGAAGAAAACTCCAAAACGCTCTGCATCAAAACGACTAGCTCCTGCTGCAGCCATTTCCAGTGCGCAACATTTGATCCCTAGATGTAATGGGAAAAGAGATTTTCTTTGGCCCCAATTAAAAATACGTCCTGCTAAAACCCCGATCACATCTTTCAGTCTACTTGCCTTCAATGCTTCATCAGTAACATCTCCAACTGTTTCAACTAATAGTCTGCTACTAAACATAGAATAATTTTGTGTATCGTCTGCCATTACAATCACCTCAAATGTAAATTCTTCCTCTCTTTCTAAATACGTGCCAAACACCTAGGCCCATAAGTAAAATGAATATTGACATGGTTGTCAAAGCACCCATGATTTCAGCCTTGGATGTGACATCAACATCTTGTATGGATATAATTCCACCAAATGCTAGGAACATGAATGCGATGTCGAAAACCAAGAATATAATCGCATACCAATAATACTGAAAGTGGAAATTAATATGCGCCTCACCAATGGGTGTTGAACCACACTCATACGTACTTTCACGACGTACATACAAAGATTGATCCACCTCATAACCCGGAAGTAGCCATGAACGTGTTCTGGTAGGGTTATTTGGATCGACAACAGGCCTTAGAAGCCTAGAGGCGATGAAACTTCCTACAGGAAATCCTATGCCGACCAGAGTCATTACTGCTAGTGCAAGATAGGCTTCAGAGACTGATGTCATAGGGCTCACAACCCGGTCCCTAAGGGACCGTTAGTGCCGGCCACTAAAATTAGGGCAATAAGTGTAACCTAACAGTGAGTTTCAAGTTAGCAGTTAGCGTTCAGATTCAAGTTCAAGGGCTTTGATAATTCTTTGACTATCTTTTCTTGATCTAATGAAAAGAATAATGACGAGCAGTCCACCGATTAATATCCCTCCCCAACCCATAATCTGAACTATGTCATCGGAAAGGAAAGAAATTCCTATTGGAATCTCAGCAGTTACAGATAGGTCTAGAGGTTGCCCCGCTACAGGAAGCCCTTTTGGCATTACAATAATTGTAAAATCATAAGTATCGTCTTGGAATAAATCATTAGGAGGAGTTACTCGAACTTCTACTTCTTTTGTTTCACCTGGTGCTAATTTAAATTCATCGTCAACAGCATTCACTGACCAGAATCTCAGTGCTTCTGATGACTCTATCACAACTGTTTCTTCCACATTGCCGTAATTAGTAACAAACATTGTGAAAATTGCCTTTTCGGGATATTTTACAGTCTTCGAAGTTTCGTCTTCAATAGTGAATTGGAGATTATGAATGGTGATCACATCAACTAATAAATCGACATGAGTACTTTCTATTGCATTGAGTTCTGAAGACGCTGAAACTTTGATCATTCCCGAAGCCCCACTTTGGACGCCTTCTAACACTTCGAAGTCTAGTGTTATCATCACACGATTCTCAGGACCTACATCAACGTGGAATGGCTCGTCAGTAGTTACACCACTTACCTTCAAAGTTCGTAAAACAGTTGATTCCATCCCTGTAACTGC
>Ga0228649_1001062_pt1 | contig 10857 bp, 10 predicted proteins | sample 61DmetaG_FD_190074 | JGI IMG/M metagenome (GOLD analysis project Ga0228649, IMG submission 190074) | Seawater microbial communities from Monterey Bay, California, United States - 61D | ecosystem: Environmental > Aquatic > Marine > Coastal | place: USA: California | collected 2016-10-31 | reverse complement strand
CGCTTGGGCTACCAGAACCGTACGTTGTTTCATCTCACAGTGGGAGCGGTATGCAGAACCTGAAAGATGCCATTTTGTTTCATTTGTTCGGGCCGCAAATCGAATTGATTCTTTTACCACCATCGCAAAATAATTCGCGCGGCATTGAGGGTTTTGTCTCGGACGTGTACGATGCAGGCCTCGTCACAGAAACATCACGCCTCGAGGATGGTACGATTGAGATGACCGTTTGGATTCATGAACAGGCACTTGCTCGTCTCATTGCACACTCAAAAGGGCGCATCGAGGTCAAGTAGTTCGGCCACTTGGGCGTTCTATGGGCGCAGACGAAGAGCAGACGCCCTTCGAACCAGTCGAACAAAAAGACGATTACATCGATGACTTAACCGGTTTGCAAGAACCCCAATCAGCGATGATGTTCTCTTCTTCCGATGCAGTGCTGACCATCGAAGACCCAAATTTACATCCGATGGGAAAAGCGATCGCTGTATTTGTGCTGTTTATTTGCATGCTTGGTTTTCTGTACGGTCTTGACTACGCTCGGGCAGAAGACGGCCTGGTGCGCCCGGATGAGTTCGTCTATCGCCTTTCTCTGACAGCCCCTGATGAAACAGCGACGTTCCGCGGTACCGTCTATGATCATCAAGGCGTGGCACTCGCCAACGCGACCGTGTACGTTTCTTGGGATGAGGAGGGCGTGTGGAATTATTCAGAGATGCTCACTGATTCAGAAGGTGAATTTGAATTCGAACGGCTTGACCCAGGTCTGGCACGCGTTGACATCATTGTTGAACGCGATGGTAAAAGAGACGTTTTCGCCAATCGGGTGTTGCTCTCACCGCCTGCAATGATTGAGCCAATCGGGTTCACAGAAATTGATTTTACTGTGCCTTCTCAAGAAGAATTTGCACAGGCTCCTTGTTCGAACGGCGCCGATGAATGTGAAATTCGAAACATCGACCTGACGCCCGAACAAATGGAGCACCCTCTGATGGATCCTGGCGCTGCTGCAGTGTACATCACCATCGGATTTGGATTCATGGGGTTGTCCATCATCGGGGCAGGGTTCACCGTTTGGGCGTTGAAAAGCGGTTCTCTGCTGATCCTCAGAACAGCAGCTGCAGTCTCCTTTTTTGCCATGGGTCATTACTACACGGCATGTTTGTTCGGCCTTGTTGCTTTCGGATTGACATTCGCTGTACCTCGGCCAAGGATTCCACTCACGGACCCACGCCATCAAGACGAAGTCCCTTCTTCATGACACATCTGGACCGGCCAAGTTAAGTTGGCTTCTCGCTACAGCGGCACATGGACCTCTTGGCCACGACTTGGATGACCCGGTCGCTGGAGGAGCCGGTTGCATCCGTCGCGATTGAAAACGATGGCTCGGTCGTAGCAGGTGGCTGGAATGGGGCCTTGAAGCGATGGGATCCGAAAGGTGAATTGCTATGGAAAACGGTCCTCAATGATCGTGTGAACGACCTGATGTTTCACGGTAATCATCTCATCGCCACGGCGGGTTTGCATCTTGTTTGTGTTGATTTGGAAAGCGGTACAACCCAATGGTCGCATGCGCTCGAAGGCAGTGCTGACGCCGCACTTATTCACCAAGGAATCGTGTACGCAACCTCATCTGTGTATGACATCGAACATAACGATTTCATCGAATCGGCGGTTTGGTCCTACGAACTGGATGGTACTGAGCGATGGGTGACCCGAATGGATGAGCGCCCATGGACCATCGAATCGTGTGATGGCAAGGTCTGGCTAGGACTCGGCCGCCCCAAATGTGGGTTTGCAACCATCGATTCAAAAGGAACCCTCCATCACCACAAAGGCCCGGTCGATTCGCCAATTACGAGCGGTTCCACGCACCAATCAAATCTAATCTTCGGGCATGCAAACGGTACGATTTCTGATCGCAGCGCGGGGTTGCTTCATTCGCTCAATGACGGCATTGTTTCGCTTTGTGCCCACCAAATGGGCTGCCTTGCAGCAGATGAAGCGGGTAACCTCCATTCATTCTCACCAACAGGAGAGGGCCATTGGTGCTTGAAAGGTGATGCTGTTGAAGCCCACAGCATTGGTTTCGAGGTCGAAGGCAAGCCTACATGCTGGATTGCTCGCCATTCTGGCCTCACAGGCCATTTACAAGTGGTCGACATCACCGATGGAACTCAATTGGCCGCCTCCGAATCAATTGATGTTCGCTTCCTATCTTTCGCAGCCGGGCGTATGGTAGCAGGGTGCGAAAACGGGGATGTGCATGTTTGGGAAACTGGATTGTTCAATCGTCGCTTTGTCAGCAAGAGCGAGGGTCAAAATTCCGCAAGTGATCCCAAGAAAAATGCCCTCCAAGAAAAACTGAGAAAGCTACGAGAGCGATGATAACCACCTTCAAATACCCTAAATCCCTAAAGGTATCATGGAAAAAAACACGATTCCAGCAACAGAAGAAGCCCTAACCCTAGATGTCGATGACCACCCGATGGCAAGCGAAAGACCGACAAAACGTTCTCCCTTTCACCCGGTTGTGGTCGATGGAATTGTCGGCACGGCAGCTGTAGGTTCTCTAGGTGGTTACAGCACACGATTGGCGATGACTCTCGAAACGCCTCATCCAGACTTTGGTACAGAATTTGGAACCAAATACTTCCGGTTTCTTGAGCCGGGAGTGGTGATGTGGGGTCATGATGGAAAACAATTCAACATTCAAAAAATCGTTGATTGATGCCTTACAATGGCCCGATTGCTAAGCCAATCAACAGCACGAGACTCGAGGCAACAACAATCAGTACGTTGTCATCGATTGGGCCAAATTCATACCGTTCAACAAACGAAGCGACGGCTCCAGATATGAGCCCCCAGAGGGGAATGGCGGGGCTTAGTGACGCTCCGATCAGATATCCAGCAGGCAAGCACACAACCGCCATGCCGAGGTTTCCCCATGCGCTTTTTGTTCTGCGAGCGAACAGTTTGTTCCGGATGATTCCAGTGACTCCATCGCCAAAGGCCATGAAGAAAGCGGGAAGAACGGCCAACCACGGCTCGCCAGAATAAGCCCACAATGCGTACACTGACAGTCCAAGCATCAATGAAAAGGTGGCATCGTTCATGTTCTGAGTCGTTTGCATCCACCAAAGCCGCTTGTCCATGAGGTGGGTACTGGCCAAAATTGCCGCCCCAATCAAGCCTCCGAGCAAAGGCCACAATGGATCACTGAAGACAATCGGTGAAGCCAGAATCGGCACTCCTCCGGCGAGCATGTGGGCTATTTTCCGGTTGTAATACACGGCCACCATATCTTCGCAGCCCTTCTTCATGAAATATCCATGAAGTGGTTTGATGGCCATGACGATTGCAGCTGACCAAAGTCCTAGCCCGATAAACCACCCAACGTCTGCCATAACGACCATGCCCCCCGGTCTGTCATTCAGCGTTTAGGTGTGCTGACAGTTTCATGCCTTTCGAATGATTTCCCCGTGCAGAGGACCATGGTCATCGTCAAACAGAAGTATAAATGCGAATGTGTGGATTTGGAATTATGACAGCGTCCTATCTCATTGTAGGCGGTAGCAGTGATATCGCCTTGATTCTCGGCCAGCAATTGCTCGATTCAGGACATTCCATTACCCTCCTCGCACGGGACTCAAGCCGCTGCGACCTTCTTCAGAATCAAGGCGCACATGTCGTCGAGGGCGATGCACTCGACGGGGAAGCCGTCACCAAAGCAGTTGAACTCGCTAAAGAAAACGGTGATGGGGCAATTGCGGGGGTCGCACACCTCGTCGGATCTCTTCTCGTCCGCCCCCCTCATGCTGTGAAGATCGAAGCGTTCAACGAAGTGGTTCACACAAATTTGTCGAGCGCCTTCCTCACGTTGTCCACAGCGTGCAAATCCATGCTTAGAAGCGGTGGCGGTCGGCTTGTCTTCACCTCGAGCGTCGCTGCATCGTTGGGCCTTGTGAACCACGAAGCAATTGCTGCCGCAAAAGGGGGCATTGAATCCATGGTCCGAACATCAGCCGCCACTTACGCCCAGCGTAACATCCGCATCAATGCGGTAGCACCTGGGTTGACCGAAACGAGGCTTGCCCAACAAATTCTGAAGTCCGACGCAATGACAGAAGCGGCCGTTGGTATGATTCCACTCAAGCGGATCAACCAACCTAACGAAATCGCTTCGACCATGCATTGGTTGCTCTGTGACGCTCCTGATAATCTCACTGGCCAGGTGTTCCATCTCGATGGTGGCATGGCAAAGGTACGAGGATGAGGTGGCTGACATGGTTTGGAAGAACGCGATTAAAACAAAAAAATTGAAGCCAGGCAAAACGAAGATGGTCACCATTGGTTTGAAGGTCTTGATGGTTGGGAACATCGAAGGGGACTTCATTGCAACAGAAGGCCTCTGTCGTCACATGCGTTGGCCTCTGGCCATGGGTGGAAAAATCAAGGATGGGTGTGTTCGCTGCCCGTTGCACCAATCGACCTACGATCTCGAAGACGGAAGCGTTGTGGAATGGTCACCTTTTCCCCTGTTTCCACCTTATGGAAAACTCCTAGGTAAAATGTCGAAAAAGAAAGATCTCCATATTTACCCAACTCGAATCGAGGGCGACTTCCTACAAGTCAAGTTTGAATAATCAATCAATGGCTCAAATTTTCAAGTTCGCTTGACGAGCAAGCAACACGATTCTCATGCTGTGCTCGACCATTGCAGCGTTAGCCCATGCTTGGTCAAGGTCTCTTCCTACAGCGTAGGCGCCACGGCCTCGCACAACAACACAACGCATTCCGCCTTGTTGCAGTGCTTCCATGATTTGCCTGAGGAAATCGTCTGGATTTTCATCATCGGGGTCGACAATGACCACCTTTCCGATGTTTCGCTTTCCGATTTCATCAATTGGAGAAACCACAACAAGATCCTTTTCACAGCTCGCTGCCGTTGTGTAAGCGCCGTGTGAATGGATGACTGCGGCTGGCCCACCGGTCGCAAGGCTCGCCGATGCAAGAACAACTTCGAGGGTTCGCCAGTCTTCTGGAGCAAATTGAGGTGCTTCCCCGCCAAGGCGGGCAGCGCACAATCCACGTTCATCTAAACGAGGCAACATGGCCATGTTTCGAGTTGAAATCATGACGCTTGGTTGATCCGGATGGAGCATTGCAATTGTGCCCATAGTTGCTCGAATCAATTGTTCCCGGTCAAGTTGGCGTGCGAGTCGAGCAAAGTCGCTCACGATGTGCGCTCCAATGACGATATCTTTGAGCACAGCGGGAGGCATTGGAGGCGTTTCAAGATCCTCAATTACTTCAGCAGCACCTGCCATGGATTGACGGAGCCTTGCCACCTCTGCAGACAGCCGAGCAACTTCCGCTTCTGCAGCCGATGTCCGTTCTGACGATGGTTCAACGGGCGTAGGAGATGGTTCTACCGGAGCCTCGATTGGCTCTGGGGCGGCAATGATGTCTTCTACCGGCGCGGGCGTTTCATCAAAGACAGGTTGCTCTTCAGCAGCGTCTTCATCACCAACTTTTTCTTCAGGTGAAGCCTCTTCACTCCGGGGAAGTTGTTCATCGTTTGGAGGTTCTTCTGGTGCAGTTTCTTCTTCTGAAACAGGTGCTTCCTTAACAACAGATTCATCGTCAAGCGATGCCTCTTCAACAGGTGGAATTTCATCGCTTTCTTCCGACTCTTCTGTGGCCGAGTGTCCCGATGGCGGGCCGGAGGGGGGGCCAGAAGGAGGGCCGGAGGGCGGGCCAGAAGGAGGGCCAGAGGGGGGGCCAGAAGGAGGGCCGGAGGGCGGGCCAGAAGGAGGGCCAGAAGGAGGGCCAGAAGGCTCTTTGGCTTCATCTTCGACTTCATCGTCGGCAGAAGTTTCAGGATCCTTCTCTTCCAAAGGATTCTCAGGAGCCAGTGGTACTGGGTGGGTCTGTGTTTCCTCCGGAGGCTTTTGCAAACCACCGACTCCGCCAAATGCAGCATCAAGCATATTGCCCACTTGCGCTTGCTTTTCCTCTTCTCGAGTCTGTTCTACAGATGTTTTTTTTCCCGCCATGGAGGACTCCCCATTCGGGCTACACGGCGCGTCTTAAATAGCCGTTCCGTCCCGGAGGGTTTGCATAAGCCCGCTTGGTGTAGAGGTTATCATGCAGGATTGTCATTCCTGCGACCCGGGTTCAATTCCCGGAGTGGGCGCCACACTTCTTCCAAAAGGCCGTAAGGCTGTTTCCTGTTGATTGAATCAAACAGTTGTTGATATACTGATACAAGGACACAGAAACATGGACAAACCCAAACTTGGTGTTTCGGCTTGCTTGCTTGGCCACAAAGTCAGGTACAATGGAGACGGCGCTGAATACCGAAACCTTACTCGAACATGGTCCCATCATCTCGAACTCGTCGGCGTTTGTCCTGAAGTTGGAATTGGTATGGGCACGCCCCGTCCGACCATCCGCCTTGTCAAGCGCGAGGATCAAGTGCATCTCGTTAATCCAAAGACTGGAGACGACTACACTCAACAAATGATTGAGTACGCACAACTGCAATCCGACGCCCTCATCAATGCTGATATCTGCGGATTCGTCTTCAAGAAAGACTCGCCAAGCTGCGGTCTCGAGCGCGTGAGGGTGTACACAGAAGGACAACCCCAAGCGCGACGCAACGGCACCGGACTGTTCGCTCTGGTGTTCACAACCCTTCACCCACACATCCCGGTCATCGAGGAGGGCCGCCTTAGCGATCCATTACAAGCAGAACATTTCCTCGCACGAGTCGAGTTCTTCTCCCTTTGGCTCAATGAAGGTAAAATGGGTTGGTCAGCAGATCGCCTCATGCGATTCCACAACACCAACAAACTGTTCCTCCTCAGCCGCTCTCCAAGCGCTAAGCGCGACTTAGGAAGGCTGCTCGCCCGTGCCTTCGAGAATGGCGACCACCCGGAAAACGTGGCATTGGAATACATGACTGAGGCTCAAAAATCGCTGGATGTGCTGACAAAGCCTGGGCCAATCGCTCATGCTATGGAACGTGTTCTCGGGCGAGTCAGTTCAAAACTCACTCGTACAGAGCGTCAAGAAATGCTGGATGTCATCCATGAATACCGACGGGGTCTCCTTCCACGCTCTGCACCACTCACCCTTCTCCGTCATCTTGTGCGTCGCTGCGGCATGGAGAATGAAACCCACTCAAGGTTCATCTCCCCGACACCCCTCAGCCTCGGCTTGATGGCAAAGGTGTAATCTTCTGTTCTTCCATCCTTTATATTGGGTTGAACAATCAACTCGTAAAGGAGGATTACACATGAGTGAAATTTTGTACCAAGTGAAGATTGCAGATGCTACGGGTCACACCGTCGCACAGATGACTAAACCGGAGATCGTCGCCAAAGCGGCAGCATCCCAAGGAACATGGGTGTTCGTTAACGATCGCCTTGTTTCCACCGAAGAACTGAGAGGCATGGCCTTTGAGGCGACCGACGAATTCAAGTTGATGCCAGGCCTTGTTGGTGGCAACGAGCCCAAATTCCTCGTTGAAGTGGCGGATGAATCCGGACACAGCGAAGTGATGATGAGCCAAGCCGAACTCGCCGAAAAGGCAACCCAGAACAACGGTTCTTGGGTTTTCGTCGACAACACCATGGTTGCAGCGAGCGATATCGCAGCCATGGATTTCAGCGCCGTCCAAAACATCCGCATGGTCCCACCGTTGGTGGGCGGTGCCGAGTAAGGCGAATGCCAGAGCCCAAACGCGGCCTGAAACAGTCCATCTCGCGACGGACAGGTTCAAGAGAGGGTGGTCGGTCGGATGAGATGGAGTCGAACATTATGGTTGAACTCGTTGATTACAAATGTGCAGTGTGCGGCAGTCTAGAATCGTTCCACCGAGAGCGGAACGGAATCAGTTGCAAGGCATGTGGATCTCGTATCTTCATGAAACTCCGACGCAACGGCACCAAGCGCCTCGTCGCAGAGTGAACCATTGCCACGCGCAGGGTTGAAAGACCGCTGACGACCAGTTGATGACGATGTCAGCTTGGCTTGTCTCGAAAGCACCGGTTCGTTTCGATGAACTGCTGTATCCAGACGCAGTCAAATCAACCGTTGAACGAACTGCCATTCAAGCAAACCCTCCTCATCTGCTCCTCTCCGGACCATCTGGGATCGGTAAAACAGCCACATGGCGCTTAATTGCCAGACAGGTTCTGGGGCCTTCTTGGAGCGCTCGCACCCACGTCCTGCAGGCGAGAGACCTCGCCCGCACCTCGGGGGCAATGTCAAAATTCGAAGAATTCCTGCGGCCTGAAGGCTCCTCTTCAAACGACACGCTCGCCGGTCGTACGAGTTTGGATGCGTACGACGCTACTTTTTCGGGCACCATGTCCTCAACACCCGCTCCTGCGGGAAAAGAATCAACACCAGAACGCACCGATGGAAGAGCACCAGTTTCCCGCTTGATCGTGATTGAAGATGCAGACTATCTTGGGACGATCAGGCAATCCTATTTGCGACGGATGATGGAAAGTGCAAGCGGGAGCGCCCGTTTCATTTTCACATCCCATACCCCCTCGCGGGTCATTGAAGCTCTTCGAAGCAGGTGCCAACACATTCGCTTACCATCTCCATTGAGAACTGACATCGAAGGGCGGCTCAAACAAATCGCAGCCGAAGAGGGCCTAGAACCAGCACGAGGCGTTCTTGGTGACATTGCGCACATCGCAGATGGAAACCTCCGAAAAGCAATTTTTGTGACTGAACTTCTCGGGCAACGAGGCATGCTTGACAACAGAAAAAACCTGCAACACCTCATCGACGCAACATCGGTTCGGGAGATGCAACACATTCTCGAGGAAGCCCTGCGCAACAGGGTCCATGATTGGCGATGGGAGAAAAAAGGCATGAAAAATTCCCGAGTGCTCAAAGGCGCTATGGGGTCCCTCGACCAAGCAATGGCGGAGAACAATTTGGAGCCTGAAGACGTCGTTGGCCACTTTCATCGCTTGCTTACAACTGGGCGGATGCAACTTGAAGAACAGATGCTCACAGAACTCTTGGTTGAACTGGCGCACTGCGATGTCGTCCTCCATAAAACCACACAGGGGCGCATCGAACTTGAGCGGTTTTTACTCAACGTTGCTAAGATTGGACAACGGTTTGCCAATGCGAAAGCATCTTGATTGGCTGGCCGACCGTTCGTATTGGGCGTGTAGCATAGCTGGATAATGCGTTGGCCTCCTAAGCCGAAGATCCCGGGTTCAAATCCTGGCACGTCCGCCTTGCCTCCATTGGTTCAACTTTGGAATCCCTTCATTGGGTGATTTTCAAAGGCAAGAGCCAAATTCAACGGCGTCTCGTCTATGGTTGGAGGCGGGACCATTTAGCGATGAAAAAAGTCCCGGTTTCGAAAAACAACTCGCTCTTCCTGACCCTTATGGCGAAGGGTTTGAGCATGCAGAGGACCCGCTCGAACACACCAAACAACAGTGGCAAAAGCTCGAGAAGCGACGGCTCATGATTGGTCGAATCGCAAGAAAACCGTCGCTTATGCTTTGGCGTTCTCTCAACGGTTTCTTCCTCTCCATGTTCGCTTTCACGAGTCTTCTCGAACCGTCTCTTATTGATTCAACAGGAGGTTGGATTCTCTTCCTCTTCATCCCCGTTTCGATTGCTGTTGCGCCAAGCGTGATCGCCGGAGAATCGTCGTGGCAAGCTATGCAAGCGCGCATATCCCTTCGAGAACAAGGGGGTGTTGAAGCGGGTAAACGCCACGCATTGCGCGCCCAGCCTGGAATGGACCGAATCCTCGAAAGCCTACGAGATCAACGTCGAAACAATCTCATGGCTAGCATCCTTTCAGGCGGGACATTCGCTCTTTTGGTGTTCGCATCAGCCTTTGAAGCCAACTCTTTAGCATGGAACATGGCCTTACTTGTCGCCATGACTGGAGGTGTTGCGCAAACATTCCATTCGGTGTTTTCTTACGATTTTGTTCGCCAACAGGGAGATCCATTTCCCTCACTCGTGTTTCATGCTCCAACACACCATCCGACCCAACTCGGGAGCGTCCTTGGAGACCTTCTTGTGGCGCATTTAGATCCCGATCTTTCGCTGGAATGGGAAGAATGGCGCCGCTCATTCAAAAAGGCATTAATCCCCGGGAATATCTCAAAGCAAGCCTTGGAACGTCTTCTCTACATCCTTCATCTCCAAATGGAGGGCGAAATTACAGAAGCGATGGCGCTTGAAGAATTCAAAACATTTCTTCTCGCCGATCGGATTGATGGCTTACTGCTCGAAGATACTCACCGTTTCAACTGGCGGAGCCTCCAACGCCTGATTGCTCATGCACGAGGGTGGCAACCCGGGGCGTTCCTCCTATTGGACCGTCTACAATACGACCTGCTCTCAGGTGCCCCTCCATTGCTCCGAGCAGAATGGAGGATGGATGTTGCATTGGACGAAACATGCCACGCTGGAGCAGGAAATCTGTTCATTGCCCTCAACAATCAAACATTCACAGAACGCCACGTTCGCGTTGAGGTGTTGACGCCAAACGGAGAGCCAGAAACACGAGATCACCGCTTTGAATTGAGCCCTTGCCCACCTCCGCGTCAGGCGGTCAACCTCTCCCACCCATCAGAGGACGACGCACTTGATTGGATTCCTCGCTACCTCGAACGCGGCGTTGTGCTGTGGATTAGCGTTGCTTGGCCGAAAGAATTCACGGGTCCTGCCGATGTCCAAATCATCCTGAGGGATGACGATGGCGTGGTTCTTGAATCTCAGGTCGTGCGCACAGACGTTCGGCGCAGCGGCGGCAGCCAAACCAAACTAAGGGTTCGAAATTTGGACCTCGCC
>Ga0228649_1001056_pt1 | contig 10890 bp, 8 predicted proteins | sample 61DmetaG_FD_190074 | JGI IMG/M metagenome (GOLD analysis project Ga0228649, IMG submission 190074) | Seawater microbial communities from Monterey Bay, California, United States - 61D | ecosystem: Environmental > Aquatic > Marine > Coastal | place: USA: California | collected 2016-10-31 | reverse complement strand
TGGAATCGCGTCCGACGCCGCCGCGCGTCCGACGCCGCGCGCGCGCGTCGGATGTCGACGAACGACGGCGCGATGCGTCGAACGACGCACGCGCGGCGAACGATCGATGACGCTCGTGTGCGTCGGAGACGACGCGCGCGCGCGACGATGCGCGCGCGCGCGAGCGGGCGCGGCGGGAGAAGGGGCGCGGAGCGACGACGGGAGCGAACGCTCGCCGGATGATTTGAAAAAGAAGCTGTCGAAAAAGCTCGAGAGCGTCAAGGCGACGTCGATGGCGAAGTTCTCGGGATCGTCGAGCGATTTCGATGAACACGACGACGATGAGTTGGTCGCGGGGGTGCTGACGAAAAAGGCGACGAAGAATGTGATGTTGCTCGTCGCGCTCGTCGCGGCGGTGGCGTCGGTGACGTACCTCGTGACGATGGTTTCCATGAACGCCGAACGCGGGTTGGCCGACGTGCTGTACACGCTCGTGTTCGACGACGTGTGGGCGAACATCGCGATTACGGTTTTGGTTTTGTACACGGGAGCGATTAAAAAGGCGGTAGAATTCGCGCTGACGACGACGGCGACCTTTGTGCGACCGACGCGCGTGAACATGCTTTGGTGGGTTTCTCTGTTTTGCCTGCGATCCATCAAGCACGTGACCAACATCATCCGAAATACGTTCGTTTGGAGCCTCGGGAACCAGATTTGGTCTTTGATTCCGCTCGGGATCGATTTGATCAAGTTTGACCCCGAAACTACCGCCGATGGTGTCGATCACGTGCACTCGCTCTTGACGACGATGTTCGACGCGAACAACGACGGCGTCGTCACCACGACTGAGGTGCAAATGTGGTTCGTCGCCAAGACTTTGCGGTTGCTGTGGTGCTTCTACTTTCTCGATCTCAGCCGATGGTTTATGTCGTTGAAAGCGGCGCCGACAATACAAGAGATGAGAACTCGAGGATCGAGTTACGACCGCGAAGACTTTTTGTCGCAAGCGCTTCGACACCACTACGCAGGTTTGAGAGGCGATCGAGGCGTGTCCTGGGATTCTCAAGCTCGAAGCGCGCTTATCGACAAAGCGTTAACCGTGGCGACGTATCTTTTGACCTCTTATTGGTGCTTGAGCGCGCTTGGGGTGAACATGACTGGTCTTCTCGCCGTCGGCGGGGTCTCGGGTATCGCCGTCGGTTTCGCGGCGCAAAAACTCGTCAGCAACTGCATCGGCGGTATCTTAATTTTCGTCACTCAGCCTTTCGTCGAAGGCGATCACGTGCAATTCGGAAGCATTGATGGACGCGTCGAAATGGTCGGATGGCACTCCACGCGGATAGCATCCATCGACGATGGATATTCTTACATCGTCCCGAATACAGATGTTCTCGGCTCGGCGTTGAAGAATATTTCGCGACGCGAGTACGTGCCCATCAAGCTTGCGATTCCCTTCCCTGATTACGTCAAGTCCAAGACTTCGATGGAAACGTACGTAGCAGACGTCAAAAAGATTGTATTTGATAAAGTTGACGACTGGAGCGTGCGCTCGCCCGTCGTCAACATGGAATTTGACGGGCTAACGCCAAAGATTCGCATCAAGGCGTTCATCGACGGATCCAAGGAAAAGAACAAAGCGTCTGATCTGGAGGTGCAGTTGATGGGAGCAATCGTCGAGAAAATGCAGCCGTCGAGTAGCGGTAGTGCAGCCTAGAAGAGTCGACCAGGAGACTGTCTCGCCGTGTGTACGGTTGTCGGAGCAGCCATGCGACGGCGGCGTCCGCGTCGCTATATCAGAAGAGTCGCTTTACGTATTCCAAAACTAATATGAAGAATCCTTGTACTAGTCCGCCTCCGTCGTAATACCCCCGAGTACGCCCCGACGCGAGTACGTGCTAAAAGAGCTCGGAGACTTAGAGCTTGCTCGAACCGACGCCGAACACGGCGGCGCGCACTTGCGCCGCCGCGCGCGCGCCCGTCTCCATCGCCCCCTGCAAGCACGGGTTAACCCCAGTGTGCGTCGCTTCACCGGCAAAGAATAAAGTGTCAGATATAGACGCAGCTAATAGCGTCCTCGAATTTCCTGCGTTCACCGTTGGGTGCGTGTACGCGCCCTGCACCAATCGCTCGCGCGACCAGCTGACAATTTTCTTCGTCGTCACGTGTTCTTTGCACGGAACGTTGAAAATCATATCAAGTTGCTCGATCGCTCGGTCAAAAACCACCTTTTCTTCCATTTTGTCAATCTCGTTCGCCAAATCACCGGCGATAAAGAACGTCACCAATCCCACAGTTTGCGCGATTCGCTCCGCTTCCTCGCTCGTCTTCGCCTCTCTCGCTAGGGGTGATTTCGGATACTCTGTGATCCAAAATTCGGGTAAGAAACAGTTTGTACAGACAACGTCAAACATGTCGCTCGGCCAGAGAATTTTGTTGAAACCGATGAAAATCTTCGCCGCGTTTCCCATCGCTATGGCTTCCGCCGCTCGCGTCTTCGCCGCCGGCAGCCTCGGAATAAATTCTACTCGATTCTTCGCGTTTCCTCCGCGAAGGGCGGTAATGGGTAGGCTCACGATGCATTTTCGCGCGGTGATGACATCTTTCCCACCTCGACGCACGACGCGCACGAGTCCAGGTTGTGAGTAATCCACGCGTTCAATCTCCCAGTTCAATCGCACGTCCAAGCCGTCGGCGAGCGCGAGCGCCACCTCTCGCAATGGACGATCCAGCACCAAGTACTTTTCCCCATAAATCCACCCCTTCTTCTCCTCGATGAGTTCGCGCATTCCCAACTTCCCGAGCGACGCGCAAAAGTCATTCGCATAGATATTTTCCGCCAATTTAATCACGCGCTCGGGCGCCGCCACCGTCTTCGTCAACCACTCCAACGCCGTGACGTCTTTATCTCCATCACCCGGCGCCCCTGGGAGATTATCAAACAGCTCGTGCACCAGCTTCACGTCCGCATTCGTCGTTTCCGCCTGTTCAGCGCTCAACAGCGCTTTATCGTCGCCTAAATAGTACCGATCCGGCCACTCCTTCTCCGCGCACGCGAACCCGCAGTGGTCCACGAATCGCTTCAGCACGCTATTTTCATCGCCGTGCAAGAACTCTGGTCCGAGATTCACGTCCCACGGCGCGACATCGCGCGTGACTTTAACCCTTCCGCCCACCTCGCTCGACGCCTCGAGCACGACGCACCGCAGCGCCTCGAAATCGCGCCGTCTCGTCGCCTCGCCGCCGCTCGCCCCCGGACGCGTCGGCGCGTCCGGCGTCGCCATCGCGCAGCACCGCGCGGCGTACAGACCGGCGAACCCGGCGCCGAGGACGACGACGTCGTGTATCGCGCCATCGCTCGCGCCGTCCATCGTCACCGCGCGCCGTCGCGCGTCGCCCTCTGCGGCCCACTCGCGGACGCGTTTCGACGTCGAGTCGAGTCGTCACGTCGTCACACGCGCGCGACGACGTCGGGCGCGCGTCGCGCCTCGATCGCGCGCGCGCGCGATAATGGGCGCGTGCAAGCGCGCGCTCGCGCGCGCGTGCGCCGACGCCGAGCGCGCGTGCGACGCTGCGCTGCGCTGCGCCGGACCGCCGTTGTTCGCGTTCGGCGTGGCGTTGGTGCTCGGCATCGCGCGCGAGACCGTGGACGCGACCGCGCGCGAACTGCGCCGACGCGCGCGAGAACGACTGGCGAACGTCGTGGCGGCGTGCGCGACGGCGTGCGCGGTGAACGCGCTGTTTAATCACGCGATGTGCGCGTGGACAAAGCCGGGGACGCCGAAGGATGAACGCGCGAGACGAGCGATGGAACGGCGAGCGAACGAGACGCGACGCGAGGATGGCGGCGAAACGGGGAATGGATTGCGAGAAGCGATCGAACGCGGGAGATTTTGCGAGACGTGCGATACGGTGAAGCCGGATCTGTGTCATCATTGCTCGGTGTGCAAGCGATGCGTGCTGAAGATGGACCATCACTGTCCGTGGGTGATGAACTGCGTGGGGGCGAGGAATTATAGGTACTTTTTTAACTTTATAGCCTACGCCTGGGTCGGGTGCGCGTTCGCCACGATCGGAGGGGCGTTCGTGCTGTTCGGGGCGAACGAGGTCGGGCCGACGGATGCGGAGACGCTGCGACGGGTGATTTTCGTCACCGTCATGGCGACGGCGGTGCTGTGCGCGCTGGGATTCATGGTGTATTGGCAAGCGTATCTCGCCCTCACTGGGCAGACGACGATCGATTATTATAATTGGATGGATTTGAAGCAGGCGATGAAGGCGCGCGGGCTGACGCCGCCGATGAGACCGCCGTTCGATCAGGGCGCGGCGAAGAACTGGCAAGAGGCGTTCGACGAGCGCGGCAAGTTTTGGTTCCTGACCTGGGCCGCGCCTCGATTTCGCGCGCACTCGGGGTCGGGGGTGTATTACGAAGCCTACGGACCCCGTCAGCTTTAGGTCATAGATAGTCTTGGTTGGTGTATAGTATAACGCAAGCGTGGCAAGGCAAATTTTTTACAAATCGTCTACTTTCGCGTCAGCGTGATGCCGATATTCTCACGCAGTTCCGCTTCGCTGACCTCGTCGTAGTCCGTGGCTTGAATTTCGACCGCAATCCCCGACAATCGCGACTTGAAGAAGTCTTTCGTCGAGGCGTACAGCATTTTATTCTTCAATCGCGCCGAATCGGGATTCCACACGACGAAGACGAGCTTACTGAACTCGCAGTCGTCCGCGTTCACGTACTTATAATCGTAAATCGCGTATCGGCATTCACTCTCCGGTAATGCGGCGATAAAATCGTCGTAATCTCCCGAGACTTCGCCCGTGGCTGCCGTCAACACCGAACCTTCGTTCTCCTCGACTCGAAACGTTGCCCATTGCAAACCGTTCGAGCGCATCTTTACTTTGTTAAACACCGACAAGCAATCTTCAGCCACGGCGACGCCGCTCATGCTCTTCGCCTCCACCGCCGGCGCGCTCTTCGCCGTCGACGCAGCCGCAGGCGGCGCGGGCGGCGGCGCGGGCGGCGGCGCGGGCGGCGCCGCCGGAGCTCGAGGCGCGGGCGGCGCCGCCTTGACGCTCGCATCCTCGCCGCTCGCCGACGCGCGTTCCCCGTCCTGTACCTTTAAAGCTCGCTCCGCGTCCTCAATCTTCGTCATGAACGTCGGTTGCGCCGCCACGCTCGTCTTCACGTTGAACTTTTGCGTCGTCTCTCGCAACACCGTCGCGTCTTCAGCCGCGTCGAATCCCCGTTCCCCATCTCCGCGCAGTGCCTCGTCCAACAACTTTTGCACGTGCGCGGAAACATCCGCGGTACCGTTCTTGATCGCTTCCAGCATCGCTCGTCGCACGCACTCCACGTCGTGCGCGCGCAGAACGCCAGATTGGTTCGCCTGGGCGATCCTGTGGGTGAACAGAAACCATCCTTTCGCGGCGTCGTAATCGCCCTGCGCGATCAAGCCGCGGTCGAGGGCGGCCTTGACTTGTTCCAACGAGTCCATGTTCGCGTCTCGTTCGCGGTCGCGGCGCGCGGTCGCGAACGCGCGACGACGTGTGACGCGCGGATGCGACGTCGTTTGAAAAGACTGTTGGCGTCGGTTGCGCCGAGGACGCGACGCGAAGGACGCGAGCGACGCGAATCGTCATGATAAATACAACGAACGAATGCGAGACTAATACTGCGCGATACCGACGGCGATGAAATCGGCACACGCGTCTTCTAAGTCGTCTAAGACGGCGCGCGCGTCGTCGCGCGCACCGAAATAGCCGCGGAGGTGCGCGGCGAACTCTAAAGCGACGGATTCGCGCGTCTTCGCCGCTTCTTCGCGACGCTTCGCGGGCGTCGACGGTGCCGCGGGCGTCGTCGAACCCTCGCCCGTCGATGGCGACGCACTCGGTTGTGATTCTAGTTTCATCGCCTTGACGACCGCGGATAATTCCTCGCCCCCCCGCGGCGGCGGCTTGGCGACGAAGTTGTGCAATCGCCGCGCGCACATCAATACGCACTCGTTTTCGTACGCCTCGACGAGTGCGCGCGGGTCCGCGATCGTGCCCACGGCCGCACATCCAGTGCAATCCTCTACTAGCGCTAACAGTGCCGTGGCGTCGATGCGCGTCGCGTCTTGTGCGATTAACTTATCGAAATCGATCGACGCTCGCAGCGCCTCGTTCCCGGCGTCCTCGAGCGCGCGCCACTCCGTCACAAATTTCCGACTCAACTGCGCCTCTTCCGCCGTCAAGTGTGCGCTGAGCGCGCGCATATCTCTCAACAACCCCACTCTCAGCGCTTCGCACCCCTTGACGCATCGCAACACCGCCTCTTTCGCGTCCTCCGCGCCGTTTCGCTTCGCCGACCGCGCCGCGGCCAGCGCCTTCTCGAGCTGTAATCTCAGCGCCGCGCACTCGCGTTGAAACCTCGCCTGCGTCGACGCCAACCGCTCCACGGCGTCGCTGCGATCATCGAGCCACGTCTCGACGATCGCGCTCGTCTTATCCGCCACCGCGATCGCCCGCGCGACGAATTCCATTTGCAACGACCCCGCGTGTCGTCGCATCGCTCGCGCGCATTCGCGCGCCGCGCGCTCCGTCATCCACGTCTCTCGCGCGTCCGCGGCGAGCGCGGCGATCGCCGCGCCGATCGGCAGCGTGCACGGCGCGTCATCGCTCGAGGGGTCGTCGCCGCGCGTCGCCATGCCGCGACGCGCCGCGGCGTCGCGCTGTGGCGTCCCGCACACGCGCGCGCGGATGCGCCGCGGACGCGCGCCGCGCGCGCCGCGCGTCGCGGCGTCGCGCGCGCCGTTGCGCGCGACGCCGCGACGCCCGCGCGCGACGCCGAACGGCGCGCGCGACGACGGCTCCGACGCCGAACGGCGCTGGACGCTGTGGCTCCGCGACGCCGTGTCGAGCGACAACGCGGCGTCGATCGCGTACCTGAGCGCGCTGAAGACGGCGAACGGACGAGGCGCGGTGTCGTGCATGCGCGCGGCGCGGACGCGCGCGACGTTTGAGGCGCTGTGCGAGTGCCTGGCGGCGTGCGCGACGCGCGAGGATAGAGCGACGACGGATTTCGTGGACGAGTACACCGGGTACGACGTCGCGTGTTGGGCGGCGAAACGCGGCGCCGGGGACAGCATTCGCGCGCTGTGTCGAGGCGCGGCGTCGACGTCGGCGTCGGCGTCGACGTCGGCGTCGGCGGCGATGTGCGCCGTCGTCGGCGCCTCGCAAGCGCTCGCGCCGACGCAGCTGAGCAAGGCGAGTCTCGGGAACGGAAGTCGTTCACCGGACGACGCGGACGTGATCACGGAAACGCGCGCGCGATATGAGGACGCGTTGTCCGCGGCGCTATCGCTTCGTCCCGGCGAAATCGATGCGATCGACGCCGTCACGGGTTGGACGCCTCTGACGTTTGCGTCTCGCCGCGCGCCGACGCTCGGCACGACGTTTATGAGCATATTGCTCGAAGCCGGCGCCGACGTCAACGCGCCAGACGCGCGCGGAATGACGCCTCTCATGCACGCAGCGGCCGGCGATTCGCTCGACGCCGCGCGTCTGCTCCGCTCGGCGCGTCGAGCCGACGTCTCGCCTCGCGACCGCGACGGCTTCTCCGCCGCCATGCACGCCGCGTACCGCAATCCATCGAACGTCGCGTTATTAGCCATTCTAGCCGATTCTTAGTCCACGTAGTCCGCCGATTTTCGGGCGATTCGCTCGGTCGTCGAAGAGTCGGTCCGCCGCGCGCGTCCCGGGCGCGGGTCCCGGGCGCGTCCCGGGCGGGTCCCAGGCGTCGTCATCGTCCGATCGCCTCACACCGCGTCGCGTCGACGCGCTCGACGACGCGCGCTCGATCGTTGAACGCGGTCGACGTCACCGCGATTCGATGGCCGCGAGCGCGTCCCGCGCGCTTCGCGCGGCGCCGCGCGCGCCGCGCGCGTCCCGCGCCCGCCGTAACCCTGAACGCGGCGCCGCGTCTCGCGCCGTGGCGACGCGCGCGAGCGTGTCCGAGGCGTTCAAGGCGGTGCTGGACGATGGCAAGCGAGCGTTCATTCCGTTCATCTGCGCGGGCGATCCCGATCTGGAGAGCACGAAGAAGGCGCTGAAGATTTTGGACGACGCGGGCGCGGATGTCATCGAGCTCGGCGTGCCGTACAGCGACCCGTTGGCGGACGGACCGGTGATTCAGGCGGCGGCGACGCGGGCGTTGGAGAACGGGGCGACGTTGAATAAGGTGATCGATTTAGTGCGAGAGATGACGCCGCAGATTAAGGCGCCGATCGTGATGTTTACGTATTACAATCCGATTTATCAACGCGGAGTGGATAAATTTTGCGCCGACATCGCCGCGGCTGGGGCGAAGGGATTGCTCGTGCCGGATATTCCGTTGGAGGAGACGTACGATGTGAGCGAGATCGCGAGTAAGCACGGCATAGAGCTCGTTCTGCTTTCCACGCCCACGACGCCGGTGGAACGGGCGAAGAAGATTGCGCAGGCGACGAAGGGGTTCGTCTACCTCGTCTCCGTCACGGGCGTCACCGGCGTGCAATCGAACGTGGCGACGCGCGTGGAGCAATTGGTGGAGGAGTTGAGAAGCGTGACGGATAAGCCCATCGCGGTCGGGTTCGGGGTGAGCGAGGCAAAGCACGCGAAGCAAATCGTGGATTGGGGCGCCGACGGCGTCATCGTCGGTTCCGCGCTCGTGCGCGCGCTCGGCGAAGCCAAGACGCCCGAGGAAGGTCTCGCCGCGCTCAAGGCCAAGGCTGAGGAAATCCGCGGTGGCGCCACGCTCTGAGAAAGCGTCTTCACGCGGCGCGAGAGCGACGAACGACCTAGGTAGCGGTGGACATTTTAATCTATTAACAACGCTCGAGCGCGCCCGCGAAGCGTCCCCGCGAAGCGCGTTCAAAGCTCCGAGCCTCAGACGCGCGTCCGACTAAGAAATCTTCTCCAGATACGCCGCAATCTTTCTGTCGTTCTCCGACAGCGCGCTCGGATCTCGCAACGCCTTGTCCCCGCTCTCCCACCGCAGGTAATCACCAAAATTTTTCTTGTAGTAGTCGTCCAACCGCTCTTGCTTTCGTTCCTCGCGCTTCTCCTCGCTCCGCGCCCGCAGGCGCTCGACGAACTCGGAGTTGGTCTCATTCGCCTCGAGCGCCACGCTCGCGGGCGCGGTCGAGGTGAGCGCGACGACGGTCGCCGCGAGCGCGCCGATCGCGACCCGCGCGGGGTGTCGTCGCTCGCGCGACTCGGCGCTGGACGCCGCGCGACGCCGCGCGGACGCCGACGTCGCGGGATCGACGCGCGCGGCGCGCGGCGCGCGAACGAGCGCGGGCATCGGCGCGCGAATTCGGGCGCTCGAGAATTTCGCGACGGCGCGTGACGCGTTCGAGCGCGTCGCGCGCGCGTCGCGCGACGCGACCAGGGTTAAAGCGTCTCCGTTCGTCTAGCCTCGGGGGTTTAAAAATTGCAACACCGACGACGAGGCGCGCCTCGTCGTCGTTTCGTTTCGCGTAATCTTCGTCGTCATCGTCGCCCTCGTCGTCGTCTACGCGCCCATGTTCAGCGACATCAACTCGGCGAGCGTCTTCGTCTCGCGCAGGCGCGTGAGCTCGCCGCGGTGCGCTCGCTCCGTCTTACGAATCGACACCGCGCCCCAGAGAAACGACGCGATCTGCGCGCGTTTCGACGCATCGTTCACCGTCAGTCGTCGCGAATGATTCGCCCGATTCGCCCGATTCGCCCCTCGTCGTCTCCCGTCGCCCCTCGCGTCGTCTCTTCGTAAACCTCGCTCGATCTCGCGCGCGGGGTCGCGTTCGCGTTCGCGTTTCGATTCGCCCCGCCCGTCGCTTTCGTCGTCGCATCGCGCGAATCGCCGTTCGTCCCCCCTCTCGCGCGTCGCCGCGGTCGCGTTTCGATTCGCCCTCGACGCGTCGTTCGTTCGTCTCGCCCCACGCACCAGACACAGCAAAAACACCGTCGGCCCGTACCCCCACTTGCTCTCTCCCGGCGGCGGGTCCACGGCGTACACGACGCCGTCGATGATGAACATCATCAGCGCCCACGCCGTCATGAACCACACGTTCGCGTTGCGTCCGATGAACGTGCTCTTCTCGAGCTCTTCCTTCGTCACCATGACACGTGATTTCGTCGGCGCGCAGTGCCGGGTCGACGGCGGTCGACCTTTCGCGACGGTCGGGGATGCGGTGCGCGATCCGGGACGGGGATTTTTATGAAAACGACAGCCGATCGGTGTTTTGAAAGCACCGTCGATCGCGACGCCGTCGATCGCGCGACGCCGTCGATCGCGATCGCGTCGATCGCGATCGCGCGCCCGCGATCGATCGCGCGTCGACGCCGGCGTCGACGTCCATCCACGCGGCCGCGCATCCATTCGTCGGCGCGACGATTCGACGAGCGCGCGTCGCACACGGCGACGACGACGACGACGACGACGGCGATGACGACGGCGACGACGACGACGGCGTCGGCGACGGACGGGACGGCGGCGAAACGACGCGAGGGGGCGAAGACGACGAAGAAGACGACGGGGAAGGCGACGACGACGGGGAAGGCGACGACGGCGCGTCGCGACGACGACGCGACGACGACGGCGACGACGACGACGGCGACGACGACGGCGACGACGACGAAGAAGAAGACGCGAAACGGCGCGAAGAGGGACGGTGGCGTCGGTGGGGACGCGGTGAAGACGGATTGGGCGAACGACGCGATGGGCGACGATCCGCGCGTCGAGGCGAAGGCGAAGGCGAACGCGCCGGCGAAGAACGGGAAGAAGACGCGCGGGAAGACGACGGCGACGGCGGCGACGACGACGCCGAAGAAGAAGGAGGCGAACGGGACGACGACGACGACGACGGGGATGGTGAAGAAGGCGCGAACGCCGCGAGCGGAGCGAGGGGC
>Ga0228649_1001051_pt1 | contig 10920 bp, 10 predicted proteins | sample 61DmetaG_FD_190074 | JGI IMG/M metagenome (GOLD analysis project Ga0228649, IMG submission 190074) | Seawater microbial communities from Monterey Bay, California, United States - 61D | ecosystem: Environmental > Aquatic > Marine > Coastal | place: USA: California | collected 2016-10-31 | reverse complement strand
CCGAGACGCATTTAAGATACTTTGAGCGCCATCATCGCTACTTATGAGTCACGAACGGTGCTTTCGAGACTCGGTCAAAAATCACACGCGTGCGGCGCTTCAAACGTTTTTCGGCCTCGACGCGCCACCGCCGCGCGCGTCACACATCGTCTCGAAGCCATGGGAAAGGTCCACGGTTCGCTCGCTCGCGCTGGTAAAGTACGTACACGATATTCTTCTCGATCGATGCGGCGCGCGCGGCGCGCGTTCGGCGCGGCGCGGCGCGCGCGGCGTGGGATCGTCGCGTTAGGGCTTCGCACGGCGGCGATCGACGACGCGCGCGGCGATCGACGCGCGGCGTCGCTTCGAACGCGCGAACGCGGGGAGTCGCGATGAGATGGCGCGATGGATGGGGTCGGACATCGCGCGCGGGCGGGAACGGGGCGCGAGATGCGTCGGCGTGGGGGCGCGGGGCGACGGGGCGATCCATGGATGATGGCGGGCGAGGGACTAGGGCTGAGACGCGCGCGAACGCGAGACTGACGAAGCGATTTCTTACGCGTTGATCAGGTTCGTGGTCAAACCCCGAAGGTCGCGAAACAAGAAAAGAAGAAGCAGCCCAAGGGCCGCGCGTTCCAACGCATCAAGTACAACCGTCGTTTCGTGAACGTCGTCGTGGGCATTGGCAAGAAGCGCTCGCCGAACTCTAACCAAGCGTAAACGACGAGAAGATGATTAGTGTTTTCGGAAATCGTTTGAAAGGTGCGACGGCGGTGCGGTCGTTCGCTGTTAATAGTTTGGAGAGTATGAGAGGATGTTTGATGAGTAGTGAGTTAGGCAGCCAGTGGGCGCCGGCGACGCGCTGGGCGAAGTCGATTGTTTCGACGACATCCGTCGCCGCCGGAGACGCCGCTGAGGGTCGATCGAGCCGACGTTCGCTGGACTTGAATCAAAAGTCTGGTGAAATCAAACCCGAATTAGTGAAAAAGTATCTGAGTGAGACCAACATGTCGAGGGGAGACGTGAACAAGCGCGCGCTCGCCGAAGAGCGAGCCGCGTTTGCGCGCGACGAACACGACACGGGGTCGAGCGAAGTACAAATCGCCAACTTGACCATGCGCATTAAGCTCATGACGGAACATTTGCGTGAACATGGAAAGGACACGCACAGCCGTCACGGGCTCATGGCCATGCTCGAGCGCCGGAAGAAGCTTTTAAAGTACCTCCGACGCACCGACGGCGATAGGTACGCGGATGTCATTTTACGACTCGGTTTGAAGGATCGATCTTTCGTAGACGACAAGTACGCTTAATATTTTGTGATACGAGTCTTCAACTGCGTTTACACCGCGTGCCCGTCTCCGCCTCCCGAACGACGCGACGACGTAGTCGCATTTTTTTCGTCCGGGCTCGAGCGCCAAAAAGCCGTTTGCCGTTCCTCACACGCCACCGCGCGCACCATGCTCGCGTCGCGTCTCGCCAACGCCGCGCGACGCGCCACCGCGAGAACCGCGCGCGCGTCTTCATCCGCGCCCGCGTCCGCACCGCTGCGCCGCGCGCACGCGCTCGCGACGCGTCGTCGGTCGTCCCGCTCGAGCGCTTCGCGAAGCGCGTCTTCATCGAACGATGCCGACGCCGAAGCGCGCTCGCGCGACGATTGGATCGTCGTCGGGTGCGATTCCGACGCCCACGGCGCGCTGTGCGTGATCTCGGGCGCGTCCGTGGGCTCGGTGCGAAGCGTGAACGTTCGGGACAATCCCACGAGCACGGTGACGGTGAACGGACGCGCGCGACTGCGACTGGACCCGGACGCCATGCGCGGCGCGGTGCGCGCGCTGGGCGTGCCCAAAGGCACGAGGGTGTATTTGGAAGAGGGCGGGGTCGAGTTCGGGTTCAGCGCGCAGACGGCGTTCGTGCAAGGGTATAATTTCGGGCTGTGGCGAGGCGTGCTCGCGGCGGAGGAATTCGAAGTGCGCGTGGTGAAGCCGCAGGCGTGGAAAGCGGCGATGGGGTTGAAGTTCAAGGGAAGCACGAAGGATGATTCGATCGCGATGGCGAAGATGCTTTTTCCCGAGATCGCCGGCGAGCTGAAGCGGAAGAAGGATCACGGGAGAGCCGAGTCGTTGCTCATCGCCGCGTACGGGCACGTCGCAGACGGGGGCGCGGCGGCGAAAGAGGAAGACGAACTGTGTTCTCGCGTACGCGCCGCGCTCGCCGACCGAGGCGTCGTCGACCGCGAAGAGGGCGCGGCGATGCCGTACTTTGGGCCGTATTTCGGCATGACTGGGGAAGAATTGAGGAAAGAACTCAAAGCGCGCGGGTGCAAAGTCGGCGGCAACAAAGCCGACTTGATTTTACGTCTCGAGTCGAGCGACGCGGAGATCAACGAGCGCGAATCCAAGAGCGCCGCGGCGTAGGGTAGTATTCGAGTTGGCTTAATCATAAATCAATGTACAACACACTTCGCGCCGGCGGCGCGCGTTCGTCTCCGAAAGCTACGTCTCGTCGTCGGTCTCGCCCAGGCGTTCTCTCAACTTAAAAATCTCCACATCTCTCGCGCGCACCTCCTTCACCGCCCACACCAGCGGCGCGAACAGCACTAACGATCCCACGATGCTCGGCAGCGCGATCGGGACGTAGTGCGTGCCGTACACCACGCACACGTTCCCCCACGGCGCGCACCGCAGCAGCAAGTCATCCTTCGTCAGCATCTCTCCGAGCATTTCCGCCGCCCTCGCGCGCGCGATGCGCGTCCGCGCGCGCGGCGCGCGCCCCGCGCGACGTCCGCGCGCGCCCACGCGGTGCTGAAGCGCGCGCGACGCGGTCGCCATGACGCCCGGCGCGCACTGCCGCCGCACACCCGGACGCATGAACGCCTGGTGCATCGGCGCGCGCCGGCGACCGACGCACGGCGGCGGCGGCGACGCCGACGGCGGCGGTGATGGCACCGCGACCGCGTCGGGCGAGCGCGAGAGCGGCGCGGGGACGACGGGCGCGGGACAGCGGGTGAATCACCTACACCAAGGACATCCGCCGTCTGAACGCGACCACAAGCGCGAATTAGAGCTCAAGCGCGGCACGCGACGAGCGAGGGTGTGCATCGGAGCGTTGTTCGTCGGTTCGCTCGCGCTCGCGAGCGGAAGGCCGTTTTATGCGCCTTATATAGATGTGTTCGGGGACGCGAACGCGAACGCGACGGCGACCTCGGGCGGCGCCGTCCTCGCGGCGCCGCCGCCGCCGCCGTCCGCGGCGTCGGGGAGACGGAAGAAACGAACAGGCGCGCGAAAGTTTGGATTCCTGTTCGGGTAGCGCGCGCGCGGATTGATTGATTGATTGATTGATTGATTATATTTGGACGAGCGGCGGCGCGTCGAGGCGTCGCCGACGAGCCACACTAGAGTTAGACCACGCATGTATTAGGCACCACAGCGAAATATTCGTACGCATCGCGCGCGCTTCAATTACAACGTGATCCCTTAAAATTTACGCCCGCCCACGCGCGCGCGAACCGTCGCGCGCGCGCCGCGACCGCGCCCTACGCCGTGCGTCGCATCACTTCGTCCTTCGCGCATTCATCCACGCACTTGTACATGTCAAAATATTGCCCCTGCGCGCGCCATCGTCTTTCCGAGTCAGTCTCCGCGCGTCGTCGCCGTCCTCGTTCGCTCGTTCGCGTCTCTCGCGTCTCTCGGTCGCCTCGCCTCGCGCACCGTGCAGTGCGCCTCCCCCGTCTCGTCTCCCTTGATCCTCTCCGCGCACGCCTCGTACAGCTTGACGAACTTTTCGCACTTCGGCATGCACTTCTCCTCCACCTCGGGCTTGTGATCGACCGGTTCGTCGTCGTCGTCCTCCACGTCCGTCCTGTCGTCGCGTCGTCGTCGTCGCGATCGTCGTCAGTCGTCGCGATCGACGTCGTCGCGTCGTTCGGCGCGTCGTTCGCCCGCGCCCGCGCGCGTCGTTCGCCCGCGCGCGTCGTTCGCCCGCGCGGCGCGCCCGCGGTCGCACGCACATCGTTCTCCCGCGTCCGCGTCGCCGTGTGCCGACGCGACCGCTCGAGCGATCGTCCAGGGGCGCGCGCGCGATCGTCGCCGCACACCGCGCCGCGCGTCGCGCGCCCGCGACCAGTTCCGCGCGCGTTCGCTCGAGCGCGTTTCGCGTCACCGTTTCGCGCGGTTTCGTCGCTCGAACGCGCTCGACGGCGACGCCGCGCGCGGATTCGTCGCGCGCGCCGGCGCGCGCGCGATGACGGAGGTCACGACGCGCGGGACGCCGGGCCTGCGCTCGGTGCGCGATCTACCGATCGTGCAGGTGCGGCGATCGATGCGAAAAGTTTTCGCGCGTCGCGGACGGCGCGCGGTGGCGGACGCGCGCGGTCGCGAAGGGCGCGCGCGCGCGCGAACGATGGCGCGCGAAGGCGGTGGGTTGGGTGGAGGACGCGGCGCGCGAGACGCGCGCGAAGCCGGAGACTGACGAACGCGCGATGCGCGCGCTCGGAAACAGGATGGACCGCCGCCGGGAGGATACTCCGCGATTCGATACGGACGGCGAATTCCGAGCACGGGACCGACGGGCGCGGCGCTGCTCGCGGTGTACGCCGGGATGTTTACGTACGGGTTTTATCAAATCGGCGTCGGAAACCGCGAGAGGCGAGAGGCCAAGGAGGAGAAGATCTTAGCGCGAGCGGTGATCGTGCCGTATTTACAAGCGGAGGAAGATAGACGGTTCGTGCGCGCGTGGACGGCGAAGAAAGAGAACGACAAGGCGATCATGGCTGAGGTGCGAGGATGGGACGCGGACGCGCGTCCGACGACGTCGAGGTGGATGCCGCCGGGCGCCTCGACGCGACCGAGCATGGCGAAGTCGTGATGGACGCGCGGTCGGTGTGGCGGTGTGTTCTCTAGCGTGTGTAAAACAATCAAACAAACGAATGAACGACCGATGAGAAGATCGAAGCGAAGCGAAGCGCGTCCCGCTCGCCTCGCGCGCGTCGCCGCACTCGTCGCCTCGCGCGCCGCCTCGACGCTCGCGATGCGTCGTCGCGCGGGCGTGAGCGCGATTAAGCACGCGAACGAGCTCGACGACAAATTTCGTCGTTTGGGCGTCGAGCGCGCGCGATTCCGCGAGGAAGAGACGCAAAAACAGTTGCAAAAGTTCACCTCGCAACTCGAACGGTTCGCCGCGTCGCACCGCGACGGCATTCGAGCCGACCCCGAGCTCCGCGCCGCGTTCCACGCCATGTGCGCGTCCGTGGGCGTGGACCCGCTGGCGTCGAGGAAGAGCGCGTGGGGACAGATTTTGGGCTTGGGCGACTTTTACGTCGAGCTCGCGGTGGGCGTCGCCGACTGTTGTTTGGCCTCGCGCGCGCACGACGGCGGATTGTGCGAATTGAGCGCCCTCGTCGATCGCGTGAATCGTCGACGGTCGAGCGCGGTGGGACAGGTGAGCGCGGACGACGTCGAACGCGCCATCGGCGCGCTCGCGACGCTCGGCGGCGGTTGGCGCGTGGAATCGACGGGGACGGCGTCGAAATCAAACGGTGACTCGGCGCGACGCCCAAACGGCGCGGTTAAGATGGTTCGGAGCGTGCCCATGGAACTCAGCGATGACGTCAACGCCGCGCTCGCGTTTGCGAAGGACACGCCCGAGGGACGCGCGACGACGGCGGAGCTCGCGGAATCGCTCGCGTGGTCGCGCGCTCGCGCCGAGGACGCGCTCGAAGCCGCCGTGAAGCTCGGCGTCGCGCTCGTGGACGATCAGAACAACGATCCAGGTCACGCGCGTTTATACTGGTTTCCAGCGTTCCGCGCGGATTTGTACGCGGGATGATGATCCGTCGCGAGCCGTCGCGTCGATTCGTCGCGTTGACCGACGTCGCGTTGACCGCACGCGCGCAGCCATTTCTCGACGCTTCGGTCGGTCGGCATGGGCGACCCGCCGCCGCGAACGGGTCCTTCAGCAAAGTCACAGCGACGCTTGTCCGATGATTTTCGAGGCGGCGCGCACGCGTTTCGCCGTAGAGTTCAAGAGGTCTACGGCGACGACGAACCGGCGCTCAACGAGTGGCACGACTTGTGCGGGAGATTGGTGGACAACGGTTTGCTCCCCACGCGGTTGTGCGAGCTGAGCCTCACGGAGAGCTCATCTCGCGACGTAGAGCTGCGCGCGTTGATTGGCATGCAAATCGTCGGGCGGTACGTGTTGGAGGAAATGTTTACAAACAAACTCGTGGCGACTACCGGAGAGGCTCAACGATTCTTCTCGGACATCGCGAGCGCGCAGACGTTCACGGATCTGTGCCCGAAGTTGTTTCCGTATCGCGATCCGAACTCGGCCGAGCGGCGAGGGGCGTGGACGCAAGAGAAGGAACGCGCGAACGCGGCGAGCACGATCATAGCGGCGGCGGCGTACGACGTGAGTCGACTGCGCGGCGGCGAATCGGCGTTGAAGCAGCTCGCAAAGTTTCTTTGTTTTAGCGCGCTGGCGCAGCGTCGAATGACAGCGCAACAGATCGCGAACCCAAAAGGCTTACTCTTAGAGCTCAACGGTGAAACGATCAGCGAGCGCGTGCCGGGAACGGCGGATCACGAACCCGTGTTCGCCGCCGAAGCAATCTGGCCGGCGAAGACGAGCGGCGAGCCCAAGTTCCAAAGGCAAGCCTTGGGAAAGTCGAAAAAAGCCGCCGAGGCACAGGCCGCGCTGCTGTTGCTCACCGATTACGGTCACATCATCAAATCCGTCGACGCCGGCGACGAGGACGAAAGCGCGCGCGCGGAAAAAAAGCGCGCGCGTTTAGAAAACGCCTTCGGCGAAGCCAAAACCTTCGGCGCTCACCTCGTGTCTTGCGAAAACGTCCGTGGCTCGGGTCAGCCGCCTCTATTCGTCGCGATGATGCGACTCGCCTCCCACGCTCGCACGTTAGAGTTCGTCGCCGAGGCCGACACCAAAAAACAAGCCGTGCGCGCGGCGTCGCAACAACTCTTAGCCGCCATCGGCAAGTACGCGTGAGTCGACGCCTTCCCGCGTTCGCCCCTCCGCGCGCGCCGACGACCGCCTCTCGGCCTCGTTCGTTCGCTCGCCTCTCGGCCTCGTTTTCACAGATACTTCTCGCACAAGTGCAACAAATCGTCCACCTCGTCCTCCGTCAGCCTCCGCGCGCACTTCTCCACCACCGCGTGCACCGTCACCCGCTCCGTCGGTTTCAGATTGATCAGCTGCACCACCTCCGCCTGCGTCAGCTCGATCGCCGCGATGTGTTCGATGAACAATCGCACGTTCTCGCGGTCCTGCGCCCCCGCCGGCGCCGCGCGCAGCGCGTCGTAGCACTCCATCTCCGTCGGGAACGGGTCGTGCGGCTGCGGGTACGTCGCCAGCCGTCCCGGCTCCCCCGCGCGCTCGCGCAGCAGGTCCAGGACCTCGACGTTCGTCAGCAGGCCCTCGGCGACGCCGAGCACGCGCATGTCGGCGCGTCAGCGTCGCTCGCGCGCCGAAATGACGCCGGCGGTCGGGACATCCGGCGGCGCGACATTCGCGCGCGCGCGACGCGTCGCCGACGCGCCCTCGGCTCGGCGCGCGCGCGACGCGACGCGACGCGCACGAGCGCGTCGATATTCGCGCGCGCGATGGCGAGCGACGACGACGTCGATCCGCTGGACGCGTTCATGGCGACGCTCGACGTGCCGGCGAGCGGGACGCGCGACGACGCGCGCGCGACGACGACGCGCGACGACGACGACGACGACGACGACGCGTTCGGACTGTCGATGGCGATGCTGGGCGCGCGCGCGGCGACGCGGCGCGCGACGGACGCGGACGCGGACGAGGAGGAGGAGGACGACGCGCGGGCGACGACGGCGAGCGACGACGACGACGACGCGGGCGACGCGCGAGGACGACGCGGACGACGAGACAGCCTGCGCGAGGTCGATCACGCGCGCGAGGAGTACGAAAAGTTTGAGCGCGTGACGTACGTCGCGCCGAAGGAGCTCGCGGACGTGGACGTCGGCGCGGCGCGGGCGGCGGCGGACGCGCGCGCGAGCGGCGGCGCGGAGGACGTCGCGCCGATCTCGCGGTTCGGTCAAGGCGGCGCGTTGGACGTCGATTGCCTGCGGGCGCTGCGGCGGATGGGATACGAATCGCCGACCGCGGTTCAGGCGCAGTGCTTGCCGGTGATCTGGAGCGGGCACGATGCGTTGGTGATGGCGAAGACGGGGTCGGGGAAGACGCTGGCGTTTTTGCTGCCGGCGTACGCGCAAATTTCCAGGCAAAGGCCGTTGACGAAGCGCGAGGGCCCGATCGCGCTCGTGCTCGCGCCCACGCGCGAACTCGCGTCGCAGATCGCGAACGAGGCGCACAAGTTTACGAAATTTGGCGTATCGGGGGCGCGATGTTGCGCAATCTTCGGCGGCGTCTCCAAGCGCGACCAATTCAAAAAGCTTCGCGCGGGAGCGGAGATCGTCGTCGCGACGCCCGGGCGTTTGGTGGACGTGCTGTGCATGAAGAATTCGACAAATTTACGTCGCGTCACGTACTTGGCGCTGGACGAAGCCGACCGAATGCTTGACATGGGTTTCGAAAAAATCGTACGCTCGATTTGTCAGGCGGTTCGTCCCGACAGGCAGTGCGTGATGTTTAGCGCCACGATGCCCGCGGCCATGCAGCGATTGGCTCGCGACGTTCTCGCGCGAGACGCTGTCACTGTCTCCATCGGTAACGTCGGAGGCGCGAATGAGGACGTGCGACAAGTCGTGTACGTCTTCGAAGACGACGCTCGCCGCGCGGCTTGGTTGTTTGAAAATCTCGGCGACGCCGTCGACGAAGGACAAGCCATCGTCTTCGTCAATCACAAGTCGTCCGTGGAAGAGCTCGTGAACGAGCTCGCGACGCGCGGAATAAAAGCCGTCGCCTTGCACGGCGACTTGGATCAAGCGCAAAGACAATTCGCGATGAAGGCTTTTAAGAGTGAGCACGCGCACGTGCTCGTGGCGACGGATGTCGCCGCTCGCGGACTCGACGTTGAGGCGATTAAAACCGTCGTAAACTTCCACCCCGCGCGCGATATGTCGACGCACGTGCATAGAATCGGTCGCACCGGTCGCGCAGGTGCGCTCGATGGCCGTGCGTACACCTTGTTCACCGCGCGTGATTCTGCAAAGTTCGCGCAGCAGTTGGAACAAAATTTGGAAGCCGCGGGCCAACCGGTGCCGCTCGATTTGAAGGCGCTCGCGCGCGGCACGTACAACAAACGCCCTAGAAGTGATCACGGCGGCGACGCACCTCGGCACGGCAAGGTCGGCGGTAGGGGACTTGGTTTCACATCGCACCATCGGCCGAGCGCAGGCGGCGGCGCGTTCGGCGGTGGCCGCGGCGGCGCGGCGAGACCCGCGCCGAGCGCCGACTTTACCGCGGTACCGCCGCCATCACAAACGCAGCAACCACAAGCGCCGAACGCCGCTGCGATCATCGCTCAGGCGCGCGCGAAAGCCGAGGCCATCGCGAAGCAGCTACAGGCGCCCGCGATGGTATCCGTGCCGAACGCCGCTGCGATCATCGCTCAGGCGCGCGCGAAAGCCGAGGCCATCGCGAAGCAGCTACAGGCGCCCGCGATGGTATCCGTGCCTCCACCGCCGCCGCCGGCGCCCGTCGGACCCGCTGCGGCGGCGGCGGCGGCGGCCGCCGCCATCGCGGCGCGCCTCGCGGCGCAAGCGCCTCCACCGAATCCGTGAATGTACAGTAGTAGCTAACGTTAGAATACAAGTCCTAGATATCTAGTCTCGAAACATCGCAGCGATGCGTTCCTTTCTGTCTTCCTCGGCGCGTTTCTTCGCCTTGACGTACGCGTCGACGGATCGAAAACGAACGCCGACGTTCGTCGCTTCGATGTGCGTCTTTCCCGGCTCGGTGCCTCTAAAAAAGTGATACTTGGGATTGGACGACGTCGTCTCTCGTACAATAGCCCCAGTGTGCGAATTCTCGCTCGTATCCACTCGAGAGTACTTGGACAGCAAGCTCTGCAACATCTTGGCGCGTCGCGCCTCGACGCTCGCCGCCGCGCCCTTGGTACGCTCCACCCTCTCTTGAATCTTCCCCGCGATGACGCGCTCGGATTCGTTTTGCATGGCTAATATTTCTCGCATCACGAATTCAGCATCCTTTTCGACGTCGCGAATCTCCGCGCCTTCCACTCGAACGAACGCCGTCTCGCCGTCTTCGTCCTCGTCCTCGTCGCTCCCCGCGTCCGCCGCCGCGCGCCGTTCCGCCGCGTCGTCGCCCTCGTTCGCGCCATCCCGCGCGTCGCCGCCGTCTGCATCGCGCCGTCCCGCCGAAAACTCGGACGACGCCTCCGACGTTTCGCGCTCGCGAGACAACCAACCGCGCACCGTCGCCGTCGCCGCGTCGATCGCGTCGTCGTCGCCCCGTGCGATGTCCATCGCCTCGCGCGCGCTCGACCCGTCGTCGCCGTCGAGCGCGCGCCTCCGAGACGTCGTCGCGAATCGCCGTCGATCGTCGCGGCGCGCGCGCGTCGTCGTCGCGCGCGTCGTCGCGCGTCGCGCGCGCCGTCGCGCCGCGCGTCGAAATGTGCCGCGGCCGTTGGCGCTGTCGTGTAATGATGGGTATATATACATGCACAGTACATTACTTGGTGTCGTATACAGTATACACACGAGACCATCAGTGCGCGATCGTCGTCGCGTCGGTTCGCGCCGTCGATCGCCGCGGCGCCGCATCTCGACGCGCGCGCGCCGCGACGATCGATCGTCGGCGCGCGCGCGCGCTCGCATCGCGCGCGCGCGTCGAATCGCGCGCGCGTCGACGCCGCCGCGGCCGCGACGACGCGACGACGCGACGACGACGACGCGATGACGGTTGACGTCGACGTCACGACGGCGCGCGCGACGCGCGACGCGTGCGACCCGCGACGGCGGCGGTGGGGCGCGGCGCCGG
>Ga0228649_1001037_pt1 | contig 11027 bp, 13 predicted proteins | sample 61DmetaG_FD_190074 | JGI IMG/M metagenome (GOLD analysis project Ga0228649, IMG submission 190074) | Seawater microbial communities from Monterey Bay, California, United States - 61D | ecosystem: Environmental > Aquatic > Marine > Coastal | place: USA: California | collected 2016-10-31 | reverse complement strand
TGATTCCCTGCGCGTTGATTGGAGGCCGAGTGGCGCACTGCGAATAACGCCCCTCAATACGAGCGGAGCGCCTGCAAAACATGTAGCATTTGATGCTGATAAACTACCCGAAAACGGCCTTCACGATCATTTGATGGGCGCCTATATATCTGGTGCCGACCACATCAGAATCAACATTACTCAAGGGCTACGCAAAGAGGTATCTGTACAGATTCGAAGGTTTTTAAGAAGCACTCGAGGGTTTGAAATTTTTGAGGAAAGTGATGACAAAATCAACCTCAAATGTTTGATGAATGCAGGAGATATGCCCCTTCATGCGAGTCTTAACAGAATGTACTTACAGGTCACTTCGCTAATCCGAGACATCGGTAGTGTCTTTGATGGAGAAGATCGAGAATATCTTTCAGATGCCGAAGAACGAGAGAATGAAGTTGATGCCTTGCTCTACCTTATCGAACGACAGGTCCGAATTTCACTTGATTCACATCTCGTTGCTACCAAACTGAATCTTTCTCGAACACAGGCATTGGAGTACACGAATTTAGCTCGTTCATTAGAACGAATGATGGACCATGCCTACACGATGTCACAACTGGTCCTCGCGAATCCTCAAATTACACGTACACAAGCAGGTGCAACCGCTTTAGAAAAGATACCGAACTGGAACGATTCGCTCAAAGAGTTGATGATCAATATTCGAACAAACGACTCCTTCCGAATTGAAGAGGCGAGAAAAACGCTCAAGGAGATTCAACATGTATTGGTTCTCCATGAGCAGGACTTGCTCGCTAACCACCGTCAAAACGAATGGATGGCTTTTGATTTGAGCCTTTCTGAATCGGTTCGCAGGCTTTGTGCATACTCCCGTGACTTTGGCGAAATTCTTCTCAACATGAAGGTTTTTAGCGAAATTCAGCGTATAAATTAAGGTAGTATTTACAACATCTACTTTATTTATTGCACCTATGTGTTGGCAAATTCACCGCTAGTTGATATAGGTCCGGTTCCTAATATACACTGTAACAAACCAAAGTTACAGGCGGAAGTACAATGGATAAAAACCTAGAAATCTACGTAGACCAAATAATGAACGAACAAGAACATCGAAGTGGTATTTTTACCAGCTTTTTCGATGTTGTAGTGGGAGCGATCTCTGACTACCGATGTGGAGCTGATGTACGAGGCTCTTTCTCGACTCGCCGAGGTGTTCTTTGATGGACGCATACCTTTCCAAGTATGTGGACCAAGTTCTTGATTCTCAAGAGTATCAAAACGGTATTTTCCCGAGGTCAAAGTTTTCTCGAATGTTTTCGTTTATCTTTGGCCGAGAGCAGTAAAGTTGCTCGATATGACTCGTATCCGAATCGGGTATTTCATACACCATTTGATATATCACAAGTCCAAAGTGGACTCACAGTGTCTCCTACGTTGCATGTCAGAGAACGAATCGAAGTTTTTGGTTCTTGCAAAGAAAGATCTACCCTTTGGCTGTTGAACGATGGAATAACCGAAGCTCGGACATCCGCTCTACATGGGGCTTGGATGAAGAAGAAGTAGGATCGTAATACTGAACAAACTTATTTATACCGGGGGTCAGACCGGTGGTTTGAAGTGTGCTTATGCCCCTCAACCGATTCCTCAATCTTCCGAATGAAGAGAAGGAACGGGTTCTCGGGATTTCCAAAGTTCAGTTCGCTATCAATGGCTATGATGCTACTTCCCTCAACCTTCTTTTGAAGGAACTGGGAATCTCAAAAGGGCAATTCTACTATTGGTTTGAAGACAAGGCTGATTTGTTTTTCACCGTTATGCAAGAAGGCTTGGATGCACTTCGTTTGCGCTTGGATGAACATGGCCATCCGACCTCGGCCACAGACTACTGGGGTCACATGCGAGAGTCCAGGCTCATCACAGAGCGGTTTTGGGACGACAATGGTTTTGTTGAGATCGGGCAGATGGTCTCCCAACAAATTCCACCAAATCACCCGATTTACGAACGGCTTGTCGTGTGCAGTGCGCCGCTTCAAAGCCATTTCCGCGAGGACCTCAGATTGGGCCAAAAATGGGGGCTGGTGCGCACTGACCTTTCGATTGAGATTCTTCAAGATTTGACTGATGGCGTTAGTGATGCATTTTACCAACCGATGCTCCAAACATACACCAAAGGCAAGCCACCGACTGAGGAAACCCTGTTGCTTCATGACTTGCTCGGGCGAACCCTTCGTGTGATTCTACGACCTGTCGAAGAAGATGAGATGAATTGAATGCAAAACAGGTATTGATATATTGATTTAAAGAAAAAACCGATTAGGAGGAAATGAAAATGTTAGAAGTTACCAACCTTACAAAGGCTTTCGGGTCTGGATCCAACAAACTGCAAGTTCTCAAGGGCGTGGACATGAAACTCAAACAAGGGGAGATGGTCGCCCTCATGGGCCCATCAGGCTCTGGAAAATCGACCCTTCTCAACATAATCGGGGGTTTGCTGGCCGGAGATAGCGGTGAAATCCATCTGAACGACCAAAAGTACGGTAAGAAGAATCCATCCAGTGTTGTTCACATTCGTAGAGATCATGTCGGATGGATATTCCAAGACTTCCATCTTTTGGATAACCTCACTGCAGTTGACAATGTAGCAATGGCTCTCGAATTATCGGGAATGCCTGCTAAGGATGCGGAAGAGGCTGCCAAGGTCGCCCTCGCCAAAGTTGGTCTTGAAGACAGGATGAACCATGTTCCAGATCAGTTATCCGGCGGCCAGCAGCAACGGGTAGCAATCGCTCGTGCAATTGCCGGAAATCGCCCGTTGTTACTCGCCGATGAACCAACTGGAAACCTTGACATTGCAAGCGGTAAAGAAGTATTGCAATTGTTCAAAGATTTGTGCCACGATGAAGAAAATCCAATTTCTATCCTAATGGTGACTCACGATCCCGACTTAGCGTCAAATGCCGACCGTATGCTGTTACTAAACGACGGCAAAACCGAGGCGTCCGATATTCGCTCTGCTTGGGGCTTGGATGATGAGAGTGGAGGTGAAGAAGAATGACCAAAGGCGACGAATCGCTTGAATTGCAACCCTCTGATTTTTCACCTTCTCAGAATATTGGGATTCGGATTCTTCACAAAATTAAGGAAACTCCAGCGCAGTTACGTCTGGCTGGTTTGAGTGCTTGGCGGGGTAAGGAACGTGGCTTAGCTGTCATTGCTGGCGTATTTCTTGCCTCACTTGTCATCACGACAGTGCTTGCGTATGGCGTCGGACTTTCTCAACTCTTTTTTGAGGAATCGCTCAAAAACGAACCCTTTGACGCGAAGATTGAATTCGCAAGGACGCCGGTTGAGAATGCTAGCGGATGGTCGAACAATACGACTACGATGACAGAGGTGTGCGATGAACTCATGTCGGAATTCAGTGAATTCACTGACTGCACACTGGTTCTTGGTCGTCAGGGTATTCACAGTGGTGGCTTGTTCAATGAGGAATTTGTTGTTGCACAACCCCTTGAAATGGTTGCAATCTCAGACACTGCAAATCCATACTGGGGTAACGTGACGTTTGATTATCCAGAACTGGCCGAAGCAGGCCCTCCAATATCGCAAATGCGTTCAATTCGCTTCTTGGGCCCGGGGGCTTTTGATGGAGAATTCGCAGACCGATTGGGCCAGAATATTATTGCCGGAATGGGCGAATGGCCTACTCCAGAGAATATGAGTGCCCAGCGCGGAGTAATACTCCCCTCGACAATCGCTTCTCAGGCAAAAGCCAATGTCGGTGACGTTCTTGACTCCTTAGCGTTTCACTATGTGGTTGATGAATCTACGATCTTTGAAGGAACGGTGACTAACGACAACTGTGACGGAGAGGTCACGCCTGAAGAAAACGGATTTGTCTACTGCCGAATGGAAATGGTTGCCACGAATTTGACAGTTGTTGGGGTCTACGACCCATGGGATTTCGGCAATCCAACTCTTGCTCCAAATCCAATTTTCGCCACTTGGGAAGTACTTGATGAATCCCAACGAGGTGCATTGATGGATAACGACCACATGTACTTGGGCGTCACTATTGACAAGGGACAATTACCCACCACCTCAACAGCAGATGCAGCCGAATGGCTCGAAAACCTTGGTACTCGCGTTCAGGATGGCGAGTATACGGAGGAAAAAGTTGAGTTATATTATACAGACATTATCAGCGGTACAATTCTGTTCCTAAACATATTCCTCGGACTGATTCAAATCTTCGATTACATCATTATGATACCAATTGTCATTCTTTCAATTGCTGTTTTGATTTACGGATTAGTACTTTCGCTTGAACAAAGAAGGAGAGAAGTGAGTATTCATCGGGTGATTGGTGCAGACTCATCTCACTTGCAAAGTATGGTGCTGTTGGAACTCTTTGTAATGTCATCCGTTGCGTGGCTTGTTGGCTATTTGCTTGCGTTATTTGCCGTTCCGATTGTTCTTTCAGCCGTTGGGTTTATGGAATTTAGAACTGGAGATTTCGATGTTAATCCAACCTTGAGTCTCGGTTCTACCATTTTTACCGCAGTGGCGACTCTAGGGCTTGCACTGTTGTTTGGACGTAGCCGAGCTCGCGAATTTATATCTCTCGAAATTGAAGAAGGTGTCAAGAAAACAACCGCTAAAGCGGAACCAAAACGCTGGCTTCATTGGCTTGCTTTCTTGTTTGGGATGCTTGCTGTTGGGGACACATGGCTTGAGATGAACGGCAGCGAGGATGGTATAATTTCTAATTTCTTCCTCGAAGGCCTACTCGGAATTATTGGGCCGTTTGCTCTTTGGATTGGTGGTGCATTACTGCTCGGACGTATAGGTGCTAAAGGCCCGCAAATTATGCAAGTACTCTTGGGTCGAACACCGTTGCTGAACGATGTAAAACGCGGTTTGAAAGGATCAGGTTCTGCTGAATCTGTCAATCGTCTAGCGGTCATCATGCTGTTGACGCTTTCAATCGTAACTCTTGCAGCTGTTCAAGGGTACACAGGTACGCTTGTTGATGAGAAGACCGTAGATGCAACGGTTGGTTCCGATTTGCAAATTACTCTTGAACAGGGCTACTCTGAACAACAATTGCTTAGCTTGGTGTCTAACTTCACCGACGCCGATGTTTCTGCAGTTGCTACAACGGTTCCTAGTTTATTCCTCGCAGACTCGAATGGAGGAGATAAATTGCAAACTTGGGTGGTTCTTGATAACAATGAAGATGTGCTTAGATGGAGCGAACAATCGATTCCGGGAACAGACATTGATAATGCTATGGCGGCCTACCGCAACGGTGGTTTTTCTGCCGGAGAAGATGCTGCCTACTCATTGGATATCGCTGGTTCAGGAAGGGGAAGTGAAAATCGTCTCGATGATGTTTTACTCAAACCAACGGATTCGAAGAGTGAAAACATCTCGTTTACTTGGGAAGAACTTACCTTCAATTTTTCATCAGGAGGAACTAATCAGCCAGACCCCAATGCACTGTTTAACGCGTATTCATCACTCATGGAGGGAGACTGGTCGGGATTGAACCTATCTGGACAAGATTTGAGCAATCGTGACTTTGGTCCAGTTGATTTTACTGGAACAGACCTTTCTAATGCCAATCTTGCTGGAGCCAATTTGGCTCAAGCCTTGTTCTTTGATACCAATTTGGAAGGTGCTGACCTGTCAGGAGCAAATCTTCAAGATGCCATTTTTGTCAACTTCATGGGTGGTTCACTCGAAGCGGCGAACCTCATTGGCGCAGACCTTACTGGAGCGTTTGGATTAGCCGATTTGTCGGTGACGAATCTTGGAAACGCCACATGCCCAGACGGGACATCTGCGGAAGAAACGAACTGTTCGTCAGGATTTTCAGAAACGCCTCCTGAACTTGCAGCTCCACTGTTCTTGGCTGATTCGACCGTTCAAATTGTCATAAATCAGTATCAAAGCAACATGTATTACATGGGTACGCACGAATACATACCTGGCGTGAACCCTGCAACGATCTTCTCTTCACTTATTATCGGTGAATCATCTTGGCAATCCTTTGTTGGAGGTGACGCAGTTGCCAATCACACCTCGACCATTTGGATTGTCGATATCAATGGATTAAGTGGGGATTCACTCGAAGCACTCGGCTCCACTTTATCGGCTGATTTCAGAGTATCAAGTGTGCTGGATTGGTCAAGTTCACACAAGGAAGTTGAGCGAAACGGCGGTCTAATCTTCGGAACGCCGGGTCTCCTCTCACTCCAATTTGTTGTGGCCAGCGTTGCTGCCATTGCGTCAAGTTTCGTTTTCCTTTCCTTGGTACTAAGCCAACGTCAAAAAGAATTGGCGGTACTACAAGCGATTGGAGCCTCGCCAAACCAGATTATTCGGTTGGTTCTGTTCGAAATTCTGTCGATTGTCGTTGTCTCGATGGCTTTAGGAATTGTACTCGGTATAGGAGTTGCATTGTCGTTTAACGGTTTCTTCGACATCTTTGGATTCATCTTCCAGATATTTGGAGGTTCATCGACAACAATTCAGCGCACTTTGGTTTATCCATGGACCCAACTGTTAATTGTTTCATTGTCGGTATTCTCTGCGGTCGTTATCGCATTGCTTGTGACGACTCGCCGTGCATTGAAATCTGATCTTGCCAGCGTTTTGAAGGGGGAGTGAGTATGAAGGAAAGTATTCTAAAATCTGATGGCCTATACCACGTGTACGAATCGAAAGCAGAAGACGGAAACGTTGTTGCTTTACGAGGACTTCACATCGATATGAAAGAAGGTGAGGCAATCGCAGTTGTAGGCCCCTCCGGTTCAGGTAAATCGACACTTATGAAGTGCCTTGGTGGTCTCATGAAAGCCAGTGCAGGTTCAGTCTCACTTGCTGGAAAAAACATGACTCGCCTCACTGGACAAGAATTAGTCGAGTTGCGACAAAAGACCGTTTCGTTCATTTTTCAAGAAGGAAATCTTCTGCCGCAGATGAATGCCCGTGATAACGTCGCTCAACCTCTGCGTCACCAGGGCGTATCCTCTCGCAAGGCACTCAAATTAGCAGATGCTATGCTAGACCGGTTGGGAATGGTCCATAGAGCACATGCACTGCCAGCAATGTTGAGCGGTGGAGAGCAACAGCGAGTTGCGATTGCTCGGGCTTTGATTACCAATCCTCGACTGATATTGGCGGATGAGCCGACAGGCGCACTTGATCCTGTTACAAGTCGAGAAGTTCTGGCTTTGTTCAAAGACTTGCATCGTAACGATGGAGTTTCGTTCCTCATCGTTACGCACTCAAAAGAAGTTGCAGCTTTTGCAAATCGTTCACTTGAGTTGCGCGATGGTCGGTTTGTTGCCGAACACGGTGAAGATGTCGATGTTGAAGACCTTGGAAAAGATAGAGAACTCATTATTGACGAAACAGGCACGGTTACTCTTCCACCGGATTTACTTGTTCGTATTGGCGGAGCCGGCAGATATACGGTTGGTAATGCAGACAGCGGTTACCTTTCGCTTCAAGGAGAAGCAGTCGAGTCAATGGGTAAGATGGAACTGGCATCAGTTTGTCCGGCTTGTAAACACAAGTACGACGGGCTCGAGGATCAACTTTGCCCGTCATGTGGTTCAAGTAGACCAATGGTCGAGGTCAAAGCATGAAACAACTCGTATCTCTTGTTGGTTATCTAGAAGGTTTTTCTTTTCTCATTTTGATGGGCTTTGCAATGCCAATGAAGTACATTGCAGGTGACCCAAGTTGGGTCAGTCTCTTTGGTTCACTTCATGGTGGGTTATTTGTCGCCTATGTCGGGTTGTTGTTTTACGGCGTTGGAAAACACTGGACATTCACTGCTTTGATTCACGGTTTCATTGCTGCAGTGGTCCCTGCAGGCCCCTTTTTGTTTGAAGGCATGCTTATTTCAGGTGAATACGAACTGAAAGAATATTCAAGCTGACTTGACCCCTTCTGGCCACAGTACGAGAATCAATGTCTTTCCTCGTGTTTTAGGTGTATGTGTAGTTTCACGGTTCATCCAAACCAACGAGCCGGTCGGATAGGTTCCATCTTCATCCCAAACTTCCCCTTCAAGGACGAGGTATGCCTCTCCACCTGGATGGCTGTGGGGCATAAATGCATCAACGGTCACTTCAGAGTCAGCCTCATAGAGAACAAGCGAGCATGCATCTTCTCGGAACAGACGCCCTAAGCGTACACCGGTGCCGAAATCCTTCCAACGGATGTTTTCTTCCATCCACTCTTTGTCGAGAGTGAATCCAAGCCAATCGGCCATGTTGTGAGTAAAGGGCATGACACATCCGAAGTGGTTCCAATTCATGAGGACTTCGGATTGTCCAAAAATCTGGTTTGTAAGAGGATTGTTTTTTTATGTGGTTGAATAACCCTCAATTATGGAAAAGCGTCGTCGTGATTTGTCGGTCACTCTTTATCGAATACTTTTGTATTTGTCAAGAATGCGTGAACGTGAAACCAGCACTCGACGATTGATGCGTATAGAAAGGGCGGTTGGTGTAGATCGTAAAGAATTGCGGTTGCACTTAGAACGATTGATTGAGACCGGTCATGTGATGGTAAATTGCTTAGAGTCAAGAGGCCGCGGCGGCCATCCAGTGTTTGTCTACAGTATTACTGAAAACGGTAAAAAACTCCGTTCAGATATTGGTAGATGGATCGACTTATGCGTGCGAATGGGGTATTATCCGGAAGACTTTTTCTATCTTCCATCAGACAACTAATTGAGGGTATTTTATACCGGTATAATTTACCACGTCAGGTTAAGTATGACTGCACAATCGGTGAAACATGTCTGGCAAGAAAGCTGTGGATAAGGTCTCAAAAGGCCTGACATCATTAATTGATGAGTTTTCTTCTGCAGTCAAAGAAATGGTAAATGCTGGTGAAGCAACAGTTGTTGAACTTGCGGTTGGCTCAAGTCGGGTCATCAAAGCCGCAATTAATGCGACTGGTGAAGTAACTAAAATTACTGTTGAGACTGCTGGAAATGTCTTGGGTGCTGTTTCCGATGGAGTTGTTCGAACAGTTAGTTCAAAGGCCAGACTCGAAAATAAGGAAGAGGAATAAATATGATACAAAATACACTAATGAGCATGATTGGAATTGGAATTACATCTGTGGTGGCGGGGGTTGCAATTAGCACCTACAAGCACTATTATGCAAAATATGCAGATTTGGAAGACATGAAAAACATCGGCGTTCAAGAGGTCGTTCTTGTTAGCGAAACTACGGAGGTGGAAGAATGATTCCACTTGCAATTGGCGCCATAGGTATTGGCTTGATCACTGCTGAAGTTATGACTTATGCTGCAACTGCAGGAGCCGGACATGCACTCGGCAGGAAATATGGTCGTAAAATTTGTCAATCACTCGACAAATTGGAAACGAGGGTAATTTCATCCATTGATAAGTTTAGAAACTAAACCTTGATGTGTTGATGGAGAATCGAACAACGTGGTTCAACCTTTACAGTTACCAGAGATTCCTCCGGAAGGTCCGTGGGCAGCCTATGTCTTAGTGATTATATGGCTACCACTTCTTTTCAGAATTTTATTCCTTCTAGTGCCGTTCCGGAAAGCAGTTTATCGTCTACTCCCTCATACCAAATGGGCGTTTACGCAGCTGCGGGAGTTGCCTGTTCGAGGGATTGGATTGTTGGCATTCAATGAAACAATCGCCTTCATAATTCCTCCTTTGGTTGTATTTGGAATTCGAACAATGGCAGACCCTATTGGATGGCAAACATGGGGCGAAGTATCAAATACGGGTTTTGCAACACTTACCCTCTTGTTTATTGTTTGGGTTGGACTTGATTTCTTACGGATTGCTCGAGTGCGTCGAATGATGAAAGCCATTGAAAAAAGAGATATTGACCGTATTCAAAAACTAGCAAATGCGGGTTTGAAAACCAGAAAGTGGCTTCGCCGATTTTCTCGTAAAGATGACAAGCCTGCATCAGTAAGCGAAAAGAGTAGTGAAATTGCGAAAAGTTCCGCTAAAAAATGGGGTCGTAGAATACTTTTCACTCGAAAGTTATCACCCCTAGGTCTCGTAGCTAGTGTGGCAACGAGCGCCTCAGTAGAATTAGCAAGAGCAGGTGCAGGGAAGATTTCAGATGCTGTCGATAATAAGTTACAGAAAGAATTCGATAATATCGCTAAAACGAATACTAAAACCCTTATTTTATTGTTAGCCCGTGATTTACTGATGGGAGTAATTCCGATTTTGATATTAGCATACCTGCCGGTTCTCTTCTGATTTCATCGCCATGTTCATTGAGAATGGACTCAACCGCACACACGAGGGAACCTAATGTCACTGCTCATCCTCATGCGCCACGGACAATCGATGTGGAATGCTGCAAACCTGTTCACCGGGTGGGTTGATGTTCCCCTCACGCAGAAAGGAATAGATGAAGCGCTTGAAGGTGGCCGTAACATTCGTCATTTGTCGATAGATGAAGTACACACCTCTGCTCTAATTCGCGCTCAAATGACGGCCATGCTGGCTCTTAGTCAGCACAGGTCCGGTAAAACTCCGATTTTTCAATATTCAGATTCGACGGAATCCACAAGCTCCAATGAGGGAAAAATGGCTGCTTGGGCTCAAATAAACAACGAGGCCGACACATCTAACGTTCTACCGGTTTTCGCTTCATGGCAACTTAACGAGCGAATGTACGGAGACCTACAAGGTTTGAATAAACAAGAGACCCGAGTGAGGTATGGCGATGAGCAAGTGAAAATTTGGAGACGCTCTTATGATGTACCTCCTCCAAACGGAGAAAGTCTCGAATTGACAGCAAAGCGAACTTTGCCGTACTTTGCGTCCTCAATTCTCCCGTCTCTTGAGAATGGAAAGAATGTCTTTGTAGCGGCGCATGGAAATTCACTTCGCAGTATAATCATGGATCTTGAAGGCCTCTCACGCGAACAAGTACTCTCGCTTGAGGTGCCCACTGGTGTTCCAATGGTATACCAGAGGCAAGCAGATGGATGGACT
>Ga0228649_1001014_pt1 | contig 11209 bp, 13 predicted proteins | sample 61DmetaG_FD_190074 | JGI IMG/M metagenome (GOLD analysis project Ga0228649, IMG submission 190074) | Seawater microbial communities from Monterey Bay, California, United States - 61D | ecosystem: Environmental > Aquatic > Marine > Coastal | place: USA: California | collected 2016-10-31 | reverse complement strand
ACCAGACAATGCAAAGAAGGCGACAGAAACCGTGCTTGAACAAGCCAAACTAATGGCTTCAGAATTAGCATCGGCTTGAGCAAAACACTGGTTCGGAAATCATAGAAACACTGGGTAAAACGAACCCCTAAAATAAGTAGGAGCATAGGGTACCCTCTGCTTTAATGAATATGTAAAGGTCTCTTTTGGGTTATGTGGCTGAATATTCAATCATTGGCTATTTGGGAATCATCAGAACATCGGTTGTACTTGTCAAGGACTTTTCATCTATCTCAAGACCGTTTAAATCACATATGGAGTATCCGATTTTTTTAAGTTCGTTGAACACTTCTAATTCTTCGTCCCAATTGGGGTGAGTGTTTCCCCAGCCGACCTCACATAGGATAACAGGCAGGTTTTTCCACTTTCTAAATGATTCAAGCATTCCACGAAGCACCAAGTATTCTGCACCTTCAACATCGATTTTTATGAATGTAGGTATGGAATTTACTTCAGAGTTCTCGAATTTTTTCAGCTTAATACGGACCTTTTCCATGTCATCTGATGCCTTGGATTGAACAATTGTATTCCAGCCAAGGTTACCATTGCTGGCGACAAAAATATCTTCTTCAGAATCATTGTCACTCAGCCCATAGTTGAACACTTTAGCCTCATAAGGGGAGTCTCGAAATGTTTCCTCACAAATGCTTGCCAGGTTAGGGAGGGGTTCAAAGAGATATATTGATCCTTTAAAGTCGGTTTTCTCAGCCAATAACAAGGAGAAGTAACCAACGTTTGCACCTATATCAAAAATGACTGAATCTTGAATTATATATGGGGTAATTGCTGAGATTAACTCTTCATAACCTGCTTTTCGGTGTTCAAACCATTTCATAGCTTCTTTATGATTTACTGACATTGCAGAGTGTTTTGATTCTGTTAGTAACGAAAGACGATTTCTAAAGCGAGTGTAAAATTCTCCTTTGCGAAAAAAACCCAATACTCGCTTAAATGCCATATGCCTTTCCTTGGAACGCTACTTATTATTATTTGCAGTAATTATCCTGTTCTATCAGATAGATTCAGCGAGAATATCGAAATACACATTGTTCGGATATTAATAAATCAAAAGACCTGCATTAAGTCTGTTCTAGTGCTATCGATATCGGGATAAGCCGACATATCAGTGAATACAAATAAAATACATGCAGTAGTAGGGCCCAACATGCGTTTAGAATGGCCTGTCTATGCATTTTCTGCCAGTGTTTTCCTCGCTTTCGCTCTAAGTGTTCAGTTCATTTCGCTTGACACCAGTGTTGTTGTTACCTTGTTTGTACTACTTACCATGGCCTACGCCTGGGTTGCCTGGATAATGGTTAAGCAAAAAGCCGTCCTCGAACTTCACTCCTACACTATATGCAATGCATGTGATGAGTTAACCCCCTCACAAGGTAAGTATTGTATGAACTGCGGCACTGAATTGTAATGGCATTGAATAGCAATACAACGGTAAGTGGACCAAATGACCCAGTCTAAGCAAAGGATGCCCTCTAAGAAGGAAATACAAATCTAGTCTTGAACATCTGGTAGTGGGCAAGTGTTGATACCAAGCGCTCGGTAAATGTAGCAATTACCAGAAATAGCATTGAACAAGAGAACGCCTGCAACTGAAAGTCCGATTAACACAACGGTATTATTTACTGATGAAGGAGTAATGAAATATCCTAAAACTAGAACTACTGCAACAGCCACTCTTATTATTCGGTCTTTATTGCTTTGATTGGTAATTAAAATTTTGAATCCTGACTCGTCGCTCAAATACATCGCCCCATATGATAAAAATTGCATTTCTGTATGTTTTCTATTTCACAAGGCTGTTTTAGTAGTGGAAATAATGACTGCGCCGATCTTGTATGGGTCTCCATTTGAAGCTGGCCTGCGGTCTTCAAGTCTGCCAACCCATCCATCGGTTGGAACTGTGGCTGGAATTCTAATTGAAGCCCCTCTGTCTGAAACTCCATAAGAAAACTCGTCGATTGATTGTGTTTCATGCAACCCTGTTAATCGCTCTTCATTGTGAGCCCCATACACTAACATGTGCTTTTCGATATTTCTTCCGAATGCCTCACAAATATTGTCAAACAGTTCTTTTCCTCCAACATCACGCATTGCTCCATTAGAGAAGTTTGCATGCATCCCAGAACCATTCCAATCGCCCTTGACCGGTTTAGGATGATATTCGATATAGTAGCCATAACTTTCAGTCAGGCGATCAAGTAGGTAACGTGCGACCCACAATTCGTCACCAGCACGCTTTGCGCCTTTGGCAAATACTTGGAATTCCCATTGCCCACATGCAACCTCTTGGTTGATTCCTTCAAAATTGATCCCTGCATCTAGGCACAAGTCAGCATGCTCTTCTACTAATATTCGTCCATGGGTATTCTTACCGCCAACTGAACAATAATACAGCCCTTGAGGCCCTGGGTATCCTCCGACTGGGAAACCTAGAGGTAATTGTGTTTCAACATCCATGATGAAATATTCTTGCTCATAACCAAACCAAAAATCATCATCATCGTCGTCTATTGTTGCTCTACCATTACTTGAGTGTGGTGTTCCGTCTGAATTCATCACTTCGCACATTACCAGATATCCGTTTACTCTTTGAGGGTCTGGAAATATTGCAACTGGTTGAAGAAGGCAATCCGAATCTCCGCCTTCTGCTTGTCTGGTTGAAGAACCATCAAACATCCACATAGGGCATTCTTCAAGGGTTCCGCCGAATTCATTTCGGACCATTGTCTTACTTCGCATATTCTGTGTTGGTTCGTACCCATCTAGCCAAATGTACTCTAGTTTTGATTTATCCATAATCATAGTTAACATACAATGCTTAACGAGACGGTATATGAAACATACGCTCATTTTTTAACCAAAAGAATATACTTTATGCACATTATATTTAATTAATTTCAGTCATTTGATAAATAAAGTGAGTAATTATTGTATCATACTATGTTCGAATGCTTGGGTGATTATTGGTTTTTGGGCAAATGAATAGTTTCTCCATTTATGATAAATTTCAGTAATTTTGGTGAAGCGGAACGTCAAAACCTATTGAGGGGGTGTTGTGTGATAAGAATATGGAAGAAGAATTGATGTCGATAGAGAATACTCCCCAACTACGTTCGTTTTTACAAATGTGGATGATGAGTGGTGGTATGGTAGTTTCTACTATTGAAGGCGTTGTTAATGATGGCAGAGGAATACAATTACCCGAAATTCAGGGCCGTGATTTCAAAGAAGAATTAGTAAATTTAAGTGAATTGATTAGTAAAATCGTTTCGAGGATTGAATGATGGAAGTTCCAACGGGTAAGCACATTCGCAGGTGGCGTAAATCGCTGGAGCTCACACAGTTCCAATTATCTGAGTTAGCAGGTGTTGCTCAATCGATAATTGCTAAAGTAGAAACTGAGGCTGTCGACCCAAGGTCTTCCACGCTTAGAAAAATTGTTACTGCATTATCGCGTTTTGAGAGTCCTGAGAAATTACACACCGTTGGAGACATCATGGTGACAAATGTCAAGGCATTATACTTGCAAGACTCTGTTCAAACCGCAATTGATAGAATGGTTCAAGGAGATATCAGTCAATTGCCTGTTATTTCAAAACAAGGTAATATTTTGGGAATTGTATCGGAGAGTAGTGTTTTGCAAAAGGGCGCTCATCGTACCGGCCTAGTAGAACAGGTGATGGATAGAAGTCCGGCGGTAATCGATGTTGGACTTTCAGTGGCTGAAGCAAGAAGAAGATTGGTTGAAGTTGAGGCTTTGTTGGTTACTGAGCAAGACCTGTTGGTTGGACTTGTTAGCAGAATGGATCTTGTCAACGCGCTTCGCTTGAGAAGCATTGGATGATTACTGGTTATTTGCAGCATCTTCACTTTGAGGAGTGATTAATATTTCAGCGTCTGTTCTATCAATAATGGGTGCTTCAAAAGTTGAAAGTGATGGTAAAACATGTACTACGCATGCTGTCCCACATGCTGGAGCGAGGTAATCCTCTCCTGTATCAGTGATTACAAACTTTAGCCCATGTCCTGCTGGTAGTATAACATCCATTCCTTGGAATTCCATTAGTAGTGTAATAGTTTGGCTTGGAATTACTGTTTGTGGTTCTGAACCTCCTGCATGATAGCGAACATCCATAGTGGCATGTCCGAGTCTTAATCCAGTCTGTGCATCTTGAAGTTCGACAAATACTTGACCCCCATCAAATGTCGGGACTGCGGTAATGTGTATTGTTGCTAATCCTGATATGTGTAGATCCTCTTCGTTAATTCCTGGGCACTCTACTGATACTGATTGTCCGCCACCAACAACTGGCGCCCCCCCTCCAATGAAAGCACCATCATTTTGGCAATCTGAGAGGCTCAGGCTAAAAATTTCTGAATCTGTTGGAGGCCAAGATTCTTCGATTCGCCATTGTCCATCATTACGTTGAATTTGGGCGTGAGCATCTGGCTTCTCTCCAATTCCTTTGAGATAATACTCAAACCATTCAAACAAATCTTGGCCCCAATCCCATCTGGTCATATTTTGTATTGCTTCGCCACCATATCCACTATCCTGTGCGTTGTGCTTTGTCCATTGGTCTGGATAATTGTGCTCCCATTGTCCGAGCATTCCACGAACGTCGAATCCAGCATCGATGAAATCTTGGTACCAAACTGTCCCAGGGGGGCCACCAAATACTTGATGTGGATCTACGTTCCAATCTTGCATCCCTTGAACCCAATACACGCTCCCGTTGTAATTGGTTAAAGCTTTAGAAATATGTTCTCTCTCTTCGTAATAGTTCTCCATATAAGGATCTAATTCTCCAAGACCATATGTTACTGGGCCGGCAAAGAAGCCTTCAACGATATCTGGACAAATATTGTCTAAATCTTCTGCATTATAGTCGACTGTACTGCTGAAATAATTCATATGCATCACTTGGCTTCTAGCCTCTGCACTGCCATTTTTATACAATAATGGATGCAATCCAGTCGTCCCTGAGATTGGAACGATTGTTGCTAAATATTCGCTACCAAGTGCTGCTGCTTCCCACTGAGTGGCTCCTTCGTATGATTTACCATAGAGCCCTACTTTACCATTAGACCAATTTTGAGTACCAAGCCATTCCACTGCTGAGTGAATTCCTAAGCCTTCTCCAGCACCCCTATAGTCAAAACAGCCACTAGATTCTTCGGTACCAAATACTGAAACTTGGGCGAATGCATACCCGTGTGGTATAAAATTATCAAAGATAAATTCTCCTCTACCACTTCCAACAACATTGGTAGCCCCTGATTCATCTCCGGGCTGTCCAAAGGAAAAATATGGACTAACTACGGCGATTACTGGTACTTGTTCGCCTTCTTGGGTATTGGAAGGTAACCAATATGATAAGTGTACATTTGATGTAGGTGGGCCGGTTTCCCAAATATCTGAAGTATCAACCTCTATCAATGCCTCTTGTACTTCAAGTGCAACATAGGGCCCTGGTTCAAGAACGTAAGAGTAACTATCAGTCCAATTCCAGTCCAGTGTATGGCGAGAATAAATATCTGGATAATTAGCGTCATCACCTTCTAATCCCTGGGTTTCATCACTGCCAAAACAACCAGAAAGCGACGTTGTCAGAACCAAACAGGCTATGAAAATCGCTTCTCGCATGGTTTACTCAAGTGGTTCACTTTCAAGAACTTGATGCTGTTATCTATAATCAAAAAACGCCTAATAGCCGTAAGTTATGAGGACAAGGAACTACTCGCTAACACCATGCAGGCATCAGAGGTATGGGGTGAACGTTGGAAAAATAATTCTCTTCCTATGGCTAGAACTTACATGGAAGTCGCTTGTAGAAAGAAAAGTTTGGTTTGCCTTGCTGCAGATAGAAAAACCATGGATGGATTAAACCAGTTATTGGATGAAGTCGGCCCCTATTTGGCGGCATTAAAGACTCACGTCGACTTGATAGATGATTGGAGTGCCGATTCGTGGAAGTTGTTTTGTGATAAAGCAAAGGAGATGGATTTGTTGATTTTTGAAGATCGAAAGTTTGCAGATATTGGTAAAATTAGCAGAGACCAAATGGGTGGGGTTTACGATATTAGGAGTTGGGCAGACTTGGTCACTGCTCACTTGATTTCAGGTCAAGATATTGTTGATGGCTTGCAAGCCGGATGGAAAGATGTTGGACGAAACGGAGGAGTATTATTACTGGCGCAAATGTCTAGTAGAGGCAATCTACTATCTCCTGAGTATACTGAAACAGTAGTTAAATCTGGTTCTATTCATGATGGTGTTTTTGGATTCATTGGAAATGGTTCTAAACCAGAAGATTTGAAAAACCTGAGAGTGCAAGTTGGTCAAGGAAAATTAATTTGGACGCCTGGAGTAAATATTGCTGTTGGTGATGGAGAGATGGGTCAACGTTATGGCGCCCCCGATGAAGCAATTCATGCTGGTTCTGACTGTATTATCGTAGGCTCGGGAATTCATAAATCGGAAAATCCGGCAGAGAGTGCAAGTACTTATGCTGAAGTTTCTTGGAATGCTTTGTTAAAAAGAAGGTGATTTTATTCAAGATTTTGTTTTGTGGACTATAGCCCTCATATGCCTGTCACTGCCGTTATGGCTATTGTGGAATGCATGGAGTAAAAGTAAGAAATTGGATACTAGGCTAAGGTTTTGTGATTCAACCTTACTAGAGGATTCGAGTGTCAAAGTAATATCTGTAATATCTGCGCCAGTTGGAACCCAAGTAACAGAAAACGCGAGATTTATGGTTGTTCCAAATAATGTTCAGGTACAATATCAAAACATGTTGTTAGAGTAAGCATAGTAGCCAACTCCACCCAGTGCTACAACTAATAACAAAAGAACAAACTTTAGTTTGCCTGATTTCTTTGAGGAGATTGCTGTTGATTCTAATGGAGGGAGGGTAACCGATAGTTCAGGGGGAGAGGTTACTGATAGTTCCCCTGGTAATGGCATCCCTGGTAATGCTGGTAATGGCAAAGGGCCGTCGTCTTCTTCGACTTTTATTCGCTCTTCGGGATATAATTGGTCCAAATCTTCTAATCCGGGTGCTTCGGGAATTGGCCCTAAAATCTGTTCCCACTTTTCTTCTAAAGAGGATGCTGATATCGGTTTCTCCAAACAAGCAACCGCTCCTGCTGACAATGCTGCATCCTGAGCAAGACTAGAAAGTCTCTTCGGGGCGATAAATAGAATTCTTGCTTCCCCGCCATGCTCTCTCATTTCAAGTGCTGCTAAATGGCCATCCAAAGATGGTATGTCTAGCGATAGGGCGACCAATTCGGGGTCTAGTCGAATATACTCGTCGACTGCTTGGTCACCGTCTTCACAAATTTCAATATTGAAATCTTTGACCTTAAACAGCCTACTAAGCCTTTGAACCGACATTGCATTATTATCAACGATAAGAACTGTTGGGGATTCCTCGTTCGAATTATTAGAAACATATGCCATGTCAATCACTCCTCCGATATTTCCCTTACTCATCAAACAACCGGATAAAAAGCCCTATTCCTCACCTTCTTTAGGGTCTGATAAATCTTCCACTGGCCCAGATTTTGGATTTGCAAAGGTTTCTCTAATTGTTTCAGATTGTGCTTTGTCGTCTTCTGCTTGACGATTTAGTGTTGGTGCTTTCATGAATTGAAGTTGTAATTCGCTAATTACGCTGCGAAGTAGTTGTGATTCCTTGTCGGTTAGGTTTCCTTTGGTTTTGTTCTGAAGCATCCTGAGTAAATCGATTCCTTCTTTTGCCTCATTCATATCGAAATAGCGATTTCCATTTTGGTCTGGAATATATCCCATATGTAGCAATGCTGAACGTTGGAACATATGCACAATTTGGAATAATTTTGCTGTATCCTCGTCGCTAAATATCTCGGTCATGTACTGCCCAGTAAGTACTGGTCTTTTTTTCCTGCGCTATTATTCGAACATCTGTTCAAGTAACCAATCGGGGTCAAATTGCTTCAAATCATCATACCCTTGGCCTATTCCGGCAAAGACAATTGGCCTGCCGGTAGCGAATGCTATTGAAAGTCCAGCTCCGCCTTTAGCGTCTGTATCTACTTTAGTCAAGACGGCCCCATCGAATTTCATAATTTCTTGAAACATTCTTGCTTGGTCAACAGCATCGTTTCCTGCTAGTGAGTCTCCGACGAATAAAGTGAGGTGAGGATTTGCAACTCTCCTAACTTTGTTTAATTCGTTCATCAGATTTGTTTTGTTCTGCATTCTACCAGCTGTATCCACTAATACCACATCTATGTTCTTGGCCTGAGCGGATTCGATCGCATCTCTTGCGATTGCCGCAGTGTCTCCACCTCTTTCACTAGAGATACATCTGATCCCTAGATTATCACAATGGGCTTCCAATTGCTGAATCGCTCCTGCTCTGAAAGTATCTCCAGCTGCTGCAATAACTGATAGATTCATGTCTAGAAGTCGCTTAGCAATCTTAGCAGCAGTTGTTGTTTTACCAGTTCCATTAACTCCAACTAACATTACTACGACTGGAGAATCTCCGGCTTCAATGAATGACTTTATCGAAGCATCAAAATCCCAATAACCTGCTGATAAGAGACTTCTTAGTGATCTTTTGAGGGCTGCTTCAACTACTTTGGAAAGGTCTGCACCCTTTCTTAGTCGCGAGCCGACTAAGTTATTTCTCAAAGCTTCAATTACGGCCGTGACTGCATCGCTAGAAATATCAGATTCTAGTAAGACCCATTCTAATTCTTCGAGTAAATTATCAAGGCCTCCTCCAGATTTGATCACTCGGCCGCCTTGTTCCACTACACCGCCACCCAAATCAACTTCTATTTTGGAACCGGTTTCGGTTTTTATCTCGGCCTTTTTGACCGAGCCTTTCGGGGCCTGTTGAACCTCTACTAGTTGTCTTCCAGTGGTTGTCCTCATCATTGAAAGGTCGACTTTGGAGCCTTTTGGACGAGCCACTTCAATAGCGCCTCTTTTCTTCATGGCTTTCTTATGTGCCTTTGCTGCTTTAAGTTGGCTCTTCTTTTCCCTCTGCTGACGCTTTCTTTCTTTACGAGAAAGTTGTTGCGGAATTATTACTTCATTATCGTCAAATTCTTCCCAGTCGTCGTCGGAAATATTCTTAGAAGGTGTAGGTGGTTCGTCTTCTTCTTGTTCTTCGACTTCTTCTTCCCAGAAATCTTCCTCACTTTCTCCTTTAGGATTTGATAGTGATTCACTTTCTGTTACTTCATTCTCTAATTGCGATTGTATTGCGTTATGCTCTTGTAATTGATTGATTGCTTCCAATGCTTCGGTAGAGTTATCTTCGGCTGAGAGCGAATCTGTATCGGCCTCTTCGACTACTTCGATTACTCGTTTGCGAAATTTATCGAATAATCCCATATTAACGCCTCAATCATCAAGAGTAAGTTCCCCGCCAAACATAGAGCCTCTTCTTCTCTTTTGTGGCTTTGAATCATCGTCTTGCTTTACATCAGGGGTTGGGATTTGTACTTCAGGTGTTGGTTGGCTTTGTGTTTGTAGTTTCTCGGCAGCTTCATTAAATTCGGTGGCTAATTTACCAAGTCTTTCTTCGATTGAACCGGCTTGTTTCAACAAAGATTCGTAAATCTGAATGAAGTCATCCTTTCTCTTCTCGATAATATCTGCTGCTTCGCCCCATTCGCGTTCACCAAAAATACCTCCACCAAGGTCGATAAGGGCAGTTCCTTGATTCTTACCCTCATGCTTGTACTGAAGTGTAACGCCAGAACCTATTGTAACGTGAGCGCCGGCATCTCCGTTTTTCGCCATATCTGAAAGTCTTGTCAATATTTCATTAGTGATTTGATGTTCAGAAACAACCGCTGTGACGTCTTCCATTCTTTTTTTAAGTTCATCTAGGTGCTGTCGATGACTTTCAACAAGTCTCGCTTTTTGTTGCAACTCACTACGGTCAACCATGCTTCTTCAACCTCGAGATGTGGTCGACTTAGAAAAAGTCGACGGAATCACTCTTCTTCTGCTTCCGGAGCAATTCTACCGCCTGCGGCTTCTATATGCTCTCTGAAGTGGTGTTGGATTCTGGGTTCAAGTGAGGTCCTAGGGTCTATTTCTTCAACTGAATCTATCTTGATTGTTCGGCGCTTTGCCTTATGACGGGAGCCGATTACTGAATATGCTTGGTGCTCAGCATGTTCTTTGTTTTCTGCAGCAAATTCTAGAGAAAACTTCTGTCTCATGCTTCCAAATGGTGCAATTCCGGATACTCTGTAGGCCTTCATCGAGACGGCGACTGGCAAACATGGTTTAAACGCGACGGCGCGAAAAATAACACGAAACATACGCGAGTTTGACAAAGATTGACTTTTCAAGTAGTAATATGCGGGGGGTGTTTTCACTGGCGATTTTGATGATTGTGCCGCTTGCAAGTGGGATACTAGTCGGTATTGAGCCGCCGGCTAGTGTAGAAGAAACGGTAGGAAGAGAGGTTGTCATTAGGTCGGAGGATGTTCAATGGAACCAAGAAATGTGGAATAATCTGGAAAACGAAGGGGTATTTCCATTACGTTTGCTAAATCCAAATGAACTGAATGCATGGGTGCAAGGAGATTCTGATTTTATTATCGAGGGAATGATGATTCAAGAAGGGGTTTCTGCTGAATGGCGAAGTAGTACTTTGAATAAGAATACGTATAATGGAGAGGTGTGGGTTGTATTTGAGCCTAATCTGCCGGCCATCGCTGCTAATTTTCTCATTGGTAATTTTAAACAGAATGGAATATCGATAAGTGGCGACTTAAGCGCCTACGCTTCAGTAATTCCGCACAGGGAACTAATCGATCTTGATTCGTCATTAATCAAAATGAATGAATTATTAAATTTGGATGGGGTGTTGTGGATTGAACCAAAATTAGAATCTAGTTCAAGAAATGTGCTAGCTTCTAGTTTAATGGGAGATGGAAGTATTTCTCAGCCGACACAGTGGTCACTTGGATTGAATGGGACTGGAGTAGTTCTTGGAATTGCTGATAGTGGAATTGATTATGACCATGCTTGCTTTAGAAATGCAACCAGTGCTGGAGAATACGGTTCTGATGGAATTAATGGAGACAATGGTATCGGAGATTTTGGTTATGAGCACAGAAAAATAATTTT
>Ga0228649_1000998_pt1 | contig 11317 bp, 9 predicted proteins | sample 61DmetaG_FD_190074 | JGI IMG/M metagenome (GOLD analysis project Ga0228649, IMG submission 190074) | Seawater microbial communities from Monterey Bay, California, United States - 61D | ecosystem: Environmental > Aquatic > Marine > Coastal | place: USA: California | collected 2016-10-31 | reverse complement strand
GTGTGGGGTGATATCCTGCGACAACTTTGCTGACAAAAGTTTTGGTGGCCGATCACTGTCCATCGACAATGCTATCGATGTATGGGGAAGTGGCGGTTACGCCGAAAGAAAAGGCCGAGTTCGAGTCTGTAAAGGCTGCTATCGCAAGTGGAAAAAAGAGAATAAATCCGAAGATACCTACTGATCCGTTCACTTTCAGTTTCCACCATAGGGGTGGGGGTAAAGAATGTGTACCGACGGCTCGGATTACCAATGTATGAACAATAGAACAGTCATTCGAAGTCTTGTCACATGCGAGGGTAGTTTAGTTGCAATGGATGATGGAACAATCATGTGGAGACCACTACTCGGTACACGAACGCAAATCAAACTTGAAGCACTAGCCACAGTACTTCTTGCAGTCAAAGGACCCAATGGGGCCTACGACACTGTAGTAGTTGGAGACTCTTCAGGGGGTATCAGCATACTTTCACTTCCTCGGCTCGAAACAGTTGATAAATTTTCAATCGAAGGTGGAATCGTTCGCTCAATCAATGCAGTGAGCCCAAACGGTCAAAAATTCTTAGCAGCTACACAGAACGGAAGTGTGTGGGTTATCGGTCCAGAGGTGCCTGGTAGATGCGTGTTACTGTTCAAACATGTAGGGCCAGTTACGAGTCTACGTGTCGATGGTGAGGCAATTCATATTCAGAGCGGTTGGAACCGTCAAACCTATGATTGGGCTGGAGGAAAGAAAGCTCGGTATGATGGAAATGAAAAGTTTCTCGTTAAAGAAAGAGAAAGAGCAAACAGACGCGCTCGAATTCTGCAATCAGAACAACTGCGAAAAGATCAGGCTCAACCACTGATGCTCGATTTACCTGCACTGGGTTAGAGACTTTCGTTTTCTTTCAGTAGCCAAGGCGGATGTGGGGTGTACCACAATGCTGTTTGAGCAGGTTTAGGAACAGAATTCGCAACTTGTCCACCGTTCTCAAGACATGTTTTGAAAAAATCAATATGCGTGTTGAGCACTTCATTAACATGCTTTTCACCTTTCATTGCTGGACCCTGCATTGGAATGAGTGACTTAGGACGAAGAGCCCGGATTTTTTTCAAACTTGATATCACATCAGGTAAACATCCACCCGGCAAATCCCAGCGTGTTGGGCGATCTGCACGTGGGACAAGGATTCCAGTGATCATCATCTTTTGCCCAGGAATCCAATATCCTATACCATCCGAAGAATGTCCTGGAAGAAAGATTGATTCAACTTGGCCATCGCCCAAAGCAAACACTTCTCCATCTTCGATTTGTTGCGTAGATACTTGCGGCATATCCGAATCAAATCTGTTTGCCCAAGTGGTAAAAAAATCACCAGTCTCAAGAGCTGCTTGACCATCAGAGTGAATCCCCACTTCACAGTCTGCAAATGATTCAGAAAGGTGTTTAGCGCCACCGGAACAAGGATATCGTTTACTCGTCAGAAGAATCCGGTCAAGAGACGCTTTCTCTCCAAGGACTCCTTTGATTCGCTCAACTTGCAAGCCTTGGTACCAAGATGTCCCAGCGTCGATAAGAAGGTTTCCTATCGAACCTTCTATGACAACAAGATTGGCATCATGATGTATCGCAGGCAAGCGAAGTACACGCATAACCTACCCAAAGCCCACTACCCCTTCAAGATACTTACAGAGCCTCCATGAACGTTCTTTTCGTAGTGCATCAGCCTCCAGCAACTCGGTTGCGATTAAATAGGGGGAGCGAGTCGCCAATCCATGGCACGATTCCCTGAAGCTGAAGCTCGCTTGTTGCATCGCAAGATTTGCATGCGCTGCAACGCACGTAACGCAGTTCGTGCCACACGCTGTAGAAAGTGCAGTTACAAAGGCCTTCGTCCTAAGAACATTGAGCGCAAGGGTGCATGATTAGCACTTCCAAGGCCGTTACTTCAATCCTATCGCAGGCATTACTATTGCCATTGGATCTCCGAAAAGGAACAATGGCAGGATTGCTGGAAACAAAAACACCAGCAGTGGCAACTTTTGACTCACCCATACATGAGAAACACCAACTTGCTCGAGTTCATGTAATTCTGCTACAACTTCCTCCGTGGACGGGGACTTACGTGGAGCCCTTTTCTTGTGGTATACCTCACGTTGGCCATTCGGCTTATCGACAAGTGAGGTGAGCAGCCAAACATGCCGATTGAGAACCTCTGCCCTTGGGATGTAAAGTGCATGCCATGCCATCGCTAAATCACGAAGGCTGCGTATATTTCCACGAACAAGGTTCAGCGTGAGCAGTATAAGTGGTATAAACAGGAAAGAAAATCCGCCCCACATTAGGAGTGCAAAAGCAGGTGGAAGTGCAAACAATGCACTTTCTGTTGCTGTTGGGTACAGCAACGGAACACTTGACCAATTTGGAATTAAAATCGCAACCCACATCAGAGCCTTAGCATCAGCCCCACCATGTAGCATTCTAAATCTCCAAGCCAAGTCAATGATGAGTATCAAAGGGATTACAGCGAAGGTCGACCACCAGAGTGCCCCTAGGCCTTGTTCATTCCCAAGAAGAACGTCGATGGGGTGAACATTCTGGTAGCAATATGCTCCGTATACCAATCCAAGAAAACTCACCAAATACCAAACAAAAACAACTTGGTCAAGCCTGGAGCCAGCGCGGAAATCTTTGAAAGTCGGTCGGCCAATTACTGCACCACTGGCGTAGGCAACTACGGCTGATGCAGTAAGGTAAATTGTCCAATCTGCACCTTGAACCATCAAATCCAAGGCCCAAAGGAAAAGTGCCGGCTTTATCCAAACCATCCAATGCTCATTTATGACCCGCCGCTCTTTGTGATCCATCCAAGCGGCCCAACCCATTCCGAGAAGTAGAGTAAAGATACGACTCCACCCTAAGATATCAGATTCTGATAGGCTCATGTCCTGCGGATGATGGCAATGAACTTAAAGACGGCCTCCCCGCACGGGATACTACGACCAATGGTGAATATAATGGATATTGAATCTCGACTCCAACAAGTAGCCACCGTCATCAACCAAATTGATGACCCTAAAGTCCCGCGAAACATTCGCCGACAAGCCAAAGAAGCGTGTGAACAATGGCTTCTCAATAAAGGTAAAAAATTGGATGTAAGAATCGCCATGGCTCAGTCAAAGTTAGAAGAACTTTACGAAGACCCGAACATTCCTCCGGAATTCGGAACTCTTATTCTGATGATTAATACTGAACTAGAAAAGATTCTAACCGAAGTATTGTGATCACTCTTCTTCCAATAGAGTAATGAAATTTGTGAGCAATGGTCGCAATTCTTTGCCCAACTTACCCTCTGAAAGCATCGATGTAACCTCATTTGCCAAGAGGTTTTCACCACCAATTGCATCAGCTGCTGATGTGATGATATCGATTTGGTCATCGGTTACTTTGTTTTTACGTAATACTCGTTGTGCTGCAATTCTTCCTGCAATAAGTTTTACTTTAAGGTCTGAATATCCGAGTAAAATTTGCAATTGATTCAGCGACTGACTCTCAAAATTCGAAATCTTGCCGTCCTTCATTGCATCTAGCCACGCCTCATCGATCGATGGGGCACGTTCAGACATAAGGATAGCAAACGGTTGAGTCGCCTCGATGTTTTCAAGGACAATCTTGATGATGACTGCGAAAGGTACGGCCAGAATCATACCAAGTATACCCCAACCGGCGAATGATATCGATGTGACGAGAAGAAGGAGAACCGGTGACAAATCTAATGCTCGGCCTGCCCATTGTGTTTCAATGATTTGACCCCAAATCTGTTGGTTGGCTAGAAGAAGTAAAATCAGGAGGGTGAGTGAATTGGGTTCCAGTAAAATTACGCCGAGAATAATTGGAGGCATGGTTGCGATTAACGAACCGATATATGGGACATAATTCAGTAAGAAGGTAAGCAATGCCCATGTGAACCATAAATCGATACCAAATATGAGCATGACGATACCAGCACAGACTGCGGTTCCCGCACCTACGCCGGTTTTGACGACGATATAGGTGTTCACACTTGCTTCAATTTTGGAACGCACAATTTGTACTTTCTCACTTCCGCCATCTGGCCATGCACGCTCAATCCGACCTGGGAGCAGGCTGGCTTCAAAGATAATGAAAATAAGGAAAAACATGACCGTGACGCTGGTTAAGAAAAATCCACCGACATTCGATAACATCCCCAGTATGGCATCCGAAATTTGCTCATTCTCCTCAAGCAAACCTAGAGAAGACAAATCCTCAACAAGAGTCGTATTTCCACCCTCAGCTTCCGCACCTAGAGCAGAACCCACCAAAGGTGATTCTTTTAGATCACTCCAGCGCTCTTCAAGCTGAGTATTGTACAATTCCATTTGGTCTTCGTCTTGAAGTAAGTTATTGGCCTGTTGATAGGCGATAAATGAGGCTCCGGAGACGACTAATAGAGTCAACATCACCATGGTGAGGTATGAGAGAATAATGGGGAAACCGTTGCGTGAAAGATAATCCGAACCTGGTTTTAGGACAAAATAAATTCCCAGTGCTATGAAGAATGGTTGCAGAACCCCTTTGAGCACGATAAGCCAAATTACCAGCAGGGTGACGAGAATCGAAATGTGTGCGAAGGTGGATACGCGACGGTTAAATCGGCCAGAATCCCATGTAGTAACAGCTGCATCCATGCGTTGCCGACAAACCATCTGCACTTGAGTGTTTAGGATTCTTCTTGAGTGCCAAATGACGAGGGTTGGTCAATATCCATGGTTGGTAATCGTAGGGCAAGTACAGATGCCAACAACATCATTAATCCACAGATGTGAAACACAGTATGATAGTCAAATGGCCAATCTCTCGAAGCTGTAAGAGTCCAAACTATGCCACCAGTCAAAGGACCTAAGATTCGAGCAAAAGCACCGAGGGATTCCTGTGCACCCATCACAACACCGAGTTCATAGCCGTTTGACTTGGCAATCCGGGTCAAAAATGAGGATGAGGTTGGTTGGAAAATACCGTTGCCTACTGCGATTAAAACCGTTACAATGAGTATGTGGAACCAACTGTGTTCGAATTCAGTATATGGGATTAAAAACAAACCAATCCCGGTAATTACACAAGATACAGGAATCAGTAAACGAGAACCGAATTTACGCGATAGCGGCCCGATGAGTACACCTTGAGTGAGGATACCGGTGATACCAATCATTGCAAAAACCCGACCATTATCTGCTTCTGAAAAAGCCAAACCTCCATTCCCGGGACTCATCTCGGTATAGAGAATGAATACGGCATGCATAATCGTAAATCCAAAAGTGAAAAGCATTGAGACCCATATCACCAAAGAGATATTTTTAGCTCTAAGCATCCTTCCAGAGCTTTTCATAATTTCAACCATGTTTTTGAGCCATGGTTCAGGCTCTTTTTGAGTTCGCGATTCAATAGGAAGTGATTCGGGAAGTGAACGGAAGGCAATTACTAGCGAGAATATTGAAAGTACACTTGCTACCAAGCACGGTAACAAATATGGGTGCGTCTCGAAAAGAGTGTCCTTGAAAAAGTCCCAACGTCCAGCCGGGTTCGAAAGCTCTCCTCCAATAAACGGCCCAAAAGTGAACCCCAAACCAAAAGCAGCCCCAATCAAGCCCATTCGAGTTGCAAGTTGCTGTGGTGTACTCACATCACCGATGTATGCCCGGGCTACAGCAATATTTCCGTTGAATACTCCTGCGAAAAACCGTGCAACAAATGCAATCAGTAGTGTATTAGCGAGTCCAAACATTGTGAAAAAAACAGTGTTGCCTACCAGACCAACCATAAGAACTGGACGACGTCCGATGCGATCTGAAATTGAACCCCACAAAGGAGAAAACAAAAACTGGGCTGCGGAATATGATGTCATCAAAAGTCCAACCCATAGACCAACATTCGCTTCTTGCCCTGTCGGGGTCAGATCTTCGACAAGATATGTTAGAAAAGGAATGACGATTCCAAATCCTATCATGTCAATCATGGTGACAAGAAACAAAACGAGAAGTGCCCCTTTACTGGCATCCTGAACCGTGATGGCCCCACTCGTTGAATCGGCCATGTTCAAGCCTACACTCGCCCTATTAGTAACCCTCGCCAGGATTCTTCTTACAAATAAGGTCCAATGTATCACGCTGAAGGAAGCGTACTTGAATTCGGAGTAAGCCTATCGATTACTGAGCCAAGGCGTTCAACAAGGCTTTCCTTGTGTGCATGCTTAATTAGAGCGTATTCCATAACTTCGTCGAGCGAGTCAACTGGAAGAACTTCGATCATAGACTCGAATTTTTCATCGAGAAGGACATCCTGCATGTTAGCACGTGGGATCACAACAGTCTTGATTCCGGAACGTGCTGCTGCCTCGATTTTAGCGGTAACCCCTCCAATTGGAAGAACTTCACCACGTACAGAGAGTGAACCCGTCATGGCAAGGTCTTGGCGAATCGGGATGTTCTCCAAAGCAGAAATAATCGCTGTGGCAATCGTAATGGATGCAGAATCACCATCGACGCCATGTGTATCAACAAACTGAATGTGAATATCGTAATCGGAGATGTCTTTACCTGTCAGTTTCTTAATGACAGCGCTAACATTGGTGACGCTTTCTTTAGCAAGGTCAGACAAGCCACCGGTTGCATGGATTTTACCACCGCCTCCAAGTGAAGGAGTAACCAAAGCCTCTACGGGGAGCATAATTCCACTGAAATCAGAGAGACCAGAATTTGCTCCAAGTACAGCAAGACCATTTACACGTCCAACTCGTTCACCTGAATTAACAATCATAGCGTAATCTTGTCGACGCTCAATCATGCGGTCGGCAACTTGTTGTTCGAGCGGCTTTGCGATATTTCTAGCCCCAAGAACATGTGCTGCACTCGTGAAAGGCGCTCCCTCCTCCATAGCAAGGTCACCTGCAATACGAACTAAGCCACCAAGTTCTCTGAGACGCAAGGAGAGTTTGCCTCGACGACCAGCCCTGCGTTGCGCTTCTCGTAGGATTATCGCGACTGCAGATTTGTCAAAATGCGGTATTTCACGGGAGGTCCCCATATCTCGCAAGACTTCTTGCGCAATGAAACGTATCAATCGGCGACGATTTCGAGAAGTGTCAGGCATCTCCGAATTGACATAAACTTCGTATCCGTAACCACGGATACGGCTTCGAAGAGCAGGATGCATACCTTGGATAGCGTCCAAGTTGCCTGCAGCGATGAGAATAAAATCACAAGGAACTGGCTCAGTCTTTGTCAGTGCACCAGAAGAACGCTCTGAACGGCCTGAAATTGGGAAAGCGCGTTCTTGCATTGCGGTGAGAAGAGCTTGCTGCTCTTCGAGACGTAGAAGGTTCACTTCGTCGATGTAAAGCACACCCTTGTGGGCGCGGTGAATAGCTCCGGGTTCAACACGGTCATGGGCCGGAGTCTCCATACCCCCGGACTGGAATGGGTCGTGGCGTACATCACCTAGTAAAGAGCCTGAAAGTGTCGCAGTTGCGTCAACGAACGGTGGCATTGCTTTCGAATCATGTTTGACGAGGACTTTTGGTATTCGGCTATCATCCCCAGAGCCGAGTCTTCCTCGAATGAACATGTATCCAAACATGAGTAGGAATCCGCCGAAAAGCAGCGTTAGAATGTCTCCGTTCTGAATAGTGGCAATAACAAGCAGGAAACCGACGGCTGCAAATGCGATGAGGAGCATCTTTTGAGACCGCTCGCGTTGTGAGCGAGTAGATTCTTTTTGCAATTTCACAATCCTGTCGCCTCGGCCTGCTGGGACAGAGCGAACTCGGGGTTCGTTTTCATCGTCTTCATTAGGATAGACGAGAACGTCTTCTAAAGCATCCTTGGGTAGGAGATCAGTCATTGAGCGCGCAAGCATAGACTTTCCTGTACCTGGGTCGCCAATCATTAACATATGACGGCGTTGTTCGGCAGCCTTTTTGATAACTACAGAGCCTGCTTCTTGCCCTATAACCTGGTCTACTAGACGGTCAGGGATAGGAACATCCTAAGTCGTAGTAAAATTGACAGATTCAATCCATTCGTCAACGCTTTGTTGAACAATAGCATCGGAATCAGGACCGGGTTCAGGTGCCCAAATTGTCACTTCAGTATTGTCTTCTGCTTGGTCCAGAATAGAATCGTCATTATCCTCTTGAAGTTCTGCAAACGGGTCGATGAACTCTGTTTCATCTATTGCCTCAGCAGATGTCTCCTCTTCCGTCATAATGAGTCCTCCGGTTCGCTTCCCTATATTGGTTTGCAGCCGACCATGTATGAACTTGTGTAAGTTCAGAGAGTACCATCCAAGTATTGTTGTCCGTAGTAAGCCCATTGCTCAGCAGACCATCCAGCAGGCAGTCCTCCAGGTGGTAACGGAGGTCCAGCCATCTGTTGTGTCGGTGCAAGTGCAACAGGTTGTTGGAATATTTCTTGTGCTCCACCGTACATCGAGTTTGCAACGACATCGTGTGCTGGGACCAAGTTAGGATTCCATCCGGTATCGTTCCATGGATCGAGTTTTTCAACACGTGCACCACGTCGAGTGAACATCAAACCAATAACGAGTCCGAAAAGAATTATGCCGCCAATAAGTCCAATCATTTTGTAATCTACTTCATTAGCCACTTCCTCGGCGTTTGAACTGGAAAGTGATTCGTCGATACAATCTGCTCGTGAATCACTGCATGCCAAATCAAGTTCTGCTTCAATTTCGCTGAGCTCAGTATCAAGAGATGTAGAGTCCGAACCATCTTCTAGGGCTTCGATTTGTTCGACAATCTTCAATTTGTCAGAGTTAAGATCGTCTAGGTAATCTTCGAACATGACATCGTCCATTTCTTCAATTGTTGGCATCGTTTCAGTGATGTCCCACTTAAGTTCAGTCATCGTTTTGTAATCATTACCATCTGAATCTGTAGCAGTCATTGTGAGTTGGTAATAGTCCTTGTATTGAGAACCATCTTCACGAGCAAGTTTACCGGGGATAAGGACGGACTGAATCAATAATTCAGTACTCCATCCTGTGTTTGATTTCGACATGTCGAGGTTATATTCCATCAATCCATCACATGTACCGGTCAGTGAACTGCAGATGTTCCAGGTTGCAGAAATAATGGTAAAGGATGGAGAATTATCAGTCAGCAACATTGTCACTGTCGGTGTTTGCCCGATGTATGTATCCTCCATACCGATTGTCATGTATCCACTGTCTCCTTCAGCATCCGAAATCAAGAGTGGGAATGAGTCGAAAACGTCAATGTTCATGACGTAAGTGTTCGTGTCGAATTTATCTTGCAGTACGACGGTCACGGTCTGCATTCCGGTTTGTTCAAACTCAAGAGTTAGGCTTCCATCAATGAAACTGTAGCGAGCAGCGCCAGCCTCTGATGGAGTAACGGTAACGAATGCTTCCTCCGCTGGATTATCAACATCGATAATTCTGCTCGATAGGTCAATGACTTGAATCGAATTTCTCTTCAAAGTGATGGATTCGATGTCGTCGAAAGGTGAAAGCCGAGGAGCGTCATTCATCGGTTGAATGTTCACGGTGAGTGTTGCTTCTGATGTCTTGATTCCGTCGCTGGCTCGAAGAGTTAGAATTGCTTGTCCATTTGCATCGTCATCTACTGCATCAAAACCAATTGTGTTACCGATAAGGTATGCATCGATGATTGCTTCGTTTGAGTTGCTAATCAATTCGATGTTCAGATCTTCGCTTGGAGAAGGATTACCGTTGTCGTCCGTGTCTGAGAGGAACGGCATCAAAGCCAGAATGCCACTTCCACCTTCGACAATCGATTGGGTAGGCAAACCATTCCATCGGGGTTGTCCGTTCTCGGTTACGCTGAAGAGAAGTGTGCCGTATGGCAGTTCTCCAGTACTTGAATAGTCTCCGCCATCATCCATTGTAACCTCCATGCCTTGCTGACCCAGAGGGCAGCCATTGAGCTCACTCCATGCAAAGTGGACTTCAAGCTCTTTCGTAGCAGCATGCCATGCGACAAAGGCATCACTATCGGAGGTAAGAATGAGGTTCTCTAGAGGAGTCTCAGGGTCTGAAATGTGACCGACCATCGAAACTTTGGTTGGAGTGTCGCACATTACTGACGGGATTGGATCTGTAACAACGGTAGGAACTCCGTTCTTTAATTCAAAGCCTGAAGCACCAGTGATTGTCTTCCAATCACCGGTTTGACCTCGAGAGTCCATGGCTTGAGCACGGACGTCATACCAGCCTGCAGACATTGCCGAGGAAGGGGTGATGATGTATTCTCGACCTTCATTCGTTGTTCCTTGGTAGACAACATTTTGACCGCCTGAGATCACGGAACTTGTCCACTGATCAAGGCCAGTTGGAGAAATTTCAACATTGAAGGTTGTAGTCGAAGCGCTGTCGAGATTATCGTTTGCGTCTGCCTTTACCAACACAACTGCATGACTACCTCGTTCAATCAACTGATCGCCTTGGATTTGGGGGTTCTTGGTTTCTGGTGGACGGTCTTGGTCTACTTGCTCAATTGCGACATTGTTCGCACCGTTTCCATCACCGACGAGTCCGCTTATCCGAGCACCGAAACTTGTTTTCCATGACGAAGGAAGGCCTGTGGTATCGAATGTCGTTTGTCCTGTTTGGACCTGTTGAGAGTTCAGATTGTTCAAGGATAGCGAAGAGATGGATACTTCATTCACTCCGTTTTTGTAGAAAAATTGTATCGTTCCACCATCAGAATAGTCTAAGTCTCCAACATTTCGAACAGTCACGTCTAGGGTGGTCGTATCGCCAATCATGAAACCTGCATTCGGAGAGCCGGGGACAGAAACATCAAGACTGGTTACGGCTAAGTCGAGTTTTGGAGCCATAGTAGAGTCGCTAGCAGCAAAAACATCAGCGTTGAAACTTGATGTACTCCATGTTGAATAAAGTGCTGCAACAGTGTTCATATTACTTACTCCACCGTTGACAAGACTTGTTGGGACTGTCCAAGTCTTTACTGCTTGACCAGCGTTCAGGTTAACAGTTTCAAAACCGGTTCCACTGCCAACATTGCCACCATTGTGTGCGTAAGCACCGCTGTTCAAGAGCCAAGCTTCCCAGCAGTTTCCGCCTTTGCTACCGTCAGCATAAACGTGGGAATTACAGACCTTTTCGGTGACTGCAGCGTACATTGTGATGGACGAAGGCGCTGTTCCACTGCCAACATAACTCGCACTAACCGATACATCAACAGTTCCGTCACCGTTATCGGTCTGCGTAACTGAGACCTGGTAGTCTGAAGCA
>Ga0228649_1000987_pt1 | contig 11372 bp, 10 predicted proteins | sample 61DmetaG_FD_190074 | JGI IMG/M metagenome (GOLD analysis project Ga0228649, IMG submission 190074) | Seawater microbial communities from Monterey Bay, California, United States - 61D | ecosystem: Environmental > Aquatic > Marine > Coastal | place: USA: California | collected 2016-10-31 | reverse complement strand
GATAGAACTAGGTTTTTCAAATCCAAAGGCATAAATGCCCCGTAAAAGTTTAGTATCTAGGGATAAATTTTCATCATCCCAAGATGAAATCTCATATTTCTCATAATGTGATTGGGTTTCGGTTTCGGTTTCGGTAAGCGAAGTCATCGTAGATAATAATAATTAATTATGTTTAAGTTCATTTTCAATTTTATGTTATTAAAATTGATATAAAAAAATGCCTCTATATAACAATTATAAGATGGCATCTTTAGTATCAACTCATCAATACTCCCTCAGTGATTTTAAAAATAAAGAAAATTCAGGTAATATACCTGAACTAGAAAGTTTAGTAATTGAAAAAATTAATAAATTGGCTAACAGAGTAGGAGCTCCTAGTTATCAAAAAACACCAGTATTTAAACGTTATAATTATAATAAAAAGAAAAAAGTTAATGAAAATATTACAAGTGATGATTGGGAAACCATTCGTAATTTTCAAACTACAACTTTAGATAAAAATATGGAGGGCTTGGAGGCTCAAATGGACCAAATTAGGAGTTATTTGAATAAGCTTACAAATGATAATTATAATGATATTAGTAATGAAATAAAACTAGTTATTAAAGATATAGTAGAACAAGATGAAGGGAATTATTTATCAAAGATAGGTGTAAGTATATTTGAAATAGGAAGTGCTAATAGATTTCTCTCCAAGGTTTATGTAAAGTTATACAAGGAACTAATTGATACATATCCTATTATGAAAAATGTATGCACTAGTAACTTTAATAGTTTTCAATCATTGTTTGAAACGTTTGATTATTGTGATGCGAGTGAAGATTATGATAAATTTTGCGATATTACCAAACAGAATGAAAAACGCAAAGCGTTAAGTAAATTCTTGATGATTTGTGTAGAATATGAAATTATTGAAATGGAAAATATGGAAAATATTATTTTAGATTTTATAAGAAAAATTAATACATATATTAAAGATAAGGAAAAGGAAACTGCTGTAGATGAAATCGTAGCTAACTTAACTATTATGATTTTGAGTAGTCTATCTGTCTTTAATAATATGAACGCAAAAAGCAAGATATTTAAGGATATAGAAATTCTTTCATCTTTAAATGTAAAAGAATATCCTGGCTTATCAAATAAAACTTTGTTTAAATTTTTAGATATTATGGAAGAATTGGAAGAAGATGAAAGTAGTGATGACGAATAAATATAGTAATATGAATATAAATAGTTATCAATATAATTAATTATATTTAAATGGAAGGAAAAAATATGTTTTTTTCATTAGTCGATGCTGATATTTCATCAAAAAAAGAAACAAGTGTTACATATGATGAATTATTAAAACAGGTAAATAATAAAGCAGAAAGTTTACCACAAGATGAAATGGATTTATATAGTGACTTATATTTTGCTGAAGTATTAGATTATAAAGATAATTATACAAAAAAACAATTAGAGTTTATAGCAGGTTATTATGATATTAAAACACGAAAGAAGAGGAAAGAAGAATTGGCAGAAGACATAGTAATTTTTGAAAAGGCAGAGGAAAATGTTGGTTTAGTTCAACGAAGAAAAATGATGTGGTTTTATATTGATGAAATTTCAAATGATAGTTACTTATCTAAATATTTAATCTTAGAATAAATTATAATGGTAGTTTCAAATATTAATAGTAATGTTTCATATCCAGAAAGAAAAACTATTGATGAAGAAGATAAAGGACAAGATGTTAGTATGTATCAGATAAAGTTATTTGAGAATGATGTTGTAATTGCTTTAGGTAATATTAAATATAATTTTTCAAAAGAAAAAGTCTTGTATTGTCCTGTTTATATAATAGTAGATGAAAGTGAAAAAATTTATCAAATAGGTGTTTATGAAATATCAAAAAAAAAATATGATAAAGGTAAATATTTGGATGAAGAAGGAGATTTAGATATATCTAAATTACAAGGACCTTTACTATATACTTTTGTTGATAAGAGTTATATTAAAAAATGTATGAAAAATGAAATTTTAGTAGAAGATGAAAGTTCAAAAACTAAATCTGATGAAGACGATTTAGAAGATGATGACGAACAAGAAGATGATGACGAACAAGAAGATGATGAAAAAGAGGAAAAAAAATCCAAGGGTGATGAAGACGAAGAGACAGATGATGATGTAGAAGATGATTTAAATGCCGCAACAAAAAGTCCAACATTGTCAAATCCTCCCCCGGTTTTAGTAGATCTTAATATAGAAGAAAATGTAGACGATGATGATTTTTTTACAGAAGGTGAGACTGATAAAGACGAAAAGAAAGAACGTAAGAAATATAAGAAACCTGTTGATAGGAGGGATCCAAATAGTTGGATTCAAGAATATCTTCATAATAATAACTATAGTGTTTTAGATAATGAAGGTGGTGGCGACTGTTTTTTTGCTGTAATTAGAGATGGATTTAAAAATATTAACAAAGATGTTAGTGTAGATAAATTAAGAGAAATGTTAACAGAAAAAACAACACAAGATCAATATCAAAATTATAAGGAAAGATATACTATGCTTAAAAATGAACTAACTGATATTAGACGTCAAATACCAGATACTAAGGCAAAGACTAAAGAGATTAAGAAAAAGTTTAATAAATTAGTTAGGACAGCGAAAAAAGAAAAAGATGTTCCAACTCGTAGCTCTCAAATGAAAGAAGCTAAACAAGAAAAGAAAAAATATACAGAGTCAAAAGAAAAAGGAGAACGTTTAGAACGTGATTTAAAGGAAGCAAAACGTAATTGGAGTGATATAAGTTGGATGAAGGGCATTACTTCGTTAGATAAATTAAAATCAAAAATGTTAACTTGTAATTTCTGGGCTGATTCAGTTACAACTGATGTATTAGAATTAGTACTAAACACAAAATTCGTTATTATTTCTAGTGTAAATTGGGGACAAGGAACGCCCCCATTGATTTGTGGAAATTTCGTCCAACAAGAAGTAGAAGATAAAGGTTATTTTAAACCAAAATATTATATCATAATGGAACACACTGGCAATCACTATAAGTTAATTAAATATAAAGGCAAAGGTATTTTTAGATTTCATGAAATTCCTTATGGTTTAAAAACACAAATTGTAAATAGATGTATGAAGTCTCGTGGTAAAACATTATATAATTATATTCCTAAATTTGCAAAATTAATAGGGCAGCGCATCGAAGTACCAGAAGCCAAACAGTTGGAAGAACTAATGGGTGATGAAGGTAAAAAGGAAAACAAGGGTGCGGATGAAGATGATGTAGAAATAGATGATGACATTAATCCAGAGGTAACCCCTACACCAACTCCTGAAGATGGTTCGTTATATAATGATGATACTCATTTTGTATTTTATTCAAAATCATCCGATAAAAAACCTGGAATGGGGGCTGGAGAGAAAATAGCTGAAGGTGATGTAGAAAAATATGTTCCTTTAACTAAAATGAAAAATTGGAGAAGAGTTTTATCTAATATGCACGTTAAGAAAGATGAAACCGGAAATGTTGGACCGTTATTTAAACTAGATGGTAAGAATTGGGCGTCAGTAGAACATTATTATCATGCGAATAAATTTAAGAAGAATAATCCTGATTTTTATAACGTATTTAGCATGGATAGTAAATCTGTAATTTGTAAAGATCCAAAAATGGCTCTAGGAGCAGGAGGCAAAACAGGTATAGTAAGACAGAAAGATCCTGAAACCAAGAAGACCAAAATAGTTTTTAGGAGACCTAAGAATGTGGTAATGGATGAAGATTTCTTTAATGATAGAAACAATGAAAAGGTTATGGAAAAAGGTCAACAGGCAAAATATGAAAATGAAGATAATGAAATGGAGCGTAATGTATTATTGGCAACAAAGGATGCAAAATTATTACATTATATGGTTAGTCGTGCTAAAAAGGAAGATAGACCTCCTCCAGTTGTATTTTATGATACTATGCGTATAAGAGACAGAATTAAAAAGAAGGCAAAATAAATTTATAATGTCTATATAATATAAATTTATGAGTGAACCACCTACAAAAAAAATGAAAAATAATAATAATCAAGGAGCTAGTAAAGAAGATTTGGATGATGGATTTTCAACTTTTAAAAGTCGCCTTGAGGCGGAAGGGTTTGGAGAAAATTGGAATGATGATGACTGGCAAGAATTATGGAGAACGGCCCAACAACAGGAGAGACATCCGACAGTTGATACTGATGTTGATACATTGGAAAGTTGGCTACATCAGGATGCTATATCAATTAGGAAAAGGGAATTAAGTTCTGCTAGACAAGTTGATGGATTTCATGAAAAGTGTGTTAATTGTCCAGAAATGACCGGAAGAAGTGCAAAAAATAAATCAAATCCAGAAGGAGAAAGTTTTCCATTATGTAAAGATTGTTTTGATAATAATAAAGACGATTATATTAGAGACTGGAATAGAGGAGGCTTTTTCTTTAATAAAAAGAAAACACGAAAGCGTAATAAGAAAAAGACTAAAGGTAAGAAAAAGAAGAAGAGAAAATCTAAGAAGAAGAAGAAAAAAAAGACTAGAAAACATCCAAAAGAACCAAATAGTAGAAAATTTACTGATACTAGTTATCCGTATAGGAGAATAAACAAAAAACGAGCAATAAAAGAATTTTTAAGTTTACGCGAAATGGTTCAAAAGAAAGATTTTAACAGCAAATCTGTATTAGGTAATAGAGTTGTTGATTATGGAACAGAAAAGATGCGTAAAAAAACAAAATATAGAAATAAATCCCATTATGAGCGTTGGCAAGATACGGTGGCACGAGATAAAGTACTAAAGTTTGCTAGAAGATTGTATAAAAAAGGAGATAAACGAACAATAGAAGCAAGTATTCGTGGGGCAATTGAGTTACAGTGGGGTTCTGTAAATACTATGAGACCCGCGGCTGCTGCGTGTGCTTATAAAAAGAATAAAGCGACAAAGGTATTAGATTTTACAGCTGGTTGGGGAGCACGTTTAGTAGCAGCTATGGCTATGGATATTGATTATATAGGTATAGATGCTAATACCTCCTTAAAACCTGGTTATGATAAGATTATTAACTTAATAAAGCCATATTCAAAAAGTAAAGTAAAAATGATATATAAAAAGGCAGAAACAGTTAATATTTCAAAGTTGAAGTATGATTTTGTCTTTACATCTCCTCCTTATGAATATTTAGAAGTATATGAAAATATGGAGAACTATGAAAAGAAAGGAGAAAAAGTAAGTCAACCTTACAGTAGTTCAAGAATTAAATTAGACGATTCAGAAAAATTTTATGATGAATTCATGATACCAACATTGAAGAGAATATATAAACATTTGCCTAAGGGAAAACATATTTGCTTGAATATGCCAGATATTATGTATACAAAAATAAGGAAAAAGTGGAAAAAGGCAGATAAGAAAGATGTATATTCTATAGTTGGACGTGTCGGAGGACCAGAAGATTTTAAACGATTAGAAAAGGAACAAATATTTTGTTGGAAAAAGCATTAAAACAATTATATGTAATAATATATATAATTGTTATGTCGTTTTCAAAAAACAGTGAAGTATTAATGAAATATTTTTTAAATGATTTTGATAAGTTTTCAAAAAAAATTACATCAAAAAATCAGGAAGCACTTGATAAAATTTTTAAACAGTTTTGGTGGGATATAAAAATATCAAATGGTTTAATAGAGCGTTATGATAAGCAAGATATGTTAAAAACAGAATTCATTGAAAAAAAAAAATATACTGAATTATTTGAAAGTAAATTTGTACCCACGTCTGTGAAATCGTATACTGAACGTAATATGAAAGGTTATTTAATTGTAAAAACGGTATTAGGGTGTGTAGAAGTTGAAGTAATATATGCTTTCTTTAAAAAGAGTGAAGTAAATAATCTAAAAAAGGCAAAAAATCGTATAAAAAAAGCGTTGCGTATTTTACGATTTCTATTATTTTATGTGGGGACCAGCAATAAAGTAAAAAAGATTACTATTAATTTGTATCTTACCAATATAAAAAAAACATTACCAAAGAATCAAATAAAAATATTAAACGAAGAAAATTGTAATAGCGCGTTAACATATGCTTGTGCTGAGGAAGGAGAAGTATTAGTATTTCGTGAAGAAGAATGGAAAAAGGTATTAATTCATGAATTATTTCATAGTTTGTGTTTAGATTTCTCTGGTATAAGTTATTTATTATTAAAAGATAAAATGAAAGATTTACTTAAGGTAAATAGTGATTATGAGATTAGTGAAGCTTATGCTGAATATTGGGCTACAATATTAAATAGTTGTTTTATATCTTTTGATATTTTGGATGATAAAGAAGATTATGAACAGTTTGGTTTATATAGTGAATTTTGTATACAATTTGAGCGTATATTTTCTATGTTTCAATTGGTAAAAGTATTAGATTATATGGGTTTACGGTATAAAGATTTAGTAAGCGATGGACGGATGGCTAAGTCTTTAAAAAATATATTATACAAAGAGGATACAAATGTATTAGCGTATTATATCATTAAAGCGGTATTATTGTGTGATTATGATAAATTTTTATTTTGGTGTGAAAAGTATAATATTTCTGTTATAAAATTTGATAAAAATCAATTAAATTTACGTCGGTTTGGAAATTACTTTGAAGAAATGTATAAAAATAGACGATTAACAAAGAGTATTAATGATATGGAAATAAAATATATTAAATTACGAGGAGAATATAAAAATCCTAATAAAGATACAATAAATGTAACAACAAGAATGACTATATGCGAGGATAAGGTATAAAATTGATTATATTATTGTTCTAAAAATAGATAGTATATCAAAATGGGTGTTAAGCTCCTCAGTAAGTTATTAAAAACCGAATGTGGTGACTGTGTAAGAAAAACTCATTTACGACAACTGTATGGTGAAAAAATCTGTATCGATACAAGTATATATTTATATCGATATAAGTCAATGGAAGGTTTACTAGAGAAATTTTATTTGATGTGCTCTATATTTAAGTATTATAATATTGTTCCATTATTTGTATTTGATGGTAAACCACCAGAGGAAAAACAGGATGAAATTAATAGACGACGTGAAAACAGAGAAAAAGCGTGGAAGAAGTATGATGAAATGAAAAAAAAATTTGGAGTTTCTCCAAATAAACACCAAGAAAAGAAACTAGAAAATTTGAAGAGATCCATTGTAAAAGTAAAATGGGAAGACATACAAAATGTAAAAGATTTAATTACGAGTATGGGTTTTAAACATATTGAGGCTCAAGGAGAGGCAGATAAATTATGTGCTGCGTTGGTAAGAAAGAATAAGGTTTACGGAGTATTAACAGAAGATATGGATTTATTTGCTTATGGGTGTCCGGTGGTGTTTCGATATATAAGTTTAACAAATCATACAGTAATGCAATATAATTTGAAGGATATATTAAAAAAATTAAAAATTTCACTAGAGAATTTTCAACTATTATGTGTGATGTCAGGAACCGATTACTTAAAAACTAATAAAAATGTATTCTATTATTTGAATTGTTATAAAAAGAGTAAATATATGGAATTTGGCAAATGGTTACAAATACATAATAATTTAAGTGATGATACATATGAAAAAGTAACAAATATATTGAGAATGTATCAGAGTTTAGACAAAGAATTACAAAATTACCCATATTTTACCATTAGAAGTGATTCTATTAATAAACCGAATTTATTTAAAATATTAGAAAAGGAACGGTTTGTATTTATTTAAATAAGTAATTATTAAATATTTTTTTTACACTTGTAGTATAATGAAATTACGTATATTAACTTGGAATATAAATTTTATACATGATAATTGGTTAAAAAGACTAGATAATATAAATAAGACTTTACAAATAGAAATAGAAAATTCTGATATTATAGCTTTACAGGAGGCTACATTACCTTTTAGTAATGCGGTTACGGATGTTTATAAATTTTTAAAAAGTACGGATATAAATTATTTTGATAATGGGTATTTGGAGAGAAATTTTATTTATAAAAATATAATTAATAACTTTCCAAAATATCAAAAATATATAACATGTGCTTTTGAATATTTAATGAATAAGTTACTTTGGTTATGTGGTTGGATTTTTAGCAATTATGGTGAATATTTAAAAAGTATATATTTCAATTATCCATATTTATTTATTATATTAGTAATAACGTGTCCTATAATATTTTTCTGTGTTTGGGTATTTGTTGGCATGATTACTATTTTAAATAAAAAAATAAAAGGAGTAGTAGAATCAAAATATATAGGAAAGCGCAATATTCAATATATAGATTTTGTTTATAATGAAAAGCCAATAAGATTTGTTAACGTTCATTTACCACCTGGAGATGGAGAACAAGAAGAAAGATATAATGAAGTAAAAGAAATAGTTAGATTCTGTGAGGAAAAAGTTAATGTAATATTAGCAGGAGATTTCAATGAAAAACCAGACGAAAATTTCTACAAGTATTTAAAAGAAGTAGGATATAAGAGTTCTTGTTACGAAGGTGTTGGTGAAGAACTTAATACATTTCCTAGTGATAATCCAGAAAAATGCATAGACTATATTTGGTATAAAGGAGAAAATGTAAATATAGATTCTGTATATACATTTGGCAATAGTAGTGCGACAGATCACAAGGGAATAAAAGCTATATTTAATATAACTTAATGTATTACTTGGAGGTGAGAGATCCAGTAGAAAAAGTATTTACAATACCTGAACTAAGATTAATAATATTATCATATGCATTAGAAGATAAAATAGAACCAAAAAAAAAGACCTATCAAAATTGTTGTTGGATTTATTTCTTACAAGATGAATGGAAACAAGTAATATTTGTATGCTCTTTTATATTAACGTTTATGGTGCTATTATCTATGATTATAAAATAAAATATTTAGGCTTTTATATTATAGTAGATAAGGCATTATAAAACAGTATTCAAATAAGATAATATAAGAATAATATTATAAATTAGCTTATAATGGAAATAGTAAGTGTAACCAACTTAGATTTTGAACTTTTTGGAAATAAAATTTTAAAAAATATCAATTTTTCTATTTTTGAAAATGAGATGATTTTATTAATAGGGGCAAATGGAGCGGGGAAAAGTACATTATTAAGAGTATTATCTGGATTTCATTTACCTATGAATTATAAAAAGTTTGATGTATTAGGAACCCGTGCTCCGCAAGATCAATTTAAAGGATTGGCTTACTTAGGAAATAAATGGCAAAGAAATATATCTTTTTGCGGTGTTTCACCATATATGGCTGATATAAGAGCCGGTGATATGATGAAAATATGGCAGCAGGAAAATATTGAACGTAGAGATGAGCTAGTTCAAGTATTGGGTATAAATTTAGATTGGAAAATGCATAAAGTATCTGACGGACAAAGAAAAAGAGTCCAAATAATGTTGTCTTTATTAAAACCTTTTAAACTATTGGTAATTGATGAATTTTTAAATGAGTTAGATATTGTAGTAAGGGATAGATTTTTTGAATATTTGAAAAAGGAATGTAAATTAAGAAATGGTTCAATAATATATGCTACTCATATATTCGATAATCTAGATAAGTGGATAAGTAATGTGTTGTATATTTCTAATGGTAAATTATCTAAGAAGGAGAGTATAGCAGAGTTTAATAAGTGTGGTAATTTATATGAAAGTGTCAAAGATATAATTATTAAAGATTATGACAAAAATAACGAAGATAATATTAAAATAAATCCTCTACAGTATGGTCCACAATTTGGATATGGTAGTGGTAGATGTTCTAGTATTTTTGTTGATAAGTAATTGAATAATGTTGTTATCATAAAATTTTATAAATCTTATGATATTTAATCAATAGGATTATGCAGAAGCATTAGCCTTAGCAGCCGCACCACTCTTTGGGAAGTGAGGGCTCATATAACGCTGAAGGTTGAAGTAGGTAAGCTCATCGGTCTTCTTAAGTTTAAGAAGCTTGCGAAGCTTAGTATCTGCGAGGATACGGCGGCCATTCTTAGGATCCTGAAGCTTATTAGCACGGATGTAAGAGTTGATCTCGCGAGTTACCTCAGTGCGAGCCATCTCAGTTCCCTTAGACTTACCAAGGAATCCGGCGAGCTCATCACTGATTACAGCGGGCTTGACAAAACCACTAGGTTGACGGTTTCCAGACTTGCGCTTTTTACGAGCAGACTTAGAAGCTGCCTTAAGCTCACGCTCATGGTTCTTGGAAAGAGTGCGAACCTGAGAGGTAATGCTAGTTACCTGAGAGCGAAGGACAGAGAGCTGTGCTAGAAGAGCAACGAACTGTTCCGACACAGTAGGAGGGGCTGTATCTACGGGTGCTGAAGCAACCTGATTAGTGGAAGGAGCAGTTGGAGCAGCTTCCTGGACGACGGTGGACTTAGTAGTCTTAGTTGATTTGGTTTTAGATCCTTTCTTTGGCATCTTATGATTTACTAAAGTGAGTTCTTTTTAAGTTCTTTCGGCAAAATATATATTTATTTATAATATTTCACACGCAATAAGGTGTAAAATACTTTTTATTGTTGTGGTATTTGTCCAAAAGCGCTATACAACCATGGTAAGGCAATCGCACAATCGTGGCTTACAGTTGTAAGTGCTCCTAGTACATAACAAACTCCTAAATATTTTGCATCATTATCTTCACCTTTTGTTATAAAAATTTCTATTAAATCTAATACTCTTTTTTGTAATACTTCATAGGGTTTATGTAAAAGCACTTGAATATTAAAACCAAAAAATGGGTTACCATGTTGCGGGTTAACTTTTCTTTTAGTAGCGGTGTCTATTTGTGCTCTATATTCCCAAACATCAATAAGTTCTCTTAAAAATCTTTTTACATATATTCTTGGTAATTGTAAAAACCAAACAGGGTTTGTAATAAATCCTCTTCCGTCCATAAGTTGAAACAACTCCAATGCTTTTAGTTCTATTAGTTTTTTCGGAGATAACTCATTTAAATTAGTTTCAAGTTTAATGTTAGGGGCTTCATTAAATATTTTTCCTCTTTTAACTAATGACCTCAAATCTCTCATAATTTTGTTTATTGGTAACTTATTTCTATTATAAGGATTGTCCTTTATTTTTTCAATAACAATCATATTATATAAAGAACATATATCAAATCCATATATAAATCCATCTTTATCTTTAAAACTATAAAATTGTGAATTTTCCACCTCATTTAATTCTTCTAATGTAAAAAAATCACTTTGATTCGTACATAAACTTCTATTTTGTAACCCAGGTCCTTTTATTTTATTAAATGATCTTCGTAAATATCCTCTAAAAATTTTTTGGATC
>Ga0228649_1000979_pt1 | contig 11437 bp, 12 predicted proteins | sample 61DmetaG_FD_190074 | JGI IMG/M metagenome (GOLD analysis project Ga0228649, IMG submission 190074) | Seawater microbial communities from Monterey Bay, California, United States - 61D | ecosystem: Environmental > Aquatic > Marine > Coastal | place: USA: California | collected 2016-10-31 | reverse complement strand
TTAAAGCTTGGCACACCCCAGCAATTACCTTCGTACATGTCTTTTAAATTATCGTCTAAGACCTTTTTCCAGGCTTTCGTATTCAATTCTTTTTTTATAACTAACCAGTCTAAATCAAGCTTAGTTACAAGAGATTCAAGATATTCATCATCTCCAATATTAATACCGTCATAAAAAGATGCTCTCAATAATTCGTCTATGTACTCAAAGCCTTTTCCTGCTTCATCAACCACTGGAAATAATGAATAAGCCTTTCTAGCAGGTTTTCCTATTGGAGAATATATTGATCCCATTGGATAATTATTTTTCCTTCCTTCGCGTGCTGCATCCGAAATAATATACTTTCCTTTAATTGCTGGAATTTTCATATTTCTCATCAACATCGGTAAAACAGGGTTCGTTATTAGATTGACAGGGTAATCATTCTTCATTTCTTTTACTCTTTTTGCGCTTACATAAGTATAGGGGCTATTAAGAGAGGGGTAATAATGAAGGTTAACAATGTTTTCAGACTCAATCTTGGAGGGAGCACCAAGAGTAGGTGTGCAAATTGGTTCGTTAATTGAATCTTTTTTTAAACCAAGCTCAATAAGTCGATCCTCTAAATGATGAAGGCGATCAACTCCCCAATATAATTCTTTCTCGTAATAAAATGCAGAACCAAAATAATAATCCTTTTCATTTCTAATGAGATTACCTGATTCTAATTTATTCGAGACTTCTTCGTCTGTAGAACTGTATTCTCTAGATAAATCATCAAGTATTGATTCTTTACCAGACCATAAGGCTGAGCTTACCTTTTTTGCAACTTCAGAAAAATTTAAAGCATCTACAGCAGTTAATATTTTGTTAGATTTAATCACCAACTCTCCTGAGGGGTATGATTCTGCTGAAAATTCAACTCCAAAAAATGGAGCAATCCGCCTAGCATCATCTAAACAATAAGTGCTGTATAAAGAAGGTTCATGAACTGCATCAGCATTTTCTTCCCCGACCAAAATAGCTTTAAAAGAAATATCAAATGATTCTTGAAGCTTATCAATATATTGAATTGCAAGATGTGAATAAGGATCATCTACTTTATGAAAATACATTACTTCATGAGGTCTATTTTCTTCCGTCCTTTTTAATTCTGCAGAGGAGCGAATACTTTTAAGAATTTCAAAGTTTGAAAAGGTATTCATACCTTTATTTCTTAATTTGGCAGCAAAAGTACGTTTAACTATGAAGTCTCTGATGGCTTGTTTTATCATGTTTTTCTTATTTTAATTTATACGTGGATAAAGTTACTAATATTTACTATGGAGCCAGGCTTGACCTTGCTTGCACTCCCCAATGTCCATCTTTATTTGTAACGATATATAAAGATTGGTATTGCTTCAGAGGGTTATTATTTTCATCATACCTCTCGAAAATAGTTGAGATATGAACTTTATTTTTTGATACTAAAATGACTTTCCTCGACAGCCAAGCTGAATGATGCCAACCGGTTGATGAAAGCCTCTCAAAAATATCAATAGAAGAGTATTCCTCTTTAGTGTTCCATAAAGTAACTTCACTACCAGCAAAACGTACATGAGGATAGTTAAGAGTCTCCGACCATTCCTCCATATTTCTTGCATTGAAAGAAGTCATAAAAGAATCTAGTACTTGCATCGCATTTTCAATTGCCAATTTATTGTTTTGTTCACTCCAAGATTCTAGGGAGAAACATAAGGTCATTATTAAAAATAATTTTTTCATGGTTTAGTTTTGTTTGTTTAACATTCTTGCCTTAGGTAAGAGCCATAGCCCTAACCAAGAATTTATTATAAGTTTGAGAGTCACCATAATCGCCGCTGGAAGAGACCATAAAAAATCTAAAAGATTATTCCAAAACCAGGAATACATCCAAAGTTTTACATGCACCAAAATCGTCTGATCCATAAAGTCCGAGGTACTAAATGTTAATAAACTATATTCAGAGTAAAAAAGGAATGAATAAACCCAAATACAAAAAAGGATTTGAAATGGAGTAGTAATTACTAAGAAATAGGCAAACCAAAGTAAGAGCTTATTCACTGATTAAGAATCATGTCCAGTTATAACTTTTTACTTCAGAGAGAGTCTGAAAGGATAAAAAGAAAATTGAGATTGTGTTTATTAATTTTTTCAATTTATTAATTTTTCTTTCTTTTAATACAGGTTAAGTGATCAGAATTTAATTACCATTCTACCTCGTGTACCTCCCTCTTCCAGTCTTCTATGAGCCTCTGAGGCATTCTCAATATTAACCGTGTCAGCAACTCGAAGAGTCACTACTCCTTCTTCGGCTTGGTGTTTTAATTTCTCTAATATTTCTTTTTTACAATCATATGCGGTAACCCAAGTAGTTGAGAAGTCTATGTCTCTTTGTGGCTCACCTTTGAATCCCCTAATAGAAGTGAATGAGCCGCCATCTCTTACAGCACCAATAGCTAATTCATTCAGCAAGGCTCCGTCTGCTATTCCATCCACTCCATCTGGAAATTCTTCTCTTATTTTTTCGGCATAACCTTCACCTCTAGGAATAATAAGATCCACTCCTAGAGATCTAAGAAGTTCTTCATCTGACTCATTAGAATCAGCAATAACTATAAGACCATCAGCCTTAGCAAGCTGAACAACATAACCTCCATAAGCTCCCGGACTTCCAGTGACTGCCAATACTTGTCCTTCTTTTAATCCTAATAAGTCTAAGGATAATCTTGCTGTAAGAGAATTCATTGGAAGTGTACAAGCCTCTACATGAGAAGTGCCCTTAGGTGCTCTAACTACCGCATTCTGATTTAGCACTATTTGTTCCCTGTAAGCCCCATAATTTCCACTAGGTACGACCATAGCCATAACCTCATCCCCAATTTTAATATCAGTTTCTACTCCCTCTCCAAGTTGGTCCACTATTCCAGCGGCATCCATTCCTGGAACATAAGGTGGTGGGTTTATCTTCTGATACTCAGCCATCAAACCATTTCGTGCAGCTACATCAGTGGGATTTACTGCTGCTGCATAATTCCTAATCCTAATTTCTCCTGGTCCAGCATTGACCTCAGGAACTTCCAATACTTCCAGCGCCTCAGGGCCTCCATGCTTCATAATTCCTACTGCTTTCATATTTCTCTCTTATTCAATTGTTGTAAACCTTTATATTCTAAATTGTTTAATAATAATAAAAAGTGATCCCACTTAAATACTAGTATTTGCAAGTTCGAATAAGTTTGGTTAATATTTAATCAATCGTTCATTCACTCTAAATGTAGCAGTGAACGGAAGTAGTCAATTGTGATGAAGGAACGCATCTTCGTTCATCCCGAAAGGGACGGAAGTAGGTGATAATACCGAAGGAACGCATCTTTTTAACAGGAGATGTTATGACTAAATATGAAGAAGCGCGGTCGATCAATCGCGTCGTAAGAAAATCCCTTAAGAAAGAACTTGGGCAACCAGTTTGTAGAACTAGAAGATTTTATAATCTTCCTGCTTATGTAACTGACAACCCTTTTTATCCTTAAGGACTTAGGGGGCCTATTGGTCCCCTAAACTTCTTTTAGTAGGAATTATTTAAAAAGAAAGTGGTGGGTCTGGGTGGACTCGAACCACCGACCTCACCCTTATCAGGGGTGCGCTCTAACCAAGCTGAGCTACAGACCCACGTTTGTGGAGCGAGCATATTACAACAAATTTAGTATTCTAGTTAATAAAACATACATAAAAAAAGGGCCGATTGGCCCTTTTTCAACATTACAGTTTAAAAATCATATTTCAATCCCATGCTCATATTTCTACCTGGTTCCATGAAGAGGTCTAGCCCGGCATCAGTTGAGCTTTTACCTTGAACCGAAGCCCAATTCCAATAGCTTTCATCTGTTAGATTTCTTATGGCAAACCTTACTTTTAGGTTTTGAGATATCTGGTAACTTCCATAAAGGTCATATGTAGTCAGACCAGATAAAGTGAGTAAAGGAATACATCCGCTTCTTCCGCAACTTGGGGGCAAGTTATCATGGCTACCTGCTGTAAAATTAGCGTATCCACTTAGATTTAATTTTCCACTATCTGAGCTCCAAACCAATCCAAGAATAGCCTCTTCAGGATCTATTGATACTAACTGCTCTCCGTTCTTTGTACCGTCCGGAATACTAAAGCCAAAAGATGCTTGAAGGTTTTCAGTGACATCCGAAATAATTTCAAATTCAACTCCTTTTATCTCAACTTCATCGAGATTGCCATATTCATATAGTGTAATACCTTGCTGACTTGTGCCTTTTATATAAGTATCTATGAAATTTGCGTACTCATTATCGTAATAGGATAAAGTCCAAGAGACATTATCAGTAGCGCCTTTAAATCCGAATTCATATCCTTCGCTCTCCTCAGGTTGAAGGCCAGGACTCGTTCCTACTGCATAACGAAATGCCAAATTAGTGAAGCTTAAATTAGCACTTTGGAAATCTGGTGCTCTAAATCCTTCAGCATACTGGGCATAAAAAGAAACATCATCAGAAAGATCTCTTAGAAAACCAAATTTCATTGATACTTCGCTATCATCAATCAAATAAAGTTGATTAGTTGACTGGGCATTAGCATAGAATAAATCATCTGGCACCGGGGTTAACTCGTAACCATCATATCTCACCCCAAATACCAAAGTTGTTTTATCATTAAGCTCTAATCGGTCATTAAAAAAGAAACTTTGTCTCTCAATCTCTGTATCGGGAATAGTTTTATTAGGATAGAACTCTCCCCCGAGGAAAGTATTGATAGTTCCAGTCATTAAATTAGTTTCATATCTAATTCTAGGTCTTTGGACATCTATATTTTCAATCTCTATTCCATAAACAATATTATGCAATCTCCCATTGTTGTTTATTGTTTTAAAGAAATCTGCTGAGAAGCCATCAATCTCTTGATTGAATTGGTAATCTCTATAAGCATTGACCACGGAAGGTGGCCCTTGTGCAAAAATTTGTTTTGATCTAGTAGTAATCTGCTTTTGATCAGTCTCTTGGGCATAGAACCTTATTGATCCATTATCAAATAAAGTGGTTTCATTACTAAAATCTAGAGATAAGGTTCCTCTATCTCGATTGCCGTCGTCAACTCCAATTACATTGGATGTACTGGTAACTTGAGGGAAGTAGCTCATACCTGCCTGTGAATTAAAAATATAATCACCTTCAAATTCTTGAGAATCAAGTACAAGGGTTATGTCTACAGACTCGCTTAGACTAAATTTAAATTTAGCTAGAACACTCAGTTGCTCACCATCAAATGGATCCAATTCAAGGGTAGCATCATCATGGAGCTCAAGTTGACTGAGTTCTCTGGAAGTTACTTGGATCAAGCTTTCTATCTTCTCTCCAACTCTTGCAGCCATAAATCCAACTTTTGTTTGTTCATTATCTTCGTCATAAGAAGTATTTACAGAGAAGTAATTTTCTCCAAAATCTGCTAAATCACTTGGGTCTTTAGTTATATATGAGACAGCTCCAGCTAATCCATCAGATCCGTACAAAGCAGAACTTGGCCCTTTCAATATCTCTACTCTCTTAAGTAAATCAACATCTACCACATCTCTACCATATCCAGTATAGGCTTCAGCAACTCTTATACCGTCAATGAGGATATTGACTCTTTTTCCTCCGAGGCCTCTGATAGAAATACCATCGTTATAAGCTCTACCCGAGACGTTACGTTTTGAAACTGAAACTCCGATAGTTTTATCGAGCATATCAGAGAGGTCACTTACCATTCGTGTCTCCATATTTTCTAGAGATATAGAATCTACGCTTCCTACCACTTCTTGAAGTGGTACTGGATATTTAGAAGAAATAACGACTACTTCCTGTACTTCGTCTTCTGAATAAATATTCCCTAGAAAAAGGAATACAGCTAATGCGAAAATTTTAAAAGGGTTACTTGATTTCATAAGAATATACCTTGTTTAATGAGAATGAGAATGATTATCATTTACTTTAATATGAAAATCAATACAATCTTCAGAATGCGCTATATTCTTTTTATTACTTGCTTTGCTTTATCTCAATTTTTCTTGGCTAATTGCGAAAAATCCCTAGATTCTTCAAAAATAGTCATAGCAGGTGGATCTTTGACTGAAATTGTCTATTTTTTAGATTATTCCGATAAGATTGCTGGGATAGATGTCACTTCTAACTACCCCTCAGATACTGCTAACTTGCCATCCATAGGTTATGTCAGGGCGCTATCTACAGAAGGAATTCTATCTCTTAAACCCTCACTTATTCTGGGTGAAGATGATATGGGCCCTCCCCTTGTCATAGATCAATTAGAACTCACTGGTGTAGATCTCAGAATAATAGATGAGGGTCATTCTGCTAATGGAATACTTCAAAAGATAAATTGCATTTCATCCGTCTTAGGAGTTGATACAAATTTAGCATCGTCAAAAATAGAGTTGCTCGAGCAAGACATTAATAAGTTGAATAAATTGGCTATGGATAATCAAAACTCAAAAATTAAAGTTATGCTTATCCTTAATATGCAAGGTACCTCTCCCATTGTTGCAGGTAAAGGAACATCGGGTGATGGTTTTATAAAAATGACTGGAGCGTTGAATGTTGCTGATAACTTTGAAGGATGGAAGCCAATAAGCAGTGAATCAATAATTTCCTACAATCCTGATTTTATTATTATTACTAATAGAGGAATGGGATCTTTCCCCGACACAAAAGGCTTATCAGAAACTACAGCGCTTAGATTTACCGATGCAGCCAAAGAGCAAAATATATTATCTGAGGATGGTATGGCAATGTTGGGTTTTGGAGTAAGAACTATAGCCGCAGCATTGAAGTTTGCTGAAACCTTTCAACAATAATGCTTAGATCATTACTTAAGGATTCTACGATCCTTCAATATACAAATCCTCTGCAAATTAGCATTTTGTTTATATTTGTATTGTCCTTAATTGTGATTTTCTTTTCTTCTATCTCATTGGGCAGTTTTTCTTTTGCCTTTCAAGAATTGTTCAATGGAGGATCTGACTCATTAGATAGTATCGTTTTATTTGAGATAAGAATACCCAGAGTATTGCTGGCAGCTTTTGTTGGAGCAAGTCTTGGATTATCTGGAGCATCTTTACAAGGTTTATTTAGAAATCCTCTGGCTGATCCTGGGTTGATTGGTGTCTCAGCTGGAGCGGCATTAGGTGCGTCATTGATTATCGTTTTGGGTTCAGATGTGATCCCAGACTTTATATTTGGAACTTTAGTTTTACCCCTATCAGCCATTCTTGGTGCCTCCTTGGTGATAAGTCTCTTGTATATCTTTACGCAAGGGTTTGGCTATCAAGGTATCACTTATATGTTGCTGGTTGGTATAGCGGTGAATGCATTTGCTTCTGTAGGTATAGGAATATTGACATATATCAGTACAGATTCAGAGCTTAGAGGTTTGACATTCTGGACTATGGGAAGTTTTGGTGGCTCTTCATGGCAATTGATCATTCCTGCTTTGATAATTATATCTCTGGCTATGTTTTGGATGATTCCTTCTGCTAGGAAACTAGATCTTTTGCAATTGGGGGAACCTGAAGCATATAGACTGGGAGTAGATGTAAAAAAACTTAAATTCAAGGTCATCATTTCATCTGCTGTAACGGTAGGAATTAGCGTTTCTCTGTCAGGAATGATTGGTTTTGTAGGATTAGTAGTTCCTCACTTGGTAAGATTATTGGGAGGAGTAAATCATAGTTATCTATTGCCTGGATCAGCTCTTTTAGGTGCATCGCTAATGATGGCAGCCGATCTACTATCAAGAATTCTTATCCAACCTGCTGAACTACCAGTAGGCCTCATAACGAGTGCAATAGGTGCCCCTTTCTTTCTATGGTTAATTTTTAGGATTAGAAAAGCATGAGCGTAGAAGTTAAAAACCTATCTTGGGAAGTAAACTCTAAGAAAATTTTAGACGATATTTCTCTTTCTATCTCATCGGGAGAGATAATTACAATCCTAGGTCCAAATGGAGCGGGTAAGTCTAGTTTTTTAAAAATCATTTCTGGTGATTTGCAATGTACAGAAGGTCAGGTCTATTTCGATCAATCAAATCTTGATGATATTTCAATTCAAGATCGTTCTTTCATTAGAAGCGTAATGTCACAATCCCAAGATGTTGTATATGATTTTTCTACTAGAGAGATAATTGAAATGGGTTGGCTTGACAGAGGCATATCAAGTTATTCCGAAGATTTTAAGAAAGCAATTGATCAAATATCTGAAGAATGTTCTGTTAAGAATCTTCTAGAACAAAGTTTTAACACCCTCTCGGGTGGAGAAAAGAGAAGAGTTCATTTTGCAAGAACACTGGTTCAGTTATGGAGGCCTTCAGGATCTGATGATCCCAGATACATGTTTCTAGATGAGCCAACCGCTAACTTAGATATTCTTCATGAACAAAAAATGATGAAGCTAATTCAAAAGAAAAGAGATGAGGGTCTAGGAATTCTGCTCATCCTCCATGATCTAAACTTAGCTGCAAAATATTCAGATCAGGTTGCCTTATTCAATGAAGGAAGACTTGTAGATAAAGGCCTTCCGAAGACGGTCCTTACTGAAGATACGCTTAGTGCCGTATATGGACTTAAAATGAATGTTGAAAAAAATCCTTTCAGGATTAACTATTACTAAATTATGAATAAGAGACAAGAAGAATACGAAAAGCATGCGATAAATCTTTTACGGAATAGCAGTGAAGGAGTGCTATCGACTATTTCAGTAAGAAATGAAGGCTATCCATTTGGTAGTTTTGTTACATATATTACCGATGTAGATAGAAGCATTATCATCTACGCGAGCAATATTGCGCAACACACAATAAACCTTAAAGAAAACTCCAAGTCATGTCTCACGCTTTTTAAAATTGATGATGATCTTGATAAACAAAATTCTTCAAGGATGACACTCCTTGGAGATTTGCAGTCTATGCCAGAAAAGGAAATTGACGAAACACGAACCAGATTTGAAGAATTTTTACCAGAAAGCAAGAAGTATGCAGCCATGCATGACTTTAATTTCTATAGACTTCATATAGACCAAATAAGATGGATTGGCGGATTTGGAAAAATAGCGTGGTTAGACAATAAAGACTGGAAACAATTCAAACCAAAATGGATGAGTAATCAGACATCCATAATAGATCATATGAACAAAGATCATACTAAAAATATCTCTGCTTCTCTCAATGCTCAACATAACATTCAAGACCCAGAAGCCAAGATGTTTGCGTTATCTATTGATGGATACTTCGTGAAATCTGAAGATAAAATCTATTTCATCTTTTTTGAGAGGGTCTGTAAGAATGCTAAAGACTACAAAGATATTTTGGTCGAACAGGCAAATCAGTACAGATCTTACGAGATATAAATAATGTTTGATAAAAAAAGTTTAGAGAACATAGAACTTATTATTGATAATCACAATGAGGTAAATGGAGATGCCCTAAATTTGGTGTCTTCATACTACTTAGGTGTAGCTGATGTTCTGGAATCAAGAATCATGGATATATCTGATGAAGAGATATCAATGATGATTCAAGTTTCAGGCAAAAAAATCTACAGAACTATTAAATTTCCAAATACATTCAAAAGCTCTGATGAAGTAGTTACATTTTTCTATTTGTGTTTAGCGGAAGCTAGAAAAAAAGCTCCGGAGAACTATCCTAAAACTCGAATCGAAATACAAATTGAAAAAACACTCAATTTAGATACCTACATAACAAAAGTAAAAAAGAAAAGAATAATTTCATCAAATATCATTGAAATAACATTTTATGGGGGGCTGGAGTCTCTACCAGACCTTAAAAATGATGCCTTTATGTATTTTATAATTCATAAAAATATAGATCATAAATATCCAGAAAATTTTGTTATGCAAGATTTTAGAGAACTCAATGCAAAAAAGGATAATCCCTATTCAGCAGCCTATTACACAATAAGATCTTTTAAAGACAATGAAATAGATGTCTGGTTTGTACTTCATGATCACCCTGGACCATTAGCTGATTGGGCAGAAAAAGTTACTGAAGAGTCCGAAGTGGCCATATGGGGTCCAAGAACAACCTTCAATCCCCCAGAAGGAACTGATAACTTTCTATTTATAGCAGATGAAACTGCCCAACCAGCAGTCCTTGCGTCGATAGAAAACTCAGAGAATAAAGGTATTTATAGGTGTATTTTCGAGACGCAAGATAAGTCTTCCCAATTTGAGTGTCATGATACAAATAATTGTATCGAGTGGATATATAGAAATAATGATCCGGCAGGTAAAGGTTCGGAATTATCAAAAAGAATCGAAGAATTAGAAATGAAAACAGATAACCTCTATGTTTTTGGAGCTGGAGAAGCTAGACAAATTTCATCAATAAGAAAAATACTCAAACAAAAGTTCAATCTTAAAGCAGATCAAATGAGTTTCACGGGCTACTGGAAAAGAACAGACTAGTTTTTGATTCTTTTCATAACCCATAACAATGGGCCAGAAATAATATAAGCAAAAGCACAACTTGCCAGTACTATAGGTGGATCTATAGAAATAAGTGCAAAAATAAATACAACGAATAACATTGAAAAGAATGGAACCCGTTTCTTTAATTCTATTTCTTTAAAACTGTAATAAGGAACATTAACAACCATCAATAAAGATACTAGACCAGTAAGAATAGCAGTTAAAATTACAAGGATCGCCCCAACCTCTTCTCCTTGAATACCGTAAGAACTCATGGCCCATACAAAGTAAACAACCATCCCACTAGCAACTGGGCTAGGGAGCCCCTTAAAGTATGTGTCTTCTGATCCTATATATGTGTTAAATCGTGCCAGTCTTAATGCGGCGGCGGCAACATAAAGAAATGAAAACACCCAGCCAGCTTGACCCATAGAATCTAAGCCCCACAAAAATACTATAATTGCAGGAGCCAAACCGAAAGAAATCACATCACAAAGGCTGTCGTACTGAGCACCAAATAAACTTTGAGAATTAGTAAGCCTTGCGACTCTTCCATCTAAACCATCAAGCATTTGAGCTGCAAATAAAGCCATACCTGAAGCTATAAAATTTCCATTTATTGCTGAAATTATTGAGAAGAAGCCTGAAAAAAGTGATGCAGTTGTAAGGAGATTAGGAAGTAAATAGATCCCTTTCTGGTTACTTTCTTACCATCCTCGGATACGACCTCTTCATGATCATCAAAGAGATCTAGACTTTCTTGAGGATCTTCAGACATGTATTAGTTTTTAGCTTTATCAACAATTTTATTTTGAGCTATCCATGGCATCATTGCTCTGAGTTCAGACCCAACTTTTTCAATAGAATGTTCTGAAGTTTGTTGACGATACTCTTTCATTCTTGGTCCACCCTTACCATCATTACTTTCTCTGCAATCT
>Ga0228649_1000966_pt1 | contig 11477 bp, 8 predicted proteins | sample 61DmetaG_FD_190074 | JGI IMG/M metagenome (GOLD analysis project Ga0228649, IMG submission 190074) | Seawater microbial communities from Monterey Bay, California, United States - 61D | ecosystem: Environmental > Aquatic > Marine > Coastal | place: USA: California | collected 2016-10-31 | reverse complement strand
TTATAATCCATATCCATTGTCAAGAAAAGGGGTTAGTCATTTGTCTGACGGATATTGGAATAATACAAGTTTTGATAGTATTCCTGAAAATGCGGTAAATTTAAATAATATTTCTATAAACCCATTCAACTTGGATAATGTATTTATTAGTTCATATCACGGAGGGTTATTAGAAATTTCCGAAGAATCTTTAAGTTTATTTGATCAATCAAATAGTGGTCTAGAGTCTTTAATTTCAAATGATACCAACTATAATAGTGTTAGAATTTCGGGAAGTAATTTTGATGACTCAGGTACTTTATGGCTAATGAATTCTAGAGTAGACAACCCTTTGAAGTCTTTTAACCTAAACACAAGTCAATGGTCAAGTTATGATTTTACTCAAATTATCCCTGATGGATTTAATGATGAACTTGGATTTAGTGATATTGTAATTGGATCAAATGGAACAAAATGGATTGGAGGTTTAAATTCTGGGTTAATAGGGTTTAATGAAAATTCAGGAAATCCATTGTTAAAAAGAATAAATGATAATGATATTGGAAATTTACCTTCACCTTATGTCAAAAGTCTAGCAATGGATAACAATAATCATTTGTGGATAGGAACCATCAAGGGACTTAGAGTTTTATATAATACTTCAAATTTCTTTGATGTTAATGTCTCTACACAACAAATAGTTATCGAAGAGGATGGTATTTATAAAGAACTTTTAGAACAGCAATTTATTTCTGATATTAAAGTAGATGGATCAAATAACAAATGGGTAGGAACAATTGGTTCTGGATTATTTTACTTTTCACAAAATGGGCAACAAACTATCTATCATTTTACTAAGAATAATTCTCCATTACCTTCCAATAATATTAATGACATTGCATTAGATTTTGTAAATGGTCTTGTATTTATTGCTACAGACAAAGGGCTGGTATCATTTGATTCAGGGGGATCTCAAACAAGCTCAACATTAAATGAATCATATGTTTATCCTAATCCAGTTCGTCCATCTTTTAATATGAATATTGAAAAAATAAAAATTTCAGGAATTACAGAGGATGTAAACATAAAAATTACAGATATTTCAGGCAATCTTATAGCTGAAGCTAATTCAAATGTAAATAATAGATATAATGGATATAACTTAGAAATAGATGGAGGAATTGCATATTGGAATGGGAAAAATTTAGCCAACAATTCTGTTTCATCGGGTGTTTATATAGTAATGCTTTCAGATTTAGATAGTTATGATACAAAAATCTTAAAAATTATGATAATTAGATAATGTTAATATCGAGTTCCGCAATAGTTCTTTCCAAGGTTCGTTACCAGGATAATGACCTAATTATTAAGTGTTTTACAAGAGACTTAGGTGTTGTGTCATATATGGTTAAAAATATTTCAGTTTCAAAAAAAAGTAAAAACAAATTCGCATTTTTCCAACTTTTAAATATTATTGATTTAGAAACTAATTTTAATCCAAATAGATCAATTCAATATATAAAAGATTTAAAAATCAAATATAGTTTCAAATCTCTTCATACTAATATTTACAAGAGCTCTGTAGTTATGTTTTTATCTGAAATATTATCTACAATTATACATAATGAAATTGAAGATGTAGAGTTATTTGATTTTATTGAAGCCTCTCTTATTTGGTATGATCAGTCTGAAGATAGTTCAGCTTTTTACTTAATCTTTTTAATGAAAATAACTAACTATTTGGGCTTTTATCCAGACTGTACTAATATGAATTATAATTATTTTAATTTAGAAGAGGGACTTTTTGAAAATTCAAAAAACAGTAAGTATGTAATCAGTGGAGATGACTTAGTTTTATTCAAAACAATTTTAGGCATAAAATTTGATAGTAACAAGTTGCCATTTATAGATAAGCTAAAGAAAAAAGATATATTAAAAAATATTTTAATTTATTATAAATTGCATGTAGATGGATTTAAAGACCCAAAGTCTTTAAAAGTATTAAATCAAATTTTTGCAGATTAATGAAAATAGTGTTCAGTTTTATAATTTTTACATTTTCTCTTTTGGTTTCATCCCAGGAGATTTATGTTTTAGATGAAGTAACAATGGAGCCAATTTCAGGAGCTCTTTTGTATGAGGAACTCAATGGTGGAGTTAAAAAAGGAACCATGTCAGATATAAACGGTGCCGTTTCTCTTTCATCATTTGAAAATGCTAATTTTATTACAATATCTCACATTTCGTATTTAAATAGAACATTAGAGTTTAGTAATATTACAGGGAATATTTTGTTAAAACCTGATTCAAACAATTTAGATGAAATTGTTATTTCAGCTTCAAAATTCTCTCAAAATCTTAAAGAAATATCTCAAAGGGTAATATTTATCTCAACTGAAGATGTAGTATTAAGTAATCCTCAAACCAGTGCTGACTTGTTAAGTAGTAGTGGTAATGTGTATATCCAGAAAAGTCAATTAGGTGGAGGTAGCCCTATGATAAGAGGCTTTTCAACGAACAGATTAACATTATCTGTTGATGGTGTTAGATTAAACAACGCTATTTTTAGAGGTGGCAACATACAGAATGTAATTTCAATTGACCCTTTTAATATTCAAAATACAGAAATCGTTCTTGGATCAAGCTCTGTTATTTATGGTAGTGATGCTATTGGTGGAGCTATGAACTTTCAAACAAAAAAAGCTGTGTTTTCAGAATCAGATAGCATTTTTTTTAAACTTAACTCAACATCTAGAAATTCTAGTGCTAACAAAGAAAAAACTGCTCACATAGACTTTAATATAGGATTTGAAAATTTTGCCAGCCTTACTAGTTTTTCTTTTTCTGACTTTGATGATCTAAAAATGGGAGCTAATGGTCCCTCAGACTATCTAAGACCGGAGTATGTTCAGCAGGTAGATGGGCAGGATGTTGTTTTCTCTAACCCTGATCCAAGAGTTCAAAAGCATACTGGATATTCTCAGTTTAATTTTATGCAAAAATTTCTATTAAAAACTGATAAAACAGAATATGACTTAGGGGTTCATTATTCTTCAACTTCGAATATTCCAAGATATGACAGGTTAATTAGATACAACAATGATACTAATGAACTTCATTATGGTGAGTGGTATTACGGCCCACAAAAATGGCTTTTGATAAACTCTAGGATTACAAAAGAGAGTTTTAATTCTCCAATCTATGATAAATTAATTTTAACCACTGCTTATCAAAAGTTTGACGAAAGTAGGTTTAGCAGAAAGATAAATTCAAGTGATCAAAAAGAATTTAAAGAACAGGTCAATATTTTTTCTTTGAATTTGGATTTTGAAAAATCTTATGATGATAAATCTTATTTTTCTTATGGAATAGAGTATTTAAATAACAAAGTTAACTCCACGGCATACCTAAATAATATATCAAATGGCTCATTTTCATCTATAGCAACAAGATATCCTGATGACTCGACATGGGAATCCCTTGCAAGTTATCTTACTTACAAGTACAAATCAAGTAAAGATTTAATTTTTCACTCTGGATTAAGGTATAGCCATATAATTATTAATGCTGATTTATCAGCAAATAATTTATTCCATAATTTCCCTTTCTCTAATGCTAACCTTAATACAGGAGCACTAACAGGAGCTTTAGGATTAAGTTGGGTTCAGAATGATACTTTTCAATGGAAGTTTAATTTGACAACAGCTTTCAGAGCTCCAAATATTGATGATATAGGAAAAATATTTGATTCAGCACCAGGTATAGTTGTTGTTCCAAATCCTGATTTAAAGCCCGAAAAATCATTTGGCGCTGAACTTGGAAGTTTAATAAGTGTTAACTCAAAAATCAATTTTGATTTTGCAGTTTATTATACTCATTTATATAACAGTATGATTAGAAGTCCTTTTAGTATGACTGTTGATTCAGATGATCCAAGTGGCTCTTCAATCATTAATCAAATTAATTATCATGGAGAGTTAAGTGACATTTATGCTATTCAAAATACTTCAAAATCATGGCTTTATGGTTTTGAAACTGGACTTAAGATAAATTTATCTGACAACTTTGATTTTAAGACTCAATACAATTATTTAAATGGAGAACAGAGAGACATGGATGGCGCTGCAAATCTCCCTGTTCGACATGTTTCTCCACATTTTGGAAATATCCATTTTATATATTCAAAAAATAAAACTAAAGTCGATCTATTTTTCAATTATAATTCAGAACTTTCATTTTCTCAACTCTCAAATTCTGAAAGAGACAAACCTTACTTATATGCAAGAGATGAAAATGGCAACCCATATTCTCCGTCTTGGTATACTTTAAATTTGAGAACTTTATATGAACTGGACAAAAACTTTCAATTCACTGCTTCAATTGAAAACATCTCTAACAAGTTATATAGACCTTACTCCTCCGGAATATCAGCTCCTGGTATAAACTTTATATTTTCCGTAAATTACAGTTTATAGATAATACTTATGAGTGAGTTATTTAAGCAATCAGATATTGTAAAAAAATTACAAAGATACTGTGTATACCAAGATAGATGTCATAAAGATGTAACTGACAAGATGAAATTAATGAAAATACCATATAGCCTTTTTGATAATGTCTTGGTAGAACTAATTAAAGATGATTTTTTAAACGAAGAGCGATTTGCTTTTAGTTTTATTAGAGGAAAGTTTAGAATTAAGCAATGGGGTAAGATTAAACTTAAAAATGAACTTCTTCAAAGGAACATAACTTCAGCTCTTATAAATAATGCTTTAGATCAAATTAATAATGAGGATTATAATAAAACATTTGATGAATTAGCTTTAAAAAAATTTAATTATTTAAATCAGGACACTAGTATAAATAGTAAAAAAAAATTTATAAATTATTTACAGTACAGAGGATGGGAGAATGATTTAATTTTTAAAAAAGTAAACGATCTTTTTTAAAACTTAACATTTAATCCAACTAAAATATTTCTTCCTGGCATTTCAACTAAATTCGTTTCGCTATAAATTGCATCGAATAAATTATTTCCAGTTAGAGATATTTTATAATTTTTTAAAGTATAATTTAACTTGAGGTCCATCACAGAATAATTCTCCCCAAAGCTTCTTTCAGCATATTTGTAAACTATTGAGCTATTTAAGTTTTTTTTGATTTCAAAACTATACGAAGTGGTAATATGATTTTTTAATGAATTCAGCGCATATCTTGAAAAACCAAAATCAGTCTGTTTTAAATCGTCTTCAATATTGGTGTATCCTACATTTATACTGTGTTTTAAAAATGCAGCTAGATAAAAATCATAAGACAAATCAACTTCATAACCTTTTGTGTTTATCTCTCTAATATTAAATGCTTCCCACGGAGCTGATTCTATATTTTTTACATAATCAATTACATCAGATGCATCTCGATTGAATACAACAAAATTTATATGTAATCCGTTTTTATCAAATCTTGCTCCAAATTCTTGTGTTAATGCTTTTTCAGGATTTAAATTATCATTCCCAATTGTTGTTGGACTATTATAGTATAAATCTGTGTAGGTAGGAACTCTATAGGTATAGCCAATATTACTATATAATTTAATATCATCATTTATTTGATAGCCAATATCCAATCCTGGATAAGCAAAGAAATTTCTAAAAAAATTATTTTTGTAATTCATATTTGTCGAAACATCTGAAAAATAACTAAATGCTACACCAGGCGTTAAATCAATTTTTTCATCTGCGAATTTCACTTGCTGTTCTAAAAATAAATTCACCATAGTTCTATTTCTGTTACCTAGATTATTACTGGATAATTTTACTGATGAAACATCTAATCCAAACCCTGTACTTCCAAGCTCTGATTTATATGACCCATTAACCTCAAAACCAACTTTATTAGATATGTGTAAATTTCGATATACTGCTGGATTATGTCTTAAATAAACATACATATCTTGATTTCTTTTCCAGTATAGTTTAGGTTTTATAATTAAATTCTCTTTAAATATTTTAGTAGAAAATCCTAATAAACTAGCCTGTGTTTCTTCATATTGATCAATAGCTTCAGGACTTGCATAGAATCCGTTAGCTCCAAACTTTCTTTCATTAAAAGAAGATATCATATCAATTAATTGCCCTTTTATATTAAAGCTATTTTTTAAAAAATAATTTTCATTTTTATAATCGGTATTGTATTTGTGTCCCTCTGAACTATTATTTGAATAATGGAAAAGTACAGATTGGTCTTGAATTTTCTTGCTAATTGTTACTGAAGCATTTTGCTGCTCATAAGATCCAGCTTCTAATTTTATTGAGACCATATCTTCTGCGACTTTAGAAGTGATAATATTTATCGCTCCTGTAAAAGCATTTTGTCCGTATATTCTAGATGCAGACCCTTTTATAATTTCTATTCTTTCTATTACTTCAATAGGCAATGCCATATTCATGGTGTGATGCCCTGTTTGAGGATCTTCTACTTTAATTCCATCTATTAAAAGTAGAGTTTGATCAAAACCACCACCTCTAATATAGAGGTCTGCTTGCATACCTGAAGTTCCTCTTCTTCTTATATCTATTCCTGCAACTTGCTGTAGTAATTCTGCAACGTTATTCGCTGGGCTATTAATAATCTCTTCTTTTGAAACTACCTGTACAGTCTTTGAGCTTTCAAATAATTCCAGTTCAATTCTAGGTGAAGAAACTACTGTTACTTCCTCAAGGTTTATTTGCTTCTCTTGTGAGTTAATTATTGAGTTTATTGCAATTATTAAGATTACAGATAGTAATTTTTTCATTGTTTTTTATTTTTTTTCAAAATTACTGCTTTTTTCCCCAATTCTATATTTTGTTAATAATAAATAGTTAATTGATTTATATGCTTTGTTTCAAGCATTATATTTATTTCATGTTTGCACTTGTCGATTGTAATAATTTTTATGCTTCTTGTGAGCGTGTTTTTAATCCAAATCTTCAGCATAAACCAATAGTAATTTTATCCAATAACGATGGGTGTATTATTGCTAGAAGTGATGAAGCTAAAAAATTAGGAATACCTATGGGAGCCCCTATTTTTAAATATAGAACCCTTATAGCGAATCATAATGTAAAAGTCTTTTCCTCAAATTATTCTTTGTACGGAGATATGAGCAGTAGAGTAATGTCTATATTAAAACAATTCACACCAGACATACAGGTTTATAGCATAGATGAATCTTTTTTAAAGCTAGAAGGTTTTGAAGGTTATAATTTGACTGACTATGGAATATCAATGAAAAACAGGATTTTAAAATGGACAGGTATACCTACTTGCGCTGGAATTGCACCGACAAAGGCTTTATCTAAAGTTGCTAATAAAATTGCAAGAAAATATCCTAACCAGACAAATGGAGTATATGTTATTGATACTGAAGTCAAGAGGATAAAAGCTTTAAAATGGACTAAAATAAAAGATATATGGGGAATAGGGAAAAAGCTTAGTAATAGACTAGCAACTAAAGGATGTAAAAACGCATATGATTTTACCCAGTTACACGAGAGTTGGGTGAAGTCTAATATGTCAGTTGTAGAATCTAGATTACAACGAGATTTATTAGGTATGCCAACACTTGATTTAGAGGTTCAAAAATCTAAAAAATCTATTGCAACTACAAGAACTTTTGAAAAACCATTAAAGGAATTAGATGAAATTAAAGAGCGCGTCTCTACTTTTGCTTTTGTTTCTGGAGAAAAACTACGTCGCCAGAATTCTCACTGTCACATGATTATAGTTATACTTAGAAGCAACTACTTTAGAGAAGATCTAAAACAGCATTATGCAACTAAAGTAATTAGTTTGCCATATCCAACAAACTCCTCTCTTGTACTTAGTAATTATGCGATAAAAGCTATTGAAGAGGTTTTTAAAAAAGGGATTGCATACAAAAAAGCAGGGATAATACTTACGGGGCTAGTCCCTTCTAATAATTATCAATTGAATATATTTGATTGGGAGAATTCTAATCATCAACCACTTATGAAGGCTATTGATAAGATAAATTATAGGTTTAGTAATAAAATAAAGCTAGCTAATCAAGATTTAAAAAAAACTTGGAAGATGAAACAAGATCATTTATCTCCTAACTATACTACTAATTTGCAAGATATAATTAAAGTAAAATAATGACAGAAAAAGTTAAGCCACTTCAATTTTTTATACCTAAACCTAGCTCAGGAGAGGGCACAATTATTATTAATTCAGGAATTGCCGCTGGATTTCCGTCTCCAGCTGATGACTTCAAACAAAATAGAATAAGTCTTGACAATGAATTGGTTAAAAATAAGGAAGCTACTTTCTTTGCAAGAGTTTGTGGTCAGTCTATGGTTGGTGCAGGCTTAGATGATAATGACTTATTGGTAATAGATAGAAGTATAGAGCCAGAGAACAATAAAATCGCTGTATGCTTTATAGACGGGGAATTTACTGTAAAAAGACTTTTAATTAAAAAAGGCAAGCTTTGGCTTCAGCCAGAAAATTCAGAATTTAAACCAATAGAAGTTACAAATGAAAATGAGTTTATAATTTGGGGTATAGTAACTAATGTTATAAAAAAAGTGTAAAAGAGAAGTTAGTCTACTAGAGCTATAATCTTGTTTTCTTTTAACTCTACAGTGCCAGAATTAATAGAAAGAAAAATTCCTTTCTCAGTTCCCTTTTGAAATTTGTCTTTAAGATTTTCTTCTATTGTAATGTCCCCATAAATTTTAATGATCCCTTTCTTTAATGTAGAAACAATTGAAGCGTGATTATTTAACATTTCAAATTCACCATCGACACCAGGAACAGCAACTGAAGTGACTTCTCCACTAAATAAAGTAAATTCCGGTGATATAATTTCTAAATACATTTAACTAAAATTTATAATTTATGCTTCTGCTAACATTTTTTCGCCAGACTCAATAGCTTCCTCAATACTTCCTTTAAGGTTGAAAGCAGCTTCAGGTAAATGATCTAATTCACCGTCCATAATCATATTAAATCCTTTTATTGTTTCTTTTATATCAACTAATACTCCAGGGATTCCAGTAAATTGTTCTGCAACATGGAATGGTTGAGATAAAAATCTTTGAACTCTACGAGCTCTACCTACAGCCATTTTATCTTCTTCAGATAATTCTTCCATACCAAGAATCGCAATAATATCTTGCAGCTCTTTATATCTTTGTAATAATTCTTTTACTCTTTGAGCACAATTGTAATGATCATCACCAAGAATATCTGCAGTTAGGATTCTTGAAGTAGAATCTAATGGATCAACAGCTGGATAAATACCTAGCTCAGCAATTTTTCTTGAAAGTACTGTAGTAGCATCTAAGTGAGCAAATGTTGTTGCTGGTGCAGGATCTGTTAAATCATAAGCAGGTACGTATACTGCTTGTACAGAAGTAATCGATCCATTCTTAGTTGATGTAATTCTCTCTTGCATTGCACCCATTTCTGACGCTAGTGTAGGTTGGTAACCTACGGCAGAAGGCATTCTACCTAGTAGTGCAGACACCTCTGATCCAGCTTGAGTAAATCTAAATATATTATCAACAAAAAATAACACATCTTTACCTTGACCTTCTCCAGCTCCATCACGAAAGTATTCGGCTATTGTAAGTCCAGACAAAGCTACTCTAGCTCTTGCTCCAGGAGGTTCATTCATTTGACCAAAAACAAATGTTGCTTTTGATTCTTTCATTACATTCTTATCAACTTTGTTTAAATCCCATCCACCTTCTTCCATAGAATGCATGAAATCATCACCATATTTAATAATTCCAGATTCTAACATCTCTCTTAAAAGGTCATTACCTTCTCTAGTTCTTTCACCTACTCCTGCAAATACAGAAAGTCCACCGTGTCCTTTAGCAATGTTGTTAATTAACTCTTGAATAAGTACAGTTTTTCCAACTCCAGCTCCTCCAAATAGTCCAATTTTACCACCTTTAGCATAAGGCTCAATAAGGTCAATTACTTTTATACCAGTAAATAATACTTCAGTAGATGTAGACAAGTCTTCAAACTTAGGAGCTTCTCTATGAATAGGAAGACCACTGTCACCAGATTTAGGTAAATCTCCTAAACCATCAATAGCGTCTCCAATTACATTAAATAATCTACCATAAACATCATCTCCAACAGGCATTTGAATAGGCGAGTTTGTAGATGTTACAACAGCTCCTCTACTTAATCCATCTGATGAATCCATCGCTACGGTTCTAACGGTGTTTTCTCCAATATGAGACTGAACTTCTAATACTAGAATTGTTCCATCGCTTTTTTTGATTTCTAATGAATCATAGATTTTTGGTAATCCGTTACTAGCATCAAATTCAACATCGATTACTGGACCAACTATTTGTGAGATTTTTCCTGAAATTGTAGACATTATATAGGTATTTTTTTAGTAATTAACTTTCAATTCGCAAAGATAGATTTTTTATCTAAAAAATTTTAATATTTTTTTTAAAAAATGTCTAAAATTTATCAATTTTTATTAAACAAAAAAACCTGTAGATAAACTACAGGTTTTTTTAAAATTTATTTTAAAAAATTATCTCAAGTCAGGCGAGTAATTTGTTGGATAGTCACCAGCTTTTACTGCTGCATCCGATAAATTAGAGCCATAATGAGCGTCAATTGCCTCCATCATTCCGTTGGCGATTAGTGCACTACCTCTAGCTGTTGTATGAATTCCATCTAAAGAAAAGAATCCACCAGTTACTAAATCAGTAGTCATAACATAATCATCAAAAGCAACACCTTGAACAACTGCTTGGTTTAGGATTCCATAAGCATCATAAAGAGCCCATCCTTGTTGTGCGGTTAGCGTTTCAATTGTTGCATTGTATTCTAGAACTCTTGCTCTTACTTCAGCAATTTCATCAGACGAAAGAACAATATTGTCTGCAAGAGGAACCGAAACTCCATTTATTTGAGTAGGATTTCCACCAACAGCTGTTCCAATTAAACCAATTGCAGGTAGTACAATTTTATCGTTCATAGTTGTTTGTCTCCATGAAGGCAAACCTAAAGCTGATAAATCTGTAAGATATTCATCTTCCATTAACATAGCATTTTGACCTGCAGCATAAACTATAGTTCTTGCATCAACTTCACTTGCCGAAATTAGACCGAAAGCTTGAGCTGCGGCTAAACCACCATTGTAAGCTGCAAACCCTCCATTTAACATGTCTGCAGTTGCAGCATCTAATGGTACAGCATCATAGGGGATTGTATTTAAATATGCTAAAGCTGTTACATCAGGAACATTAGCAACAATTCCACCTGGAACTTGAGCCAAAGCTGCCATCGTTGAGCCAAATGCAAAGTCAAAATCAGCTGAACTAGTTAAAGTGCCAACTCCACCACTAGTTGCATAGCCTAAAGCGTCATTTCCACCTGACCAAACACTCACAAATGTTGGTGATTGAGCCAATACATCTTGAATTATACTTGATCCTGGGCTGGACATA
>Ga0228649_1000958_pt1 | contig 11523 bp, 13 predicted proteins | sample 61DmetaG_FD_190074 | JGI IMG/M metagenome (GOLD analysis project Ga0228649, IMG submission 190074) | Seawater microbial communities from Monterey Bay, California, United States - 61D | ecosystem: Environmental > Aquatic > Marine > Coastal | place: USA: California | collected 2016-10-31 | reverse complement strand
CTGGACCCACAAATCCTACTGTTTTAGTTCCAGGCAATACCTCTGTTAAACCCGCATCTACAGTATAACCATAATTAACTCCTTTACGTTCGGCGATATTCATTATATACATTAGTGTTTTCTCATTTGGAACCTTTAATATTACTATCTTTTCACCATCACTCTTCCACTTGAAGAAAAGTTGACTCTGTGTATAAGCCTTAACAGTTGCCTCTACCATAGCATGACTTACTTGTGCTAATACTTTTCCTTTACTCATTTTTATGTCGTCGCGGACTAATATGCACATTTTAAAACTCATTTTTTAAACTATAAATATATTTTAAAAAATATTCAATTTATTTATATGGTATTGGGAATGGTTTTATATGAAGGTGTTGATTTGGCTTACAATGCTGTAAGATTAACTTATAATGGTATTACTGGTGTTTATAATTGGTATTATCAAGTAGACGCACACGAAACAGAAGAAAAACATAAAGAAGCACAAGAAATGATAGACCAACTTAAACTGCTTAATAATAGAGTAAAAGAATTAGAAGATAAACTAGTTCAAAAAGACAACTTACTTGTAGATGTCAATAACAGCATTAAAAATAAATAAATATACTACTTTAGCTACTTCCACGAAACTTTGTATATATAACTCATCTAAGTGATTGTTTTCCATTTAATAATATTAGACATTTAGCTTAATATTATTTATCTTCTTCTTTTGGTTCTCTTTTTACGCCGCGATTTACGCCGCGATTTACGCCGCGATTTACGCCTTGACTTACGCATTTTTTTAGTTCTCTTTTTTCGGCGACGTTTTCCTCCTGTTCTTTTTCTTTTTCTACTATCAGCCGCATTCGCGCGTTTTCTTCTTCTTTCTTCTTCTTCTTCCTTCTTTCTTCTTTCTTCTTCTTCTTTTCTTTTTCTTTCCTCCTTATCAATCGCTTGTAAAGCTGCTTTCAGATGCACAGGATGATTTTTCCATAATTCTCTTGCACGTGCTTTTAATTCCATATTTGTTCTTCTTTTAGTATTCTTTTTTGTTGGTCTAGGAGGGACTCTTACCCTCCGGTGTAATGGTTTATCGCTAGCGCCAGTAGATCCAGTTGAACCGTGTTTTAAATTAATATCCACACGCCCATCTTCCCGGTCTTCATCCAATCCTACATCTTGAATGTCTTCTGCTCTACAATTAGGACACATTGTATATTGACCCAATCCACCAAAATTAACCCATCCAGGAGGAACAATACTTTCAGATGTGGCCTCACTTCTCCAAAACATTGCTTTAGTTCCAATTCCTCCTACTCTTTCACACTTGGGGTCATTACATCGTAATATAACTCCTTCCTCATCATTCTGTCTTTTTGCTTCTAGAAGCATATTAGCATATATATGTGGAGGTCTCCCGCCTTTTGTTTTTTTATCATCATCAAGCCAAGGCCATATTGGTATAACCCCTGCTTTGCTTTTTACATCTTTTTCTAATTGTGTTTCTGCGGCTAAACTTTCCATATATAATAACTAAATATTATTATCAATATAATAGCCTATACCCATATCTCCATTTTTAAATACATATCCCTCTTTTGCCCCTCTAAAAGTATCACTTGGAATAAACTCTAAATTTTCTTCTACAATTTCTACTTTTTTCTCCTTGTTTCGCGAATTAAGATAGTAATATACAATACATAAAAGTATAATACCAAAAAACATATACATTATCATTTAAAGTTATCATCTATAAAATTTTCAACATTTTAACTTACCGACGCCTCTTAGTGCGTTTTTTTCGGTTCCTTTTTCGTGATTTTCGATAATCACCTTTTATGTAATTTAATCGCATAGTTCTTCGCCTTTTTTTATAATTCTTTCTCCGTGTTTTTTTCTTTCTTCTTCCTCCCCTTCGCACCTCAGGTCTTTTTGTATCTATATTTTCTTGCCTTAGACGATTCATTTCATTCTCTTTTTCTTGCTGAGCCGTTAACCTATCTATTACTTGTTGATTTATTTCGCCTATGCTTAATTCAGGAGTTGCTTTATCTTTTAAAACACCTATAGCATCTCTTAAATCAGACATTCTACTAGAACAACTACTAGAACTTAATAAAGAATTTCCTATCCTGTCACCTAATCGACCTAATATTCCTGGTTTTTCTCCATCAGCATATTTCGTCTTTACTCCTAATTCTAAAATTACTGATACTTCTAGATCTATAATTAACTGTTCCATTTCTTTGTCAAAACTATCTAATTCTTTAAACTTCCAGTTTCTACCGTCTACCTTTTTAATTTTTGCCGCTCTTATATAAAATTGTTGATCTTTAGGTGGTGGTATCATTTTATTCATATCTGACACTTTTACATCTTTTCCCCTGGCAAAATCAGACCTTATTACTGTTGGTTTAAATTCTAAACTACCTTTATCTTTTATTTTACTACTTAATTCCTCATATTTACTTAAATTATCATCTCTATCTATTGGAACTTCAACCATTTCACCAGGTTTTAAAATAGAATCCCAATTACTGTCAAGTGACTGGGAACCAGGTATCTTCACAACTATATCTTCACCGCCTATTGTAATAGTAATTTTTTTACCACGTTTTGCTCCTTTTGGAACTGGAAAACGAGCCTTTAAATTTGGTTTTTTTCCTGATATTCTTTTTCTATTTGCTTCATCATTAGGGGTAAATCCTTGTGCTACCATTCGCTCTACCATTTTATTTAAATATTCAAATAATTGATCTTTAAATTGTGCATCTATTTGTGATATTTCTGGATATTTTGGTTCATTATTTTCATCCAATATAAAACGACCATTCCATAAATTATTTTCCGCCTCACGCAATGCTGCTCTATTTGCTGGATTTTGTAAACTTCTAAAATTTTGACGAGCTGTATAATATCTCTCTAATATTCTTGTTGAACCATCATCGCTATCACCATCATAATTTATAAAATCAGGACCACAAGCATAACTATATACTAAATCTCCCTCGTGATATAATTTTAATTCACTTTTTCGCAAATTTTTCTTCTCGTAAATTACTTTTCCTCCTACATCTTTGGGAGCTAAAAATTCAATATCAAAAAACATTTTCTCTGGATCCGGTTTTCTTGGACCACCGCTTCGAACTGCTTCTATGTTTACTATTGGAGCGGTTACTTTTTTAACCTGAGCTATCATGCCAAAATTGGGGTCATCTTTATTTTTTGGTTGATAAGTTACTAATGTTCCTGATTTAATACTTCCTTTAACATTTACAGAGTCAAATCCAAAATTATTTGCTGTTAAGTCTTGATACAGTTCACCCATTTGATCTGTTTTTACTTTAAAACTTACACGATATAATAAACTTGATATTTCTGGTCGTTGACCATTATCTAAATTTCCTGTTATAATACCACACTTTTCAGGCGGTTTAGGATATAATGTTCTCAATGGTATTCTATTAGTTATGACTATCATTAGTTATAATTAATAGAGAAATTAAACCCGCATAATAAAATTATTTAAATTTCTTAATTGTTCTTTTCGCTGTCCTCTTTTTTTTGCTTTATCTAATATTGCCGTTGCTTTAGCAATTTCGTCATCTGTTACTTCTTGATTCTTATCTAGGTCTAATACTTCTTCGAACTGCCTATATCTCATTGGAATTACACACATTGGACTTTCTTCATTAAATAAATGATCTGTTAATACAGTAAATATTGCGGTTAGTGCCAACGCAATTAGTATATCTCTACTACCCATCCAAGATATTGCAAATATTAATAACTGACGACCTACACTGTTTTTTAAATAAGCTTCCTGTGACTTACTTAATTCTATTGTTACATATTTAGAACCTATATTCAACATTATCATTACTAATCCGGCAAAAAACTTACTGTTGTTTAAATAACCTAAATAATTAAATACTTCACTTATCATCTTTATATTGTAAAAAGATATTTTCTTTTTTACAATATTAATATAATTGTTTTCCACCATCCTTAAAACCGCCATTTGTATGGTTGTCTATTTGTTTTGATGCCAACATACTATTTGATTCACTCTTTAATTTTATATCTCTATCAATATCACTTACACAAGCTTGTGTAAATTCTTGAGGCTTCCACACTTCTAATTTTGGATTAAACGCTTCTTTATACTCATAACCTTCAGTATCCATTAACATTATAATTATAACCGAACCTAATACTCCACAAGATACTCCATATGTTACAGTTAAATGAACGTTTAGGAGAATTAATCCAATCAATAATACTTTATTTTTTACAAAAGCCTTTAAACATTCTGGTTTTTTATAAACTAACATTACCACAATTGCTAATAATATATATTGTACGATTTCTTCCATTATATATTAAATATTATATAATTTTTCAGTTATTACAATAAAATTATAATCTTATTTTTTTATAAGTATAATGGCAAGTTCTTTATCATATTCTACATTTGAAAATAATCAGTCTAAAAATCTTTCCGTATCTAAAATTCAATCACAGACTAGGAGAAAAAATAAAACAATTAAAAAAAAACCTACTAAAAAAGCAGAAAATTTCCTAAACTCTATTCAGGAAGATTACACAGATATGGATGGTAGTGGCGAGGGTTTAGCAGATTTTGAACCTATGAGTAATCCAGTTATTACCAAAGCACCAGATGAGAAAAAAGACCAAGGCATGCCCCCATCTCAATCTCAGAGTGATGATGCTGTTACAGTTGAAGCATTTGAAGCTATTAACGAAAATGACATGGCTCAAAATAATTATCAGCAATACATGAACACTTATGTTCCTTATTACTCTAAACCTTCTAACCAAGCTAATTTACACGGTTCTAAAGATCAACTTATGAAAAAACTTAACTACATGATTCATCTTTTAGAAAAACAAGAAGATGAAAAAACTTCTAATGTAACTGAAGAACTTGTTTTATATATGTTTTTAGGAGTTTTTACTATCTTTTGTGTTGATTCCTTTGCGCGCGCTGGAAAATATACTCGCTAATATGTTAACTTATATATTTAATTTAACATAAACACCTTATCACTCATAAATGGTCGATAACCAAAATTATAAAAATAATATGATGTTTGAATTTTCTCTTCTGGATGATAACGAGATAATATATTTTTTAACAATATCGTGTTATCTCCAATATTTTCTATAAAAATTTTACCTAACTTTTCTATTTCACGTATTTGTGATAAAGCACTCAAAAAACTTATTGTAAACACACTATCGTCCGTCTCATTGTAACTACATATACATTCTAATCCATTCTTCCCATTATAATTTGTATAACTATTTCTGAAAAAAAATAAATCATATGGATTATTTTCTAACAATGTAACCGAAACATATAACTGTGTATCGTTTATTAACTTTACTATATGATTTAAATTTGGAATTATCATACAATCAAACTTATTACTCTTTACAAGTCTATCCCAAACATCAGTTAATAAATGCATATTGTTTTTTGTTATTAATATACTATTTAATGTCGGATTATCAAATCGAACCTTCCTATCCCAATATGTTATATCAAACATATAATTATAATATGTTGTCAATGGAACTATTAATGTTTTAGCGCCTTCTCGTTTAAATAAAAATACAACACTTTTGTGTTTATTGCGATGATTCAAATAATGTGAATAAATTACTTCTGGTGCTATACCCTTTTTCCTATGTTTACTATCTACACATAAAAAATCTACATAATGTAAATCCATCTTGTTATTTTTTATAAAACATGTTAATGGTCTTGTACTCATACATCCTAATATTTTGTTATTTTCCATTTTAAGTGATATATAACTAGTATCATTATGATTTTTAAAATAATTCAATACTCCATTTTTAGGAGGATTGTAACATTCGTGTTTATGAGGCATATAATTCTTGCGTATAAAATACACAAACTTCAGTTTTTTTGAATGACTTAAACTGAAATAATCGCTAAATTCTATCTTTTCATTATAAAATTTATTCTTTTCTGGTTTATCGTGTTGAATTATTCCAGGTGGAAACATCCAATATTTCAAATTGTGATAATGAAATACAGGCTGTTTAGACCAAAATGGATATTTCACCTTATAAATACCTATAATTATACAAATAATTGCTAATACTATTCCCAAATAATACATTATATATTTTCCCGAAAATATATTCAATATATATACGATGGCGCTCAGACAAAGACTACACCAAAAAAATAGACAAATAGACCGGTTAAGAGGATATTTAAATCTATGCCGACAAAATCTGCGGAGGGCAAGATCTAACCCAGTAACTACTAGTTTCGCAAAAGAAACTAAATCAAATGTAGGTGGAAGAAGAACGAGAAGAAAACAAAAAGGAGGACACCACTTATACAAAAGACTAGGTGTTAGTAAATATTCTTCACAAAAGCAAATTAGAAAAGCCTTTAAAACTCTCAAAAAGAAAAGAAAAGCTACCAAAAAGGTGAAGGAAGCTTACAAAATTCTCTCCAGAAAGAAAACACGCAAACAATACAACAATAGATACAGAAAAGCTGTAAAAAAAGGAGGAAAAAGAAAAACACGTAGAAGAAAAGGTGGAAATGAAAACTGTTACAGTTTTAAAGACCCAAAAGATTCAAAATTATGTAATGAAATCTCACGGGTAGAACAATATTATAATACAAGTCATCCTGAAAGATTAAGCAAAGGACAAAAATTCGCACGTATAGTTAAAAACAGAACAACTAGAAGAAACAGTCCTAAACCAGAAAATCAACAACAAGTAGCACAGCAAAAACAAGCAGCTTTTCTAAAGTTTAAAGATAAATTACGTCCAGTATTGGTCAAACTAAAAGAAGCCGAAGATAAAATACGTTCCAAATTAAAAGAAACTATAGAAGGACCTGATGATCCTATGGGTGAAAAACAAAGAGAGTTAGAAGCAAAATACGATGAAGCATTTAGTAAAACAAGTGAAAAATTATCATTAATGAATACAATAAATCAAAATTTAAATGGAGAAGACAAATCTCCTCTTCCGGCAGAAATTGAAAAAGCAAGAAGAAGATATAGTAATCGGGGAAGAATTCCACTCGCAGATGTAGCTTTTAATGTACCATATTAAGTATTACGTAATAATTACTACTACGCCTATGTAATAGCAATTATTAAAGCATATTAAAGACAAAAATTATTATTGTGATATATGTATCTTTGGATAGTCATCGCAGCAGGATGCTTTGCATTCTTTGCTTCTATGGGGATTGGGGCTAATGACGCCGCCAACGCTTTTGCTACTTCTGTCGGTTCTAAGGCTTTAACTATTAAACAAGCTGTTGTGTTAGCGGCTATTTTTGAAACCGCTGGAGCAGTATTAATGGGTAATCATGTTACTGAAACGATTAGAAAAGGTATTGCAGATTATAAATGTTTTGAAAATGATCCTGAATTATTAATGTATGGATGCATGTGGGTTATTTTCTCTGTTGGAGTATGGCTTTTCCTAGCTAGTTATTTTGAAATGCCTGTATCAACTACTCATTCTTGTGTAGGTGGAATGATCGGAATGGCTATTGCTTTAAAAGGACCAGAATGTGTTATTTGGTATAAATCAGTAGATACTTTTCCTTATGTTGGTGGAGTAGGGGGTATCGTTATATCTTGGTTTATATCTCCATTATTTTCTGCTATTATTGGGTGTGGAATATTTAGTGTTGTTAGATGTAGTGTATTAAGACGCGATTTTAATTCAAAAAGATTAAATGTTGTTTATCCAATTTTGATTGGTTCAACTATTACAATTAATACATTTTTTATTATTTATAAAGGAGCAAAAGGATTAGGATTAGATAAAACTCCTATAGGTATTGCATTTTTAGTAGCATTTGGAGCGGGAGGTTTGTCAGCTATAATTACTATTCCTATTGTACCAAAAATCAAGGAATATGTTAGAAAGAAATTTCAAAATGTTGGAACAAATGTTGAACTACCTAGTATTCAAGGAGAAGTCAGTAAAAATAAACATGAATTGAATATTAAAGATCAAATTGAATTAGATAGGGTTATTAAACTTCATGATGAAGCTGAAAAATTTGACAATAAGACAGAAGAAGTATTTAAATATTTACAGATTTTTACTGCTATTTGCGATTCATTTAGTCACGGCGCAAATGATGTCGCAAATGCTATCGGACCTTTTGCTGCTATCTGGATAATCTATACTTCAAATGGTGAAATTAATAAAAAGAATAGTATGGAACAAGATGCTTATTGGATTTTAGGACTAGGAGGTATTGGTATTGCGTTAGGTCTATTTGTATACGGTAAAAAAATCACATATGCTATTGGAGAAAAGCTTATTAAAATAACTCCATCGCGTGGAGTTGCGATTGAACTTAGTTCAGCACTTGTTATTATTACGGGTTCTCGTCTTAAAATTCCTTTATCTACTACTCATTGTCAAGTAGGAGCAACAGTAGGGGTTGGTTTGTTAGAAAATACCAAAAATTGTTCTGGTATTAACTGTAAAGTATTTTTGAAAACCGCATTAGGTTGGATTATTACTTGTTTTATTGTTGCTTTATCTGCTGGTATATTAACAGCTCAAGGAACTTATGCGCCATCGCAAAAAGAATGGTGTCGCGCCAACATTACTAGTGTTGTTTAAGAAAAACAAGCCCATTTTACTATATGTCTTTCACATATATTACCTTCTATATCCTCATATATGTGAAGCACTTTCTTCTTGAAACAACCGGTTAGTCATTCGTAGCTATTGGGTAATGTAACAAATAGTCTACGTGTTCTTTTCGACGCAAGTCTCTCTACATCACCAACGTGTGGTTGATACTGTGAAGGAAATAGATCCAAGAAAGCTTGAATATATAGCTTTTCTTTGCGCTCTGGAACTGCCAACATAAATAGTTCTTGTTGTCCTGAAGCAAAACATTCTACCTTTGAAAAAAAGTTACATTTTAATTGAGTCTGAAAGTCTAACTTTTCTTTTGCCCATTTTTTACCATAAGTTGCTTTTAAATCTGCGTATGACGGAATCATATTGTTGGCGTAACTTTTATCACCATCATCTGTTTTACTTAGAAGAGGAAAACTTGCCTCTGTACGATAATTTGCTTCTGCTAATAAGGAACTCATTTTATTTATTATCATAAGAAAAAAATAAAATAAATACGTGTTTATTCAGGTTTATACATTAAATATAAATATTGATAACCATATTGTGTCTGAACTAAATCTATTTTTCCTTGTAATATAAATCCTGCTTGTTTTGCCATTGATATTATTTCCTTTTGTGGAATCATATAAAGTTTATGAACGTTTTGTCTTACATGTTTAGTTTTATCATCAATCATAGCTTCTTTAAACTCTGCTAAATTATTGTTTTTGTCTAATTCAAAATTTGCCTTATACTGAAAATCTTTGAATTTTACTAAAGAATTTGTAATCCGTTTCTTAGCATATTTTTGTGCGCTGACAATATGTAATGGGTCAGCTGTATTTAATATAGGGTCAAATTTATCACGATTTACTAAATGTAATACAAAATAGCCTCCTGGCATTAACCAATCATAAACATTATTAATAAATCGTTGTTTATCTTCCATATAATAAATTGTAAAGTAAAAACAAGTTACTGTAGAAAAACTATTTCGTTGATATATCATATTATCTAATGCGTTTCCTTTAGTAAATTTACAATTTTTATATTTATTTCTAGCTCTTTCTACCATTGCCGGTGAAATATCTATTCCTTCGACATGACAACCTAATTTTTTCATCAGAGACACATGATGTCCGCTTCCACTACCTATATCTAAAATTCTACTTTTTTTTGTTGGTTTTATTAATCTTTTTAGTTCACCAATCTCAAAATCATTCTTTACTTCATCTAAAACTAAATCATCATATATTTCACTATAAAATCCATCATAACAATCTATTCCTTCTTTTAATACAAATTTTTTCTGTTGCGTAAAACCTTCTTTTACAGGAACGTGTAAATTCATTACTAAACATATAATCAAAATAGCTGCTAAAAATAATACACCTTTAGCCCATTTATCTAATTTCATTAGTGGTCTTACCATACTTTTTAAAGATTTTAACATTCTATATGTATTAATTAGTTATTTTTTTTATATAAAATATGTATTAATATGAATCAAAATGAAATAAGCGATAAACGCTTAATAAAAGCATTCAGAGGCATTACATTTTCTAATTTTAAAAAAACAGAAGCAAAAAAAGAATTACTAAATAATTTAAGTGCTGGGAAAATTGAACCAGCTTGTTATTGGGTTGCTGAATTTATATGTGCCGGACATTTTTTAGATGTTTGGGATATTTTTCTTTTATTTATAGGTAAAAATATTCATATAGGTAATCCCAAATTACCAATTTATATTGATATGAGAATTGATGATTTTAAAAATATATTAAATAATGGATATACTGATAATTTATTAAAAATGCGAAATAATAATAAAATAAGAAAATTATTTGCTGAAGTTATATGTGTTATATGTCTTTCAAAAAAAAAACATTCTTTTGATAACATCAAAATAAATAAAGAAGACTTTAATGTTACTAAATTATCTCATAAATTAAAAGCTAAAAACATCTCATATGGAAATAAAATATTTATGAAAGAAGATCCTAAAGAACTATTTATAGCCATTAATGAATTTTATTGGAATTTATTAAACAGTCAAAAAAATGGAACTGAAGCTTGTTATTGGTTAGAATGGATTATGGGGTTTGAAGATGCTTGTAAAAAAGAAAAAAGGAAGTTTATTTGTGAAAGACGAAATGTTCCAGTTGAAGGTAAACTTCAAAAAGATATTATATGGATTGTATGGGATTGTTTACTTTTAGAATCATCAAACAGAAGTCAAGCACACCATAAACTTATAAAAGCACTTCTTAACTTATATTGTTTAAAATTTACTCCTGGAGTTAAAAAACGCAGAAAATATTTAATTTATTTTGCGATTCATCTTTTAACTGAAACTTTAGATAATTCAATTCCTATTATTTCAAATAAAAATATTATAACTAATGTCACTAACAAAATAGATTTGATTTACAGACAAATAAAGAAAAATGAAATAAAACCTGACACTGATTATTTATTTAATAATAGTTTTACTAACAATAATTTAGAAAAAACTATTGCCAAACTAGACAAAATGAACGCGTTATCTGGAATGGTCCCACGCAATAATTAATTTTTTTCTATCCTTTAATTATAATAACATGTCATCAATGAGAAAAAGACAAGCACTTTATGGTTACGCACCTAGCGCAGACTCCACACAAACACTTAGCTGTCCCGACCCTATATCAGGAAGAGTTTACACAATTCCTGCTGGAGCCACCTACAATAATGGTGGTAATATGAAATTTGGCCTTTATCCTACTGTTGGTAAAAGTGTTGGATTTCTTAATTTATTAAGCTCTTGCTGTCGCAACAACAATGTTGAATACAAAGGTATTGTTATCAGTAAGA
>Ga0228649_1000953_pt1 | contig 11586 bp, 9 predicted proteins | sample 61DmetaG_FD_190074 | JGI IMG/M metagenome (GOLD analysis project Ga0228649, IMG submission 190074) | Seawater microbial communities from Monterey Bay, California, United States - 61D | ecosystem: Environmental > Aquatic > Marine > Coastal | place: USA: California | collected 2016-10-31 | reverse complement strand
TCTTTGTAGTTGAGCATTTGATTAGTGGAGCAAAAGAAGCCCTACTAAAAAGCGGCACTAAAGAGAATGACATTGAAATATTCTATGTTCCAGGAGCTTTTGAAATTCCATTGGCACTCAAAAAAGTAGTAGGCACTGGTAAATTTGATGGAGTTGTGGCTTTGGGAGCTGTCATTCGAGGCGGAACACCACATTTTGAGTACGTTGCTGGAGAGTGCGTAAAAGGAATTTCACAGATTTCACTAGATTCGGAAATACCCATCGCTTTCGGTGTATTAACTGTTGATACCGTTGAACAAGCAATTGAGCGCTCAGGAAGTTCAGAAAATAAAGGCGCTGAAGCTGCGGAAAGTACGATTCAAATGATTAGCTTGATAGATAAACTGTGACTCCTAAACAGCGCTCAAGAGCAAGAGTAGTTCAGGCTATATACCAATGGCTTCTTTCTGGTGAAGATATCAAAAAGATTGAGCAGCAGTTTTTAAACCAAAAAGAAGGAAAAATTTCTAAAGCTTTTTTCTCAAATTTGTTGCTAAACATTCCTAAGAATATTGCTGCGCTTGAGGATATTATTGTTCCATCCCTTGATCGAGGAGTTGATGAATTAGGTCCTACAGAAAAGGCAATTTTATACTTAGGCGTTTATGAATTAAAGTTTCAGCTTGAGGTGCCTTATCGCGTTGTTATTAATGAGGCAGTAGAGCTAGCTAAACTTTATGGCGCAGAGGGCTCTTTTAAGCTCATAAACTCCTCATTAGATAAGATTGCTCCAGACCTAAGATCTATAGAGTTTGCAAAGTAGAACAATCAATTAATAAAAGTCCACCAAACTGAAATTATTTTTTAAGTTGCGCCCCAACTTGAATTAGACAATTAATAAATCTCTTTCTGCACCCATAGTTCTTTTTTTTATCTCAATCAAAAATAAATTAAACGCATCTTTAAAAATTTGATTGATTTTATCTTTTTTCATGGTAGTATTTAATTTCAGCATTCAAATCTAGTTAGCTAAAAAATGAGTTTTTACTCTATAGCTCAGGCTTACTTTTTTTGCTGAAAATAGGGTAAGTTAAATATTTATATTAATTTAGGAGAAACAATGAAAAGTATTTATAAAAAAATTGGAGCTACAGTAGTAAGTGCTATTGCTTCAGTGAATGTTATGGCTCTTGATGAGTTGAATGTGGCTTATTTTGAAGAGTGGCCAATGCCATTTGAGTACGCAAAACAAATTGGTGCTTATGATGAAGCTCTTGGTATGAAAGTCAACTGGAAAGCTTTTGGAACAGGTACAGCAATGTCAGCTGCTATGGCATCAGGTGATATCCATATCTCTGTGAGCCAGGGTGTGCCTCCATTTATCGTAGCGGCATCAACTGGTCAGGATATCCAAATTGTTGACGTGGCTGTGAGCTATGCTGACAACGACAACTGTGTTGTGGCTTCAGGCCTAGAAATTGATGCAAGCAATGCTTCAGAATTAGCTGGCAAGAAAGTTTCAGTTCCAATCGGAACAGCTGCGCACTATGGCTTCTTAAAGCAGATGGAGCATTTTGGTGTTTCAGTAGACTCAATGCAAGTTGTTGATATGGCTCCACCGGAAGGTGCTGCTGCATTAGCGCAAGGAAGCATTGATATGTTCTGTGGTTGGGGCGGTTCACTTCGTCGTGCTCTAGAGCATGGTAATGTTCTTTTAACAGGTGCTGAAAAAACAGCTCTAGGTATCTTGGTATGGGACGTAACATCAGTTCCAGCAAGCTTTGCTGATGAGAATGCAGAAGTTCTTCAAACATTCTTAGGTGTTACTGCTGCTTCAAATGCAATGTGGAATTCTGGTGGATTTACTTCACTAATGCTTCCTCATATTGCTAAAGATGCAGGTATGGATGAGCAAGCTACGGCTGAAACAATGGCGACATTTGTATTCCCTTCAGTTAGCAACCAACTAGGTAGTAACTGGCTTGGCGGATCAGGTGCGGCATTCCTTAAAGGTGTAGCAGATGTATTCGTTAACAGTGGAAACATCCCAAGTGCTCGTGGTTCATATGCTAATGCTATCAACACTGATGGCTTAGAGGGACTAGCTGCACAATAAAGTATTTAAATTAACGACATTTAAGTCTTTAATTTAGTATTAGTTAGACCAAAGGTGGCGCACTTTTAAGTGTGCCACTTTTTTAATGAAAAACAAATTCGGAGCCAGTTTTGAAAGGTTTATCAATAAATAATATATCCATGCGTTTTGACTTAAAGAATGGATCTTCCGTTCAAGCGCTAAAAGACGTTTCACTTGACATAGATGAAGGACAAATAATTACTGTTCTTGGACCCTCGGGCTGTGGAAAAACTACACTACTTAATATCGTAGCAGGCTTTCTAGCTCCTACAGAAGGCAAGGTTGTTCTGAATGATGAGATTGTTCAAGGGCCTGGCGCAGAGCGTGGAATGGTTTTTCAGCAGGGCGCTCTTTTTGAATGGATGAATGTTCGCTCAAATGTCGCTTTTGGACCTCGAATGAAGGGAATGTCTAAGTCAGAGCAAGAAGAAAAGGTTAAGCATCTTTTAGAGATTGTAGGACTCGCTGATTTTGAAGATAAAGCGGTTTATGAATTATCTGGAGGGATGCAACAAAGAGTTGCTCTAGCAAGGTGTCTGGCCAATGATCCTGATGTTATCTTGATGGATGAACCATTAGGCGCATTAGATGCATTAACACGTGAAAAAATGCAAGGCCTTGTTTTAAAACTATGGAAAGAGACTGGTAAAACAATTATCTTAATTACTCACTCAGTTGAAGAGGCGGTTCTTCTTGGTGAAAGATTGTTAGTACTAGCTCCAAGACCAGGAAGAATCCACAAAGAATACCAACTCCCTTTTGCTGAAATGGGAGTAAACATGGATTTAAGGGATGTTAAAAAGGCGGATGGCTACACTGAGACTCGGGATGAAATTCTCTCAATTATTTGGGAAATGGAAGAAGAAATAATGGGTAGAGCGGAAGAAAACTAATGGCTATTTTAATTTTTTATATAATAATTTTTGTTGCAGCTTTCTATGTTGTTAAGATTGCTACATCATTTACCAAATCACAAGATGATTTTACAAGTTTAAAAACAGTAACTTTTGGAGATGAGAGTGCTGTCACACCTAACAGAGCAGCATCTTTTATATCCGTAATCGCTATCTTTGCTATATGGGCAGCATTCACAGGCTCTAAATTAATCCCAATTCATGTGCCTGGACCTTTTGTTGGCGATCTCTCTTTTAGCTATACAGCAATGAATTCCTCTGGTGAAACAGATGACGCCGATGTAACCATAACGGTCTATGATGTTCAGTCTGGTGTAATACCTGACAAGCTTGAAATTGAACCAGGAGACGGTTTTGCGCTGAATGATACTGATCAAATCATAACCTACAGAAGTGGACTGATTAAAGTTCAAAAAAACGATGTAGGTGGAAAAGATAAAGACTATAAAGTAGTAGCTGTCAATGGACAGGAAATATCTCCAGAACAAGAAGTGTTTGTTGACAATGCTCGTATTTATATGACAAGAAAGGGTACGTTGAGTGTCACACCAGAAAAAGGCTGGCAGATGCAGCCTGTGTGGCTTCCTGCACCAGAAACAGTCTGGTCTAGATTAGTCAAGGTTGGCTCTGAAGGGTATAAAAACTTTACTCTATGGGAGCACTTAGGTTGGTCCCTTATTCGAGTAATTGTTGGGTTTTTAGCTGGTGCAATTATTGGAATTCCTTTGGGCTATGCGATGGGTTTATCTGGATGGTTTAGGGGCTGGTTTGACCCTATAGTTGAATTTATGAGGCCGGTGCCACCTTTAGCTCTCATTCCGCTAGTTATTATTTGGTTTGGAATTGGAGAGCAGGGTAAGATTATTTTGCTATTTTTAGCATCACTCTGGATTATGACGATTTCAGCCAGAGCAGGAGTTTCAGGTGTGAAAATTTCAAAAATCCATGCCGCTTACTCCCTCGGCGCATCAAAGTGGCAGATTATGAGGTTAGTCATTGTTCCAAATAGTTTGCCAGAGATCTTTACAGGTGCAAGAGTATCTATGGGGGTTTGCTGGGGAACAGTTGTTGCTGCAGAATTGGTAGCTGCACAAAAAGGAGCTGGAATGATGATTATTAACGCATCTAAATTCCAAATGACCGACTTAGTAATTATGGGAATTGTTTTAATTGGCGTCATTGGCTATGCCATTGATATATTAATGAGAATTTCAGAAAACTATCTCGTTCCATGGAAGGGTAAATAGTTCTATAATTCTATTTTTTTTATCACTTAAATAGATATGTCGACAAGTATTCCTAAGCATGCTCAAGCAGTAATCATTGGTGGTGGAGTTGTTGGTTGCTCCGTTGCTTATCACCTTTCAAAACTTGGATACAAGGATGTAGTCTTACTAGAGAGAAAAAAATTAACTTCTGGCACAACTTGGCATGCCGCTGGTCTTGTAGGACAAATGCGATCCTCGCTTAATTTAACTCAAATGGTTAAGTACTCTGGAAATCTCTATGAAACACTTGAATCAGAAACTGGAATGGCTACTGGTTACAGAAGAACTGGCTCTGTAAGTCTAGCTACTAATCAAGAGAGGTTAACTGAATATAAACGCAATGCATCACTTGCAAAGGTTCATGGGGTTGATGTACAAATCCTGTCAACAGATGAGTTAAGAAAGAAGTTAGATTTTTTTAATCTTGATGACGTTGTGGGTGGTGCATGGATACCTAAAGATGGCAAGGCTGATCCAGCAAATGTTGCAATGGCTCTGGCAAAGGGTGCTAAAAATAATGGCGTTAAAATTTTTGAAGATGTAAAAGTTACTGGAATTCTTAAAGATAATGGAAAGGCAACTGGAGTTCAAACAGATTTTGGAGACATTCAATCTGAGGTAGTTGTCAACTGCGGTGGCATGTGGGCAAGAGAAGTAGGAAAAATGGCTGGAGTGTCAGTTCCACTTCATGCCTGTGAGCATTTCTATTTTTTAACTTCGGCTGTACCAGGATTAGGAGATATGCCGGTTGTCAGAGTTCCAGACGAGTCTGCATACTACAAAGAAGATGCTGGAAAAATATTGGTTGGTCTATTTGAGCCAAACGCTAAACCCTGGGCTCAAAATGGCATACCAGAGGATTTTTGTTTTGATCAAATTCAGGATGATTTAGATCACTGCATGCCTTACCTTGAATTAGCAATGAACAGAGTCCCAGTAATGGAGAGTTTAGGTATTGAAACACTTTTCAATGGGCCAGAAAGTTTTACACCAGATGATAATTTTCAAATTGGTGAGTCACCGGAACTTGGAAGTTTTTATGTTGCTGCTGGGTTCAACTCAATTGGAATTCAAGCTGCTGGCGGAGCTGGAAAATATCTAGCAGAATGGATTGTTGGTAAAGAACCACCTTGTGATTTATGGGACGTAGATATAAGAAGAAATCAGTCCTTCCAGAGTAATAAGACTTATCTAGCTAACAGAGTAACTGAAACCCTTGGCTATCTCTATGAAAATCATTTTCCATATCACCAATATGAAACTGCAAGAGGACTAAGGAAAACACCTCTTTATGATTTCTACAAAAAACGTGGCGCCTGTTTTGGTGAAGTTGCTGGCTGGGAGAGGCCTAACTGGTTTGTTCCAGAAGAGCTCATTGGTAAGGCAGAGGCAAAGTATGAATATTCTTGGGGTAGGCAAAATTGGTTTGAGTATCATAAATTAGAGCAACAAGCTATAAGAGAGTCTGTTGGCATGTATGAAATGTCATCGTATGCCAAAATTAGAGTTAAAGGCAGTGATGCTATGGACTTTCTTCAGCTGATTTGTGCAAATGATGTAGATGTTGAGCCTGGAAAGATGGTCTACACTCAATGGCTTAATGAAAAAGGCGGAATAGAGGCCGATGTAACTGTGACTCGACTTGCTATTGACGATTACTTGATTGTTAGCGGAACTGTTTGCCTTAATAGAGATATGCATTGGCTTCAGAAAAATATGCCAAATGATGCGAACTGTTCATTATTTGACGCTACAAGCTCTGAGGGTTGTATAGCCATTATGGGTCCAAATTCGAGAGATCTACTTCAATCGCTTACAGATACTGATATGAGCAATGAAAGCTTTCCATTTGCAAATGTGCGAAACATTGAGATAGGCATGGCCAATGTAAGGGCTCATAGAATTACTTATGTTGGCGAACTGGGTTGGGAGCTTTATTTTCCAATTGAATTCTCAAGTTATGTTGCTGAGTTGCTAGATGAGAAAGGCAAAGAGTTTTCTTTGAGACATATTGGAATGCATACCGTAGATAGTTGTAGAATTGAAAAAGCGTATAGACATTTTGGACATGATATTACTGATGAAGACCACGTAATTAATGCAGGTCTTGGGTTTGCAGTTAAGGTTGATAAGAAGCCTTCTAAGTACGGTAATTTCATTGGCCGTGACTCTGTTCAATCTAAAAAAGCATCTGGCTACGATATGCGCGTTATGCAATTTTTATTAGATAATTCAGATTTAATGTTATACCACAATGAGCCTATTCTAAAAAATGGAGAAATTGTGGGTCATTTATCGAGTGGTACATATAGTCATACTCTAGGAGGTGCTGTGGGCCTTGGTTATGTACCTTGTAAGCCAAATGAAAGTCACGAAGATATTTTAATGGCTGAGTATACGATCGAGGTTGAAGGCGTTATTGAAAAGTGTAAGGTATCACTCAAACCTTTGTATGATCCACTCAATGAAAAAATTAGAATCTAATGGCTCATTAAAGCGCCTATGAGTGTCGCTACCCCAACTATTCCAAGCGCAACCAATGAAGAGTTTCTGTAATATTTGTTCCCAGAAAAGTTAAAAAATCTTGTGCCAATATATGTGGCAAATACATAGACTGGAGCAGTGATTGCACCTGTAAATAAAATGTCTTTTGTGAAAAGTCCAAAATAATAAAGACTCATAATAGCGCTGATCACTAGGCCAGAAGTAATTACTAAAATATTTGCTCGTGCCACTTCATCGCTATCATTTTTAGATAATAGAACTGTTACGTATGGCGGCCCTCCCATACCTGTTGCTCCCTGCATTAAGCCGCTGATAGCGCCTCCTAATACAAGAACATATTTAGTTATCTTAGATTTGATTCGCCAGCCACTTCCAATCAGAATAACAAAAAATATTAAAAGTATAGACATCAAAGTTTTGATGATTTGTTCATCAACGGAAACTAAAAATATTGTTCCAAAAGGGATAGTTAGCATCATTGTCGCCATCATAGGAGTGATCTCTTTTAAATTAGCTTTTTTAATGCCAACAAAAGTCAAATAGATGGTTGCTGGAATTTCAATGACAATATTGAAAACCATTGCAAAGACTGGAGAATAAAAATAAGAAAGAATTGGAATCATTAAGAGACCAGATCCAAAGCCTATAAAGCCTCTTAAAAAACCAGAAAAAATAACAACAAGAGCTATTAATAAATAGTTTTCTGGAGTGAAGTTATAAAGATTTTCCATTGAGGGCTTTAAACCATCGCCTTAATTTCTTTGATAATTAAATCTAAACCTTTGTCAATTTTATTGGTATCAATGGCAGAATAACCAAGGTGCAAATAATTTGTTGGCGAGTTGTCCCCACTAAATAGCGTGTTTCCAGACCTTACAGCAACCCCTTTGCCTAGGAGGTTTTTGCAAAGTTTATCACTATCGATAGGCGCAAGTATTTCGATCCAAAAAGTTGAACCACCTAGAGTCGGAGTGCAAGACAATAAAGGCTCATTATTTATTTTTTCGTTAATTAATCCCCACCTTTCTTTGTTAGTTTTTTGAATTTTAGTAAACATATTATGATAATGGCCTAGTCCTATAAAAAGGGCAACAGATCTCTGGTTATTTGCTGGTATATGTCTAATCATTAGCCTTCTTAAAGCTTTGACTTCCTTGATAAAGCTTTCAGGAGCTACCATGTATCCCAACCTTAAACCAGGAGCGAAAGCCTTTGAAAAGCTACCAACATAAATCACATTATTGTCTTTATCTAGGCTTTTGAGAGAAGGGTGAGGCTTTTTTTGAAAGTTTATCTCGGCCTCATAATCATCCTCAATAATAACCATTTGTTTTTCTTTGGCAATAGATAAAAGTTCACGTCTTCTTTCCATACTCATAGTCACACCTGTTGGGTATTGGTGGCTTGGTGTCGTAAAAATAATATCCGTGTCTTCTTTAATATCGTTAACAACAATGCCGTCTTTATCAATACTAATAGGAACAATATTGTCAGTTTTAGAGCTAAAAATGTTTCTCACATCAGGATAACCGGGGTTCTCCATACCCACAACTGTTCCTTGTTTAGTCAGTAAACTAGCTATCATGTAGATGGCATTTTGACTGCCTGACGTAATCAAAATTTGATCTTTGTTGGCCCAAATACCTCTCTTTGGAAGAACTTTAGACTGGATTTGTTTTATTAAGGACGGATCATCACTATCAACATGATCTATGTTCCATTTTTGAATTTCTGGCAGTGTAGATGAGTGTCTAACCACCTCTCGCCATTCATAGTATGGTATCAAGCTCTTGTCAAGTTGCCCAATTGTGAACGAGTAGGGAAGACTTTGCCAGTTATCTGGATTATGAATATTGATTTGAGAAGAAGGTTTTTTTGTAATTAATTTATCATGCCAGACTGGAGACTGTGGCTCAGTTGGCTCGCCTTTTTCATTTGAAGTATAGCTTTCATAAAATTGCTCGTTAACAAAATATCCTCTTCTTTCTTTCGGTGTTATATAGCCATCAAACTCTAACTCTTTGTAAGCTGCTATGACTGTGTTTCTGGCCACCTTGAGAGCCTTTGCTAAATTTCGTGAGGACGGGAGTGGCTCATTAGAACCGATTAGACCATTAGTAATGGCATCAATTAGCTGCTGACGGATCTGCAGTTGAAGCGTCCTTGGTTTATCATGCCTCAAAGAAAAAAATTGATTCCACATTTCATCCATTTTGCTGGCCTATTAATAGTAAGTTTCCTGGTTCTATATATATGTTAAATCAGGACCAGTTAAATTTTATAATTCTTTTCTTAAAATTTGATTGTTTCTTTTAATTCTGCGTATAAATTTATTCTAGGAGGGAGAATGTCTAATACTTCAGTTGTCGAAAATGCAAAAGACCATGTCTGGCACCATCTTACTCAACACAAAGCTTTTGAATCTAATGATCCACTAGTTGTTTCAAATGCTAATGGAATGATTATAACGGATTCTAAAGGTGACGAATACCTGGACGCAACTTCAGGCGGAGTTTGGACAGTGAACCTAGGTTATGGAAGAGATGAAATGGTTAAGGTGGTCAGTGATCAAATTTCAAAGATTCCTTATTTTGCTGGTGCGTTTGGTAATGAACCGGCTTCAGAATATGCGCAAGAAATTACCTCGTTGATGCCTGGTATGAACAGAGTTTATTATTCTAATTCTGGCTCTGAAGCTAATGAAAAGGGCTATAAGATGGTTCGCCAACTGGCTCATTTTGATAATGACGGCAAGAAACATAAAATTATTTTTCGTGATCGTGATTATCATGGAACCACAATTGGTGCTATGAGCTCCTCTGCTCAAATCCAACGCAAAAAACAATATGGTCCTTTTGCGCCAGGGTTTGTCGAAATGCCAAATTGTTGCTGTTACCGTTGCCCATTTGGTAAAAAATATGGAGAGTGTAATATAGAGTGCGCAACCGTACTTGAAGATATCATTGTTAAAGAGGGGCCAGATACTGTAGGCTCTGTTGTTCTAGAGCCAATTACTGCTGGTGGAGGTGTTATTCCTCCTGTCAAAGAATATTTCCCAATAATTCAATCTATATGTAAAAAATATAATGTCTTACTTCACATTGATGAGGTGGTTTGTGGACTCGGGAGAACTGGTAAATGGTTTGGTTATCAACACTTTGACGTGCAGCCTGATATTGTTACTACAGCAAAAGGCCTTGCGGCTGGTTATGCCGCTATTTCTGTTACGATTACTTCAGAAGAAATTTTTAATAGATTTAAGCAAGACCCTTCTAACCCTGATAGCTACTTCAGAGACATATCTACTTTTGGTGGTTGCACTGCTGGGCCCGCTGCAGCTCTTGAAGTTGTAAATATTATTAAAAGAGAAAATCTCCTTGAAAATGTTAAAAATATGGGTGATTATCTTAAAGACAAGTTGCATGCGCTCGAGGAAAAATATGACATCATTGGAGATGTAAGGGGAAAAGGTTTATTTTGTGGTGTTGAGCTCGTTAAGGACAGAAAAACAAAAGAGCCCGTTCATGAGAGCGTAGCAATGGCCATTGCTGGACATTGTTTAAAAAATAAAGTTATGATTGGTAGAACCAATCGAAGCTTTGAATACAATAACAATGTGCTCTTGTTCAGTCCAGCTTTTATCTGTTCAAAGAACGAAATTGATCAAATTGTAGACGCTGTTGATAACGCAATTGCTGCGAATATTTAATAGTTTTTTTTAATAAACATATAGGATTTAAAATGATTATTGGTGTCCCAAAAGAAATTAAAAATCATGAGTATAGAGTTGGTCTTACACCTAGAAGTGTTAAGGAATTTATTAACCATGGTCACAAAGTTTTAGTTCAAACTAATGCTGGTGTTGGAATCGGTGCTTCAGATCAGGAGTATGCTGATACAGGTGCTGAGATTATTGCAACTGCCAAAGAGGTGTTTGATAAAGCAGAAATGATTGTCAAGGTCAAAGAACCTCAGGCGGAAGAAATTGCCATGCTTAGAGAAGGACAAATACTCTACACTTATCTTCATCTTGCGCCAGACCCTGAGCAAACTAAAGGGCTTGTTGAAAGTGGAGCAATCTGTGTTGCCTATGAGACAGTAACCTCTCCAAGAGGTGGCCTGCCATTACTGGCACCAATGTCAAAGGTTGCTGGCAGAATGGCTGTCCAAGCCGGTGCCCACTTTTTAGAGCATCCAAATGGCGGAATGGGTGCACTTCTTGGTGGTGTCCCAGGAGTTGATCCACTCAAGGTAGTGATACTTGGTGGTGGAGTTGTTGGAGCTCATGCAGCACATATGGCTGTTGGTATGGGTGCTGATGTTTGGGTACTGGATAATAATCCTGATACTTTGGAGCAGCATTGGCAGCAATTTGGTAGAAGCACAAATACTGTGTTCTCAACTAAAAGTTCGGTAGAAGAGTATGTGCTCCAAGCCGACCTGGTTATTGGTGGGGTGCTGATTCCTGGAGCTGAAGCTCCAAAACTGGTCTCTAAAGAAATGATAAAAGCTATGAAACCTGGATCTGTGATTGTAGATGTTGCAATTGACCAAGGCGGCTGTTTTGAAACTTCTAAGGCCACAACTCATGCAGAACCAACATACATAGTTGACGATGTAGTGCACTATTGTGTTGCTAATATGCCTGGAGGCGTTCCAAAAACATCTACTTATGCTCTGAACAATGTCACCTTGCCGTTCGGGCTGAGTATTGCGAATAAAGGAGTAAAACAGGCTCTATTGGATGATGAGCACCTAAGAGCTGGGTTAAACGTTCACAGTG
>Ga0228649_1000943_pt1 | contig 11642 bp, 10 predicted proteins | sample 61DmetaG_FD_190074 | JGI IMG/M metagenome (GOLD analysis project Ga0228649, IMG submission 190074) | Seawater microbial communities from Monterey Bay, California, United States - 61D | ecosystem: Environmental > Aquatic > Marine > Coastal | place: USA: California | collected 2016-10-31 | reverse complement strand
CTCGCGACGATCGGCGCGGCGTGACACGTCGTGGCGCTCGCGAACGATGTCTGGACGAGCGCGACGAGCGCGACGAGCGCGACGCGCGCCGCGCGGCGCGACATTCGTCACGTTGTGAGGTGTACTTAACGACCGACCTCATATTCAAGCGCGGTGGTGCGCCGTCCATCGCCGCGTCCAAGCGAGGCGCGCGTAGGAGAGAGCTAGACGTCGCACTCGTGCGCGCGCGCCGCTCGAATCACCGCGAAAGACGACGCGCGCGCGGCGCGAGGGGAGGGATGGCGATGGAAATCGCACTGCCGCTCACGAACGAATGGGTGCGGAAACTCGCGACGGCGATGGAAGCGAACACGCACTGCAGCGTGCCGCGAAGGATATCTAAAATTCTATCCGCCACCGAGGTTGAAAAGCTGTTCACCGCGGTCGCGCGAGTGCTGAAACGGGAGAAAACTTTGGTGCGCGTGAGGGGCGACGGCGACGACGATTTTGACGAAGTCGTCGTGGTGGGCGATACCCACGGACAGTATCACGACGTCTTGAAACTTTTCGAGCTCGCGGGCGAGCCCGAAAAGAAGAAAATGTTCGTGTTTAATGGTGATTTCGTCGATCGCGGGGCCTGGGGAGTGGAAGTGTTGTTGTTGTTGTTGGCGCGCAAGGCGCTCGCGCCGGAGCGCGTAATTTTACTCAGAGGGAACCACGAGACGGAATTTTGCACGGAGTGCTACGGATTTGAGCGTGAGTTAAGCGTCAAATACGGGAAAACCGCAGGACGGCGGTTGTATCCAATGTTTTTAGAGTTGTGCGCGGCGTTGCCGTTAGCTTGCAAGGTGGGGGACGCCACGTTGATTTTACACGGCGGATTGTTTCGAAGCGCGTCGTTGTCGAAGAGGGAGGCGGCGACGAACCCGAAATTAGGGACATTGGCAGAATTAGAGAAGGCATCAAAAGGCGGCGCGGATCCAATCGGTGAAGGCCGCTCAATGATTGCGGGAGACGTATTGTGGAGCGACCCCATTCCTGAAGATGGTTTGCACCACAACGAAAACCGGGGCATCGGCATTCAATTCGGGCCAGCGCAAACACTCGAATTCTTGCGCAACGAAAATTTAAAGCTAATTATTCGTTCACACGAAGGTCCGGATGCGAGACATGATCGACCGGAGATGCCGAGCATCATGAGCGGTTTTTGCGTCGATCACGACTTTGGCGAAGACGGGAAATTGTGCACGCTGTTCAGCGCGCCCAACTACCCGCAGTTTATCGAAGTCGATGACTTGCGCCACAACAACCTCGCATCGTTCGTCACGCTGAGCCGCGCGACGAACTTTTGCGATCCAGTGCCGACGTCGTTCGATGCCGTGCCTCGACCGCCGAGTCAGTGTTATTACGAGTTAGATTTAAATGGAAGCGATGCGGAGGGGCCCGAGAGCGACATTCGTCCCCACGAGCCTCTGCACATCGACGTCGGCGAGGGCGACGAGGGCGCAAGATGGAAAGAGGATGAACTCTCGCACAAGCTCGCCTTAGATCACGACCAAACGTGATGTCAAATAATACTCTTTAGTTCCACCAACCACACTTCACACTTCGTCTCGCGCGTGGTCGCATACATGCCGCGCGCCGCCGCCGCGACGTCCGAGCACGCAAAACGTCATCGCGTCGACGGTAACGCGCAGTCGTCGTCGGCGTCTCCGGACAACGACGAAGAGCTGGAAACTTTGGTGTGGAAGGTGTACCGGGCGCACCGCGATAAAGCGGCGAAATCGACGTCGCTGCGCGGCGAGGACGTCGTAGACGGCGACGAGGGGATACGCACTAGCGCTGTGTCCGTTGTCGAGCGAGCGTTGCGCGCGCCAGTGGACGCGTTGACGAATTTGTGAGGGAGGTGCTCGTGGAGAGCCGAACCAGGCGGCGAGGCGCGCGATGTCAACGGTTTCCCGTCCACACACGCAGCAGCGAAAGGTTTCGCGACGGCGACGGGTGATTCGACGGTTCGTCGCGCTGATCGCGGTTGCGTTCGTGTCGGCTACGGTGTTTGAGGGGGTGGTATTGTGGACGCACAAAGCGTTCGCGGCGCCTTGGACGTCTGCGGCGGCGTTCGCGGAGGAGTGGGCGGACATGCCGTTGAAGTGCCAACGACGGTTAGCAGGATCGTTGCCAGTAGACATGCCCACGCGGTCACGCTCGAGAACGTACGTTGAGATGGGCCGAACGGCGCGTGAACGCGGAATCGAGGTGTTTGGCGCGAGAGACGGGAGGAGCGCGGCGACGCAAGGTTTGAGGCTCGACGATATGTTTAAGATCGGCGTAGATGGAAAGATTTCCCCCAACCTAATGGTTCTCGAGGTACCGGTGCGTGCGATCGTGATTCCGTTTCCCGTGGGTGCCGTCAGTCAAATCCTACACCAAGGCACGGTGAAGCATCTGCGAAGGTTCGGCTTCGTGGATGAAACCAATGTGTACTTGCAGAACCCGGAAATGTTCCATTTCAGCGTATTTCACGCGTCGCATCATCTAGAAGAACACGCGGTGAGTGAGGTGGGCTTCCGGGAAGAGGTAAGTGCGATCAGGTCCGTGACGCGCAAGTTTTGTCCGATTCGCGCCGTGCTGGAGCGCGTGACAGTGACTAGCGGAGGCGTCGTCGTCGCCGGTTGGAACGTTGAACGCACGTCGTTGGGCGAACCGAGCGACTTACGCGCGAGACTTCGCGAAGTGCTACCACGAGCACCGACGAAGCAGCTCGTCAGCGACGCTTTCATTCTTCACACCACCCTCGCGCGTTTGGTGCGACCACCTGACGGCACTGTCGCTGAGACGCTTGCCGACGCCATGTCGCGCGATTTGACGGACGAGTTCTGCGGTTTAGAGCTCACCCTCGACCGAGCGTGGTTCGTGAGCGAGCATCATAAGCTCGCCTTAGCGTTGAAAGGAGCCGTCGATAAGTTAGACATGCCGTTCGATTGTCATAGCAGTGGTTAGCTAGAAGTGCACCTCCCCGAGAGCGACAAAGTAATGGTCCCTGATTTCGTTGTTTTGACGCCAAAAGGAAACGTATAAGTTGATTTTGGGGTATGGAAGGTCAGTCAGATTATGATACGAATACAGTCCAGAAGAAGAAACTTTACGAGGAGTTTGATCTCGAACTCATCGATGTATGGCCAGCCAACCTCGATGATTTAGACGCCTATCAAGAAAACTGGCACAATACCGCGTTAGGACCGCGTTTTGAGCACATAGTCGCGATGAACTGTGCGGCGCTCCGTAAGAAATATACAAAGGCACTGTCATCAGGAAGCGACGACTTTCCCGTCTTTGTCACAATGTCTTTGTTACAACTACTGGCAGCAGTGGGCGCAGGGCTCTCGGTGTGGCTCTTGGCGTGGCTCCTGGCGTGGGGTATGCGACTAGTGATAAGGCGTGCTCGGACAAAGCATAGGAGAATGGGGTGGCGGAGACTCGAAGATGAGTTGGACACACAAATAGAGATGGGTGACGTGGCACAGTCGCGCGACATAGAATAACGATATTCTATATCTGCTTAATATTCTGCTTAAGATCTCGGCACTTTCGCTTAAGATCTCTTCAGAATGGAATCTCTGAACGCAAGGCGTGGATGTACATTGAACCATGAACGAGGCGGGACGCTTTTTTGGATTACAAGTGTAGGTCTACTTTTACGTTTCGCGGACTCCGCTTGAGTCGGCCGATGTCACCATGTCAGGTGCTTCGAGTGCACTAGAGACGTGACCGCCGATACACAGGACGTCGAGCTCGGCGTGCCTGATTTCTTACTGGAAAAAGTACAGTTATTACAAAAGTTGTGTGGTGATTTTTTAGTTTCCGCTTTATATGTTTCGCTTGGCTGTTCCCTGATGATGCCGTTTAGGCGCGTTTGTGGTGACACCCTAGCTCTATCCTCGCTTTTCTGTATTTCATCAACTACGCAAAAGACACTCAGGCCGGAGTATACCAATATAACGGAGAATTTGCGGCCATCACACGCCTTCTTGCTCGAAAAGGGCGGCGTCGATGAGAAGCGCGGAACCGATGAGCGTCGATCGCATCGCCCTGTTCGACTTATCGGGCCAGTTGACGCTGTAAACGTTCTTCTTGAAACAACACTCATTTTTGAACCCTGCCCAGAGGTCGGTGATGGCCGCTTCGCCGCCGTCGTGCGCCTCCATGGTCTCTGGGTCGCGAATGTAAAACGGCACACGGAAGCACTTGCCCTTGACGCCATCGAATTTACACTGCACGCAGCATCCACCGAAACACGTATTCGGGCGAATCATGTACATGAGATTGTTCTGCGCGTCGAGTACTTTAAACTTGGGAACGAACAAGTGTAGGTCGCACATGTACTGCGTTCGCCCGAGCTTCGTGCCATTCGCGTCGAAGCTATCCATGTAAGGCAAACAGCAGCACATCGGACACCGCACGGCCCCGTCTTCGCCGCAACCTACAATGACATTCTGTCCGCACGTCTGATTCTTACGATGCGTCAATACCGACTTACTATCGGGTGCCGTGCCGTGCTCGTCCTCCCACTCACGCCGATCCAACGTGCGATACGTGGTTGCCCGGCACCCAGGCGCCCAGCAGCTCCACGCGCGACCGCAATACCCGGCGTCTTCCTGAATCCAAAACTCCCCCTCTTGGAGCTGGTCGAAATCGATCTCCGCGCCTCTCGGGACTTGATGCGCAATCGTCCAATGGATGTTCGGCTGGCACACGAAGCAGCGACAACACTCGTTGGTCTTTTGCTTGAGAAGGATCCCGTTCGAGTCGAGATGTTCGTCGAACGCGGACATTTGTTGCGCCGGAGGGGCAACGCATGCCATAGGAGAGGGTGCCATCTCTATTGGAACGACTCGCGTTGTGACGGCGACGACGACGCGATCTGCCCGCACGCAATTCCCCCGCCGGAAAACCGGAAACGCCAAGCCCTAGCAAAAATCGAGGGCTTTAGAAAAGGTCCGTTTTTCATATTCCGCGTGGTTAAATAGTATCATCTCCGAGGGGATGCCGCGAGCGATGTCGACGTACTGTAGCATCTCCGAAGGCCCTGAAAGACACGTTGCGTTTATGTTAGAAAACAAAAGACATCTTTGATTAAAAGTCTTCTCTACAGTCCTTGTCCCGTTATCGTCAAAGCCATCCCTTGTAACTGCGTCAATGCTTCGTGTAGTCGCAGTTGCGCTTTGATTTTCAACTGGATTCTACGCAATGCGTTGTCCACAGCCGAACTCGCGCCGACGTCGCCACCGTACAAGTCGACGATTCGGTTCGCAATGTTCACCATCTGCGCCGTGTGGCGCGGCTTGGAGATATTTTTCTCTATATACTCCAAAATCGGAAGCAGCGACTGGTCGTCGCGGTTGGCGAGTGCCTTCTGAAGCCCCCCTCTTCGACCGACTTCTTCTATGACTGCGGCGACAACTTCCGCCCTACCCACGTGCAACGCCGCGTCCAGGGCGTCTCCGTATCTAAATTGTTTCAACATTCGATCGTGCGCGGCCAAGTGCACACGTCGTCGACGAAGCACTCGCGTGGCGTCTGCCGCCGCTTTAGAGTTTTGACCTCGAATAAAGTACCGCCAATGACTCGCATCCAGTCGTCGAGGTTTCTTCACCGTGAAGCCCTTCTTTTTACTTCGAACGCCTTGATACCCCGAAGGGTCGTCACTGTTACGAGGTTTCGTTCGTCTGCGAACGCTCAATACTTTATTGGCTAGTCCAGTGGCAAGGCAGTTCGCGTCTGGCGAGAGCGAGCACGTCAGCACGGGTCCAGGGTACTTGATCGAGTGCGTCACGGTGAAAGTGTCGAGTTCGTGAATCTTGACGAAGCCGTCCAAGGAGCCGGTGATCATGCGAGGCGCGTTTGATTCGAGCGCGCTTTCGCTACCGATCTCATATCCAGATGCGAACGATGGCGGGCCCGCGTCCGGGTGCACGTGCACGGTGGTGATGGTCTTCTGGTGACTGCGCAACCGACGAAGCAACCGGCCGCCGCCGATGGCGTCCCACACGCACACGTCCTCGCCACCGACGGAGACGAGCAAGTTTCCGTTGGGATACCACGCGACATCTTCCACGGGCGAACCATGATCGAGCGTCATCACCGCCTCGCGTCCTTGTCTAGCGTCCCAAATTTTCACCGTGTGGTCGTACGACCCGCTCGCCCACATCTCTTGAGAAACCGTACTCCGCTCGAGCGCTCGAACGTAATCCGTGTGCCCATCGTGCCTTCGCACGCAATTCCCAGTGGAAATATCCCATATTCGCACCGTCGCGTCGTCGCTCGCCGACCCTAAGTGCAGCTTATCCGCGCTCCATCGCACCGCGCGAACCGCCGCGGAGTGCGTCGTAAACTTTCTCAAAACCGCTCGCGACCCGCAATCAAACAACTGCACCACCCCAGCCTGTCCTCCGACCGCCAGCGCCTTCCCATCGTCTCTCAGCACACCACTGTACGCCACGTCCTTAAATCGCGCGAACGTCCTCAATTTTCTCGCTCCGCTCGGCGCGTACAGCGTCACCCTCGCCCCGCTCGTCGCCGCCAACGCGCCGCGTTCGCCCCCCGACGACCCCGCGCCTCCGTACGACACGCTCGTCACCGCGTTCACCTGTTCGCTCAGCGCGGTGGATTTATATTCTCGCCAGTACCTTCCCTCGCCCGTCTCTCGCTTCGCTCGCGCGGCGTAGCGTTTGATTGGAAGTTTTCGGTACTCGCCCAAACCGGCGGCGAAGAATCCTCCCGCGTCGCCGCGCGCGTTGTGCTCGCGCGCGTCCATGTTCGCGCCTCGCGATCGATCGCGCGCCTTCGCGTCGACGCTCGCGCGCGCGCACCGTCGCGAGGTCGCGCTCGACGCTCGCGCGCGCGCGTCGCTCTCTGGGGCGGCGGCGGCGGCGCCAGTCCGCGACGCATCGCGCATGCGCATCGCGCGCGTCGCTCACCGCGCGCTTCGTCTCGCCCGCGGACGCGCGATTCGGCGCGAGCGCGACTCGCCGGTCGCGCGCGCGCGATCGCGCGCGATGGCGTCGACGGGCGACGCGTCGACGGTGACGGAGACATTCTTCTTGGACGATTTCGCGGTGCGACAGTGGGACGACGAGCGATACAGCGGCACGCGGATCGCGCACGACAAGGCGGACTTCGTGCGAAAGATTCAAGAGGCGCACGAGAGCGGGAAGTCGCCGTTGGTGGATGGGTACGCGCCGTTTTGCAAACACGTGTTTGTGGAAAATTTCGTCGGCGCCAAGGTCGGCAACGTGGAGATTACGAAATCGAACGAACACCTGTTGAAGAGCGGATACAGCGCGCGATCTGAGGCGGAATTAGCGGTTCTCACGCGATGGTTTCAAGCGTCGGACGTGGAAGCGCCGGAGGCGACGCATTTGGATGTGATTTTGTACTCGCGCGAGCAGTTGGAGCTCGAACGCGCGGCGGTGCCGAGTAAGAGCGAGCGACCGCCGTTGCCGAACGCGCCGTGGGGGATCATCAGCGTCAAGGCGCAGAGCGAGGATTACGAAACGCCCATGCAACCGATCACGATGATGCGGAACGCTTTAGGTCGCGAGCAAGGCGGTTCGGGGGTGCCGCTCGAGAAGGATAAGTACGACGCCTCCGTGGCGTACTGGGCGAATCACGCCCCGATCGTCGCCTCCGAGGACGGCGCCGCGGGGGACTGAATCGAGTCATCGGGCGACGTGCGCGCGCTGTGTACATCAATCAATATCAATCGAAAAATTTAAAGACTTTACAATCGCCTACGACTTTCCGAGCGAGCCTCTCGCTCGCCGCGATCACTTTAACAACTCCAACACCGCATCGCGCTTGTCCGGGTTCGCCTTCCCCGCGAGATCCGCCACGGAGTTACCATCTAAATCAACCGTGTTCTTATCCGCACCCGCGGCTAAGATTTCTTCAATCTTTGGCGTATCGCCCTCGGCGCTCGCGAACAACAGGATGATATCCACCGGATGCAAACCGCTTTCGATGAGGGCGTTCATTCGGTCGTACGTCCCCTCCACCGCGAGGCATCCCATGTAGTTGAAGTAATGTTCGACGTCATCCTTGTCGTAATCGTCCCGTCCTTGGCTTCCGACGATGCCAGCGGCGGTGGAATCTTGACGAAAGCGATTGAAAAAGGCGGTGCACTTGGCGCCGTTGGATGGCGCGCGCAAACGCAGGGCGTCGCGGCGTTTGCCCTGCGCGCCGGCGAAAGACGTGCGCAGGACAACTTGTGCGCGCGCAGAAGCGATCATGGCGCGCGGTCGACGCGAGGTGAAGTGACGCGCCGCGGTGGATGTGTTATCCACTTCCACGTCGCGGCGAGGGACAAACCCGAGAGCGAGGCGCCGGATTTGGATGACAGACAGCTAGCGCGCGGCGATGGACGCGATGAACGCCGCGAATGCGGATTCTTCGAGCTTTGGGAGAGCGTAATACGCGGCGCCGAGCGCGTCGGCGATGTCGAGACAGAAATGCTCGCTGACGAAGGCGGAATCCGTGTCGACGACGAGCGTCTTGAGGAAGCCGAGCCGACGCGTGGCGATGGAAACTTCTAGAACCTCGTCGCGGAGGGCTTTACGAGTTAACGCGGGCTCCATGGATCGCCAACGCGGGTCTTCGGACCATCGCAGGCTGCGCGTCGGGCGTCCGTCGCTCAAGATCACTTCGCGGACGGAGCCGACGCTAGACTTCAATTTGGATGTGCGCGCGTTCAGAGCGCAGCGAGCGGCGACAGAGAGCCCGTGGGCGAGAGGGGTACCGCCGCCGCACGGCATCACGGCGAGCCGTCGGCTCACGAGCACGGTCGATCTCGTGGGTGGCAGGAGCACGACGGCGGCGTCGTGCGAGAATTCGACGAGCGCCACGAGATCGCGCTTCGTGTACGAAACCTCCAGGAGCTTGAACACTGCGGCTTTCGCGACGGACATACGATTGATCGCCATCGAGCCGCTGGCATCGACGACGAATATCGTGAGCGATGCGCTTCGTCGACTGAGCTTCTTTAGCCTCACGTCGTCCTTCGTGATGAACACGCGTCTCGGTGAGACTTCGCCCGGTTTCAGGCGCCGTTGCCGACGAACGATTTGGTACGGCGCCGCCGCTCGAAGCGTGGCGTCGACGGCGATTTTGCCTCTTATTTGTCCGCTCTTCGGGAAAATTGGTTTCACGTACCTGCCTCGCATTAAATCGAACACCTTTTCGCGCTTGGTCCGTCCGCTCACGGAGCCTCGTGATTTCTTCTCCGCGAAGCTTCTCAACATTGCCTTTTCAAACGCGTTGAGCAGTGAATTGACATCAAGACCACTTTCATCGGCTCTTTGGACTTCTGGCTCGATCTCTTCCACTTGATCTTCCTCCTCTTCCTCCTCTTCCTCCTCTTGCTCTTCGTCTTCCTGATCTTGTTGTTCTTCTGCTTCGCGCTCGTACTGCGTCGCCGGCGGCGGCGGCGGCGGCGGCGGCGGCGGCGGCGGCGTCAACGCATCGTCTGGTGGTTCACGAGTCGCACGTGGAAGTATGCTCAAAGAAATCGCCATATTCACATCTTGATCGTTCACCTCGTACGAATGCCGAAGCGCGGCCGAGGCGCGTGCGACTTTCGCGGCGAAGAGCTCCGCTCGATGACCTTGGCATGCGCAGTCCACGGCCATTTTGACCAATCGCCGCACGTTGGCTTCCGATATTTGTACCCCGGGTAAAAAGACGTGATGTGCGAGCTCGATGTGCTCTCTCAAAGCCTTTTGCTCTGTGTATGAATCACTGACGACGCGACGCCAATCATCTTGCCACGCCATCGCGGCGTCGATCGCCGCGAGTCGCGTCGTCGTCTGCGTGAGGGCGCCTTCGTCGTCGTCGGTCCCACAAATCATCGCGAATCGATCCACGACGTGCGACCGTAGCTCAGACTCGGCGGGATTGAAACTCGCGAGCGCGAGACATTCGCAAGGCATCGTAGTGCTCAAACCTTCCCTTTCGACTCTCGCGATGCCTTCGGCGAGACTCGACTGAATCATCGCCAAAATGGAATCGTCCAGCAAATTGATTTCATCGATGTAGAGCGCCCCACCGTTCGCAAGAGCGAGCAATCCAGGCTGAAACACCGCTAAACCAGATTTCGCGCTCGCATTGATGTCTAGCGTGCCCGCGACCATTTCCTCGGTGACGCCGAGCGGCACGCTGACGAAACTCGGCGCTCCAATGTCGGCACCCATCACGCGCGGTCGCGGCAACAGCGACTTCACGCTGCGACATAAGATCGATTTGCCGGTCCCACGTCGACCGCTGACGATCAATGAGCACGCAGGATCGACGGCCGCTACGAGGAGTGCAGCTTTGACGCCGTCGTGGTTCACTATCGCCGTCAGCGGCATGGGTTGCGGGTCGAAAACTGGGGCGCTCGCGGCGCGCGCGCTCGCGCGCGCGGGCGGCGCGCGGCGAATGAATTTGATCGTGAAAGGCTTTACGGTGCGCATCGGTGCGCTTGTCGCGTGCAGATGTGTGCGTTTGTTTCGTCGCCGCCTCGTCGGCCTCGTCTAATGCTACATAAATCTTCGCTAACTAATCGCCTTCGGCACGGGCATCGATGCGCGCTTAATAATCTTGATCTCTGGCGTCTTCTTCGATTCGTTCGCCCGCGCGCTCGGGTTCGGCGCGGCCGTTTGCTTCGGCTTCGGCGTTTTGGTCTTCTTCTTCTTCTTCGATTCCGTCTTGGGCGCCGCGGGAGCCGCCGTCTTCGCGCCGGTCTTAGACTGCGACGCCTTCCCGGACTTTTTCGAAGATTTCTTCGACGACTTTTTCCCCGCACCCTTTTCGCGCTCCGCCGCCGCGCGTTGTCGCCACAAAAACTCGAGGAGCGCCGTCGATTTGCGAGGCGCCGATTCCGCGTTCTTCGGCGTCGCCGCCCCCGTCGTCGCCCCGTTCGCCTTCTTTTTCGCCTCCAGAGCGCCTAAAAACTTCAAATAATCCTCATCTTCCTCGATCGTTCCCTCCAACGCGTTCTCCGCCGGCGCGGTCTCTCCCGCCGTCGCGTATCGCTCGCCGAACTCTCGCGGCGTCCACTGACTCGGCGCGTACTCCACGCGCGCGCGCGTCTCCTCTCCCCCCCCGCCCTCGATCGCCCGTCCCTCCTCGTCCCGCGCGCGCACGCGAAACGTCGCCCCATCGTACCTCTCTCGCAGCGCCTTCACCGTCTCCCCGCGCCGCACCGTCGCGTAAAACCTCGACGGCGTCGTCGCGCGTCTCGTCGTCGTCGTCGTCGTCCCCCCCGTCCCCCCTCGCGCCTTCCCCCTCGCGTACTCCCACCACTCGAACGTCTCATCGAGCGCGCCGAACCCATCCCGCCGCAGCGCTTCCTCGAGCGCCTCTCGCGCGAGCGTCGCCGGCAGGTTTCGTATCACGATTTTCCTTCGTTCGCGCGTCTCGCGCGCGTCGTCCCGCGGGATCGTCGTCCCGCCGCGTCGTCCGCGTCCGCGTCCCGGCCGTCCGCGCCCGCGTCCGCGTCCCGGGCGTCGCGCGCGCGCCGGCGCGTCCATCGCGCCGTCGTCCCGCGTCGCGAGGCGTCGCGCGTCGCTCGCGCGCCGTCGACGGACCCGTAAGTTTAGTTTTTAACACGGACCGACGCGACGCGTGCC
>Ga0228649_1000940_pt1 | contig 11652 bp, 4 predicted proteins | sample 61DmetaG_FD_190074 | JGI IMG/M metagenome (GOLD analysis project Ga0228649, IMG submission 190074) | Seawater microbial communities from Monterey Bay, California, United States - 61D | ecosystem: Environmental > Aquatic > Marine > Coastal | place: USA: California | collected 2016-10-31 | reverse complement strand
TCCAGCTACTCGAGCAGTCGCGGTGAGACGAAGGTGATCGTAATATTCAGTAGCATTCACCGTAACAGTTTCTGAACCATAGGCGCTATTTTGATACGTCAAGCCCGTGTACGATGTTATCCGGGTCCAATTTGATCCATCATTACTTCCATATAGATACCCCGAAGCTGGATGGTCATCGGGTGAATGTGAAGCAGACACTCTGGAACGTATGGTGAAGTGTGATACCTTGATCTTACGCGGTAATGCTAGATCGATGTATTCACCTCTATTTCCATCGAATAATATTGCGTTTGAAGTTGCTTGACCCGTCGTTAGATCATACAAACTATTAGATATTGACGTTGCCCACCCGGGCTCATCTTGGACACTCCATTTGTGATTAAATGCTCGGTGTGAACCGTGCGACGGAGCGACATTCAAAATGCTTCGATGCGCCGTGGGATCGATTTCTCCGCCAGAGGAGCTATCAAGTTCAGAAGAAGCTGAAGCCACATAACCACCGACATATTTTGTATTCATCGCCACCTCCGGATACTTCCGCAAAGGCACAACGTGACGTGCGTGAGGTCCCGTGATTTCCTGGATCACATCCGTCGTGCCGAACACCGTGACATTCGCACCTCGCTTGATGGTGTACCCATCCGTAAAATTAAGTTTGTTGACGTTCCCTGTCACGTGAACGTTACCCACGACGTGTAAATTGGACGCGGGATCGAGCGTCCCGACACCGAGACGTTCCGTGGCGACCACGTCTATCGCTTGGAGTTTTGCGTCATTAAATACTACTGTTCCTGTAGACGAGGTCATCTAATATTTAATGAGGTTATTTTTAGGTGGAAAATGAGTTATTCGGGGGCGATGGGCCACACGGGATTTTCGGGGTCCGTGGTATTGGCGGGGAGGTCACGGAGGGATTGGCGGTAGTCCAACCACGCCTGTTTAGCTTCCGGGGTGGGGTGGGGGTAATCTGGGATGGCGAGGTAATCCGTTTGGGCGATGCGTTTGTTCCGCTCTTCGCGGAGTTCCTTCCACTTTCGGACGACCACTAGCTGATCGCTTCTGATTGTCAACTCTTCAAGGGTAGGCTTCGGGGTTTCATCAGACCACTTTAATGTATCGTAATCGAAATTCTCCAATGTCCACGCGCAATTTGGATACAGATCTTTCAAGGCGTCTACGATCGTCATTGATATACACCGAGAAAACTTATTGAGCTATTTCCGTGATTACGATATAACACATGCCTTTTTCATCTACAGCTGAATAGCCTTGGTTCAATTTTATTGTACCCGTTGTGGTATTGTTCCTATAATATACTTTATACTGGACGCTTGTCTCACCATTCAGGATGTGGTGCACCACAAAAGTTGAACTGTTTGGTGTCGAACCTACCTCATTATCGAAAGACACTGGTATGACGCCTTCTTGTTGGCCGTACGTTCGACCTTGGTTTGTTGGTATATCATTTGCATTGGCTCGTATGAATATGACTGCATTATAGTCAGCTTCATAACTCAAGTACACCTGCACGAGTACCAATGAATCACCAAACTTTGGAGTGAATGATGTTGTGAGGGCGGTGAGTTCTACGTCCGTGGCATTACCAGAATATGCGTATTGTCCGACAACTGGTTTCGTTACGACTTGAACGACCGTTCCGGGTGCATGGAAACTGCCACGCACGTCCAAAACAGCCCTCGGTTCCAGTGTTCCAATTCCTAATCGCCCACCCTTGAACGTCACCACGTCCGGACTCACTTGGAAATAGTCCTTCTGGTACGCGTACAATTGCCAGACCTCGTCAGCACTGAGGGCTCGGTTGAAGAGGCGGAAGTTGGCGATGGAACCTGAAGTATATCCTCCATTAATACCTCGACCTAGTCGTAATTCACATGGCGATGGTAAATTCAACGCCGCTGTATTAGGTGCTCCGGTTGAGGGTATTTGCAGTACTCCATTAATGTATAAAAGCAATGTTGTATTTGATATATTAGAACCAAGGTATATCATTGTTACGTGAAGCCATGTGTTTGCAGGAAATGAACCAGTGTACGTATTATTATTAGCGTTGCATACGATGTAGTATGAATTTACACTATTGTTCACCGTAAAATACATACACCTCGCAGCTGTATACGTTCCAATACCGAATCTAGCTACTTCACCCAAAGAATTAGTCTTTAACCATCCGGTCATGCTTAGAACCTGTGCACCTGAAATTCCAACGTCCGAAGAAGTAATATAATCATCCACCCCATCAAACGTAAACGCTTTGTACTCCGTGTCGAACCCGACACCACCATTGGGTGTACCCGTGACACCATTCCCAGACTTATCCGTCACGGTCGAGGGCATGGACGTGTAATCCTGACCATCGTAGTACACCTCCAACCAATCCGTGTTGGGGACGTTCGGTACCGACCGCATGATGACGTCCGCGCCGTGGGCTTCGGGGTCGTATTCGGGGACGCCGTAGAGTTCCCATTCGCCTACATTAGTATAAGTTCCTGCCCATCCAATTTTTGTGATTTGAATGGCGAAATATTGATAGTACGTCCATGTATCTATATTTCCTACCATTGGATTTGTATCAGTATAATCAGCATTAAAACTGATCGTGGTGAGTTTTACCCAATCACCGTCGGTGCCCGTATTTGAAGCCCAGATATCGGCGGTATCAATTCTTTCAGTGATATGAGTATTACGGCTAAAAACGTGTATATAATGCAATTGTATCGCGTTCGGGAGTTTGATTTCTAACCAAGAACCATCTTGACCGAATTTGGTCGTAGTTGCGGAATTTGTCACTGGAAGCTTTGTCGTCGAATTATATGCACTTGAACCAGAAATCCAAGTATCAGCATCATTGAGTCGTGTATTCGTAAAAGCTTTCGAAGTAACAAAATCACTATTATACTCATCAGAAGCTTTAATTGTATAACCGTTTACTGTAGATCCACCCGACAACCCAGAATAAGATGTTGAATTCGTTCCCAAAGCCACCCTTGGATACTTGATGAGAGACTTCTTGGACCTCGTGTACTCCGTGACGACGTTGGAGTTCAATTTGATAGAGGCGGTGTTGGACACTTTCTGGAGATTAAGGTTCCCCACGATATCGAGGGACTCCGTGGGTTCCGTCGTCCCCACCCCCACATTCCCCGTCGTCGTATCCACAGACAGATTCGCTGTGCCGACCTCGAGGTTCGATGAAACCGTCACGTTCCCACTCACTGTCAAATTACTTGAAACCACCGTGTTCCCACTCACACTCAACTCCCCACCGACCTCTGCGTTCGAAGACACCGTGAATCCGGTCGTTGGATTCGTGAACTGTACCGTATTGGTCGTGGCGGCGTCCCCGACATTCGTGACCTGTTGGAAATTTGATGTGGTGCTCATCGACACGCTGTTGATCGTGAGCGTGTTCGTCGTGAGACCCCCCGTGAGGGTCAAGTCATTGTTTATGATGATGTCCGCGACGTTCGCCGTGCCACGGATATCGAGTGCGTGTAGCGGGACATCGGTGCCCACGCCTACATTAGAAAGTGCGATTATCACGTTAGCCCTGGGGGTCGCGTTGGTGAAATCCAAGAACCCCGAGGTTGGTCCGATGGGCATTTTCTAATATAGAGGGAGGAAAAAGTAACTGGGAAAATGAGTTAGTCGGGTGCCACGGGCCAAACAGGATTTTCTGGGTCCGTGGTGTTGGCGGGGAACTCAGCGTCCGGTGGTGTGGGGTGTGTTACCATGTACGGTTTCCTTCAAGTCTAGTTATGTATTTCTGATTTCTTTGTGCTCTGGGATTTGCGTCCAGTACACAAAGTGAACGGGGAAATGATGAAAAGGCATCTACTATGAGAATAGATTTTCACCGCATGTGAAAGGATGCGTGAATCTAATATTGGGGGGGGGGACTTATGAAGATGGGGCGACGGGGGCTTAGGGTCAGATCGGTAACGTATTAGATGTTGTTTCTGTATTCCATACAGGTTCTTGTGCATTCAAAATGAGAGAGGCTTTTGTTGGGTTTTGTGGAAGTGTGCCATTTTCAATACCATCTTTCAGTTCTTTCATGTACATCGCTTCACCTTCTCTAAATATCCTCGTATACAACATTGTTTTTACATATTCATTTGTGTCCTTTGCGACGTGCTTCAATGCCTTGTAAGCGACATCATTTAGTTCTATGGTGATGGAGGCTGTACCATCTTCGCGTTCTGTAAGTGTGGAGGTACACTGGTAAATATCTGGAGATTCCATTATACCTTACTACCCGATTAAAAATCCTCTAAAATTGGCGAGGCCTTCGCCGTAGTAAAAATTAGTAGAGCTTCCTAAGCTGTGTATAGCCACTTGAACATAATCATTTACTGCCAGTTCAATCATAGTCTCAATATGGAGGTTGTCGTGATCGCTACCAGCAGATACATATGTATAACCAAATGCGCGTGACGATATATTAGTTCCGTTTTTATAAAATGTAATTTCTCCAGATCCATTTGCACCCGCTTGTCTGTGAAGCATATTTGCACTAAAATAGTACACACCCGCAACTGGTGCTATAAATTTGCCCACATTTCCCCCGCTTGTATAATAATGACCACCTCTATTTAAGAAGACGTCCGTAAACGCGTTAAATGCACCTGTATTGGTAGTACTCGCACCTCCTGTCTTATAAGCGTGAAATGCTGGATTATTATTGAGTATGTATCCATTCACATCCAATTTAGCAGCGGGATTCGCCGTCCCAATGCCGACATTATCTTTCGTGACAAAGAGTGCTGGGTCTTGTAAATACGGGTATGTGTCTCCAAGACTTGCTCCTCTCATAGCGATACCGTATTGTGATCCACCCCACTGGGACCATATCGCCCCTCCTCGTAAGTTTCCATCTATGGCACCCGAATCACCACCATCAAGTATGATGGGTTGACTGCTATATTTGTTTGTCACATTACCTAGACCGGCGCGGGACATCATGATTCCGCCATCTCGGGCATATTCAAGGCTATTTTTGTATTTTATAACTAAACCACCATCAAACATACCAGTTCCTCTCACATCCAACTGCGCCCTCGGCACGGTCCCCCCGAGACACAGGCTCGTATCGGTGAGATTCAGGGACTTCCCGGTGCGTCCGAGGGCGTACTCCATGGAGACCTCTTCGGCGGTGAGGGCGACGTCGTAGAGTTTGAAGTTGGAGATTTGGCCGTTCAGGTAATTGTTATTAACCCTGGCACCCAGTGTTACACCGTCATTTGTATCGAGATATAAATCGCTTGTGCCACTAAATGTCGCTGAGCCGGACATTTCCACACCATTAATCCACACTTTATTGAGATTTGCGAAATCGATACCGTCGGTATGCGATGCAACTACATGGGTCCACGACCCGACTGGAAACCAGGTACTGCTCACTCCACCCCAACGGAAATTTTTACCACCGTAAATGAACCAATACACTGTGCCATCTGTGTAAATGTCCATACCAATACCTTGCCCCGAGGCGGGGTCTCCAATATATATTGGACAATAAGTGCCACCATTCGCGTTTCTTTTCACCCATAAACTTACACTAAATGTATTATCACCCACAGAAAATGGGGCCGTCGTAGTAATTCTATCCCCACTCCCATCAAACACGAACGCTCGGTCCGTCGACGAGTACGCTGCATCACCCACAAATGTCCCATTATTCCCCTCACCGGAGATGTCCACCGCCGTACTCCCCGAGACCACACTATCCACCGTGGTGTCGTAGTGAACGACCAGGGACTCCGCCCGTGGGGTCTCGGCCCCGGCGGGGTGTCCCGACACTCTCGGGAGGGTGAGGGCTTTGCCGAGGGTCAGGTGGCCGTCCTCCAAACCGGAGGGGGTGGGGGTGCCATAAATTCTGTACGTAAAAAACCTGAGATATGGGCTTGTACCCGTTACTTGCGTGGTAATAAAAGACACGTATCTGTATCCTTCTTTAGATGTATTATTGAGTGAAAATGTCTTAATGTAATTCGTTGAATAACCGCTCATGTTTTGTAAAGATGATATGAATGTCCACGTATACCCATCATTTGAACCATAAACAACCGCATTCAGTGGTTGATGGTTCATGTTACTATATGGTTTGAAACCAACCATCTGCGGTATAATTTTATAAGGACACTCCAATGTGATATACTCACCCAAAGGCGTCTCTGAGCTGAGTTGCGAAATGCCTGAATATGTGTTGGACGTCCCCGCGTATTTATAGTCGTCGTCGTCGAAAATGTTAATCCAATACGTATTTATTGCCTCACTATCAAATGCATGCCACGTGGCATTACCGCCATTATTTCTTTCACTACTCGCACTCGCCCTAAAAACCCCGTGGCCTTCTATGTAAGTTTCATAACCGGTCATCGCCTTCGGTGGATACTCTTGCAGTGTCTCGTCACCGGCCACTTCGAACCGGGACGTCGGGTGGGTCACCCCCACGCCCAAGTTGCCTTTGTGCAAACTCACCAAGTTTTGGCGATGTCCAAAACGGGGGGCGTCGTACTCGTAGAGTTCGCGGACCTGGTCGGCGTTGAGGACTTTTCCACCAAAGAGACGGAAGTTGGCGATGGAACCCTTCCAAGGGTCATTATAAGCGAGGTTTAACTCTTTTCCGACGTACAACGTTCGCCCACTTGCAATATTTAGAGCAGTTGTTCCACCACCAGATACTCCAACATCTACACCGTTGATGTAAATTTTAACATTTGAAGTTCCACCACCTGAATATGTAAAAGCAATGTGATACCAGGTATTTAATACGAAAGGTGATACATCTTTGTAAATACTGTCGGAATTGAAATCGACACGTACGCGTCCGGGGGTTAGAGAAAGTATAACTTGCTGCCTGAGTGCTTCTACACCGTAATGTGTAATAAATCTGGCTTTAGTAGATGATAATTCTGTGGCAGAAACCCAGCAACTCACCGAGTGCACCCAGTCCCCCGCCGGATTACTCAATGTCCCACTAATGTAATCCCCACTCCCATCGAACACCCACGCGTTATATTCGGCATCAAAGCTGTTGGTGCCGGTGATGGTCCCCGTCACCCCCGAGCCGGAGAGATCATAGACATTCGAAGAGTCGGCGAAGCTGTACGAATTGCTGTCGTTGGCGTCCCAGTACACCTCGAGGTGCTGTTGCCCGGGCTTGTTCGGGATGCTCCGGTGGACCACGTCGACGGACGTGTCGCCTTCTTCGTGGCCGTAGAGTTCCCATTCACCGACAGCTATACCCGCATCTGATGAATATTTTTCTGTGGCTACATACGCGAAATACTTGAAATACCGCGTTTCATTAATTATGTGAATCTGAGGACTATATTGATCTTTAATAGGATTTTCTGTATAAGAGTATAATTGTGTCCACGTGTCAGATGCATTCCGTTTACCATAAAAGACACCACCTTTGGGTACGTGAAAGTAATTGAATTGTGTCCACAGATGCGTTTCTACCAATTTAATAGGATTTGGAAGTTCAATCGTGATCCATTCACCCAAGTCGGTTTCACTCGAAAGTCTTTCGGTTCCTACATACACATTACTTGTACCCGTGTAATCCGATGAACCCGTGTACCAGCCAACGTCACCACTTGACGCTCCTTTTAATCCATTTAAGGCCTTGAATGGGTAATATTGGGCATTATACGTACTCGCATCCACCGTGTACCCACCCGTACTCGCCGCCGTCATCGCCACTTCCGGATATTTCACGAGTGGCCTATCATGTTTGGGCAATTCCATGACGACGTCGTCCCCGGCGAAGAATTCGCTGCCCTTCGCCATCCCGAGGGACCCGGCCACCTGCAACTTGGCGGACGTCGGGTGGGCCACCCCCACGCCCACATTCCCCGTCGTCGTATCCACAAACAGATTCGCCGTCCCGACCTCCACGTTCCCACTCACACTTAACTCCTGTGAAACCGTCGTGTTCCCACTGACCGTCAAATTACTCGCGACGTCTAAGTTTTCACCCACCGAAACGTTTGAGACGGAGGTGATCGTCGTCGTGTGTATGTCAGCGCCTGGAAAGTTTATGATGTGCGTCGACATTATCTAATATTGGGGGAGGTTTTCTTTACAGTGAGGAACACTCACCGGAGAGAGAACTTGGTGTTTAGTTAGGGATTTTCGAGGGCATCGAGTCTCGCCAAGACCGAGGCGAGTTGCGTCTCCAGTGTCGCAACCTTAGCCTTTTCAGCTTGGAGTTGTCTATCAACCTCTTGTAAAGCAGATGTAGCGATAGTCCAAATGGCTTCTTTTTTTACAAATATGAAATCATCAACTTCCTGTCCGTACACGAAGAGTTGTGTACCTGGGTGTGTCGTCACCGTTTTCGTGTAATTGTCAATGATTTCTTCGTAGCCCGTGGTATCTTCCAAAGCATTGTATTCCTCGACCGAAATGACGACGTTCGCATTTTGATATCCAGATATGTTTGCGACGTATCCCGATGTATCTTCGACACCTTCGTATTCCTCGGGGGTGAGTGTTGTAGTTTCAATTTGTGTGATCACATTTCCTTCGGCATCCACTGAACCGATCCACGCACTCAAATCTTCCTCCACACGAATGGTGTGTTCGTCTATGACTTCCGCCAAGTGTATGTCGTGGTCTTCACCATCGATACCCTTCGTTCGAATGAGCGTGGTCGCATTAGATTCCAAATTGGAGGTGTTAAAGTTGGTGAATGTGATTACATTTGATTGCGAGACATTCGCCAATTCATAAATGTTTGGTAAGACATCTTGTCTCAATTGGGTGGCGTGTGGAAGTGTTTCCCTGACCTCTTGAGCGATGAAACCCCACACAGGTTCCTGACCTCTACTGACCTCGTCTTTATACCTGTACTTTTTGGGTTTGAGGAGACGCAAAGTTTCCAAACACTCGGCATCATCAGCATCTACAATGTTCTTTTTGATGCGTTTGTCTGATGCCGTGACCGTACCTTGATTTGAAGCAATTGCCTGACCTGCAACTATATCACCCGAACCATATATGGATACACCCCATCCATTAGCAGTTACACTTTGAATACTAGTAGAACCCTTAATGTAATAAGACGTATTGTTAAAATTAATTGTTCCCCTGCCATTCACATGTAATTTTGATATTGGACTCGTCGTCCCGATGCCGACGTTGCCGCCATTGAAATAGGTGGAATCATCTGTGTCGCCCGATATGAAGACCCTGGTTGTATTTCCCGTGTCCTTCATCATTAAACGAGGACGCAGCATACCGAAATCGGTTTGGATGAGAGGGAAAACGGAGCCACCTCCAGTGTCATGACGTCGGATGAAGAGACCGCCACTTCTGACTTGAACGGATACCTCATCACTTCCCGTACCTTTACGGATGTCGAGTACATCATCTGGACCCGTCGTCCCGATGCCGACGTTTCCATCTCTATCTATCCGCATTCTCTCAACTGGGGAAGTATCGGAACCAGGTTGTGTTTTAAATAATAAACCGCCGCCATAATTACCCGCTGATAGGTCCTTAAAACCGTGTATACTACCCATGGTACCATGACTGTTCGGCGATGAGTCGAGCCATCGCTGTGTAAAAACTAAACTCGCACCGATGTCACCATCATCATCTAAGCCAGCGAGGCTGGAATGGAGTACGAGCTGTGCGGATGGGTTTATTTGGCTACTCGCATTAGCGAGATCGGACATAATATGTAAATTACCATTTGGATTCGTCGTCCCGATGCCGACGTTGCCACCACTAAACACATCGGCACGTTCAATTGTCAAAGCATTCCAAGTGATATTATCAGCATAAACCCTAAAAAATAACAAACCTCCGCCATTTGATGGTAGAGTTGCGTATATAGTGTAAGTTACATAACTCGCCGTTAAAGTTTGAGAACCTCCAATTGTATTGAAAGATGGATTTTCGAACCGAAATGATGGCGACGTTGTATCCGTTGTCTTTGCAGTAAAAGTAATTTTAATCTGTTCGTTTGCCGAAGCCGTGTATCCCAAAGTAATTGCACCGTTTGTATCACCTCCACCTAGTGTCCATGTATAAGTTCCATCACCATTATCCGTTGGACCAGAACCAGTGTTGTAACCCACTGCGACAGACGCCGCGGTGACGCCGACACTATTGTATTGATTTCTCAAAGAGCCCCCAAGATTGAAAGTTCCACCTTGATTGGTTATGTGCAAGTCTGATGTTGGACTCGCCGTCCCAATCCCGACGTTGCCGTAACGATCGACACACATGCGTTCAACGTGTGGTTCTGCGGTAAAAAACGCGAGGCGCGTGTTTTCGCCTCCATTGACACTACTCGCGACTGCACCCACAGAGGCCATGACTCCCGGTGCATCTCCGGTGACGTCATTCGTATAGAATGCGAGTCTGGCCCATGGGTCCGTTACACTCCAATCAGCCGCATTTGTTCTGGTAGACAGGCGTAGTTCCGTTGGAGAAATCGTCGCCGAACCAGTGGCTTTACTGAGTTCGAGAAGTGCATCGGGATCCGTCGTCCCGATGCCGACGTTCCCACTCACACTCAACTCCCCGCCGACCTCCACATTCCCCGTAGCCGTGAGTGACGTCGTTGGGTTCGTGAACTGCGCGGTGTTTGATGTCGTGTTTCCTTGAGACACGACGTGGTCCAGTGTAAAGAGGGTTTGTACGGTGATCGTATTCATCGTGAGGTTCCCGTTAAATTCGAGGTCACCTTCGACCGTGAGGTTCTCCCCGATTTCCACGTTAGAGTCGACCACGAGTCCCGTGGTTGGGTTATTGAGATACACGGTATCGTTCGTGGCCGCACTCACTGCGGTCACGTGACTCAAACCCTGCGACGCCACCACCTCAAAGTTCCCCAGAAATAGGGAATCCGTTTTTACGTTCCCGGAAACTTCGATGACGTTCGATGCCGTATCGTTCATCGCTATGTTTGAACCCACGTTGAGTGCGCCATTTACCTGTAAAGTGAGTGAATTCGCGGTATCCATGGCGATCGTGTTTTCGTAAGCGTTACTCAACGTGTACCCCACATTCAAAACATCTTGGGATTCGTCGTACACGATCGCGACGTTCCCGGTTTCCCCGTGACGGGTCATGATGATCCCGAGATCCCCGGTGTTTAGGTTATTTGCACCCAATTCCATGATTGGATCAGATACGATCATGTGCACGGTGTTTGCGACTAAGAGGTCTCCATTGACGCGAAGGTTTGATTCGAGAATGACATCGTCTTCGAACGTTTTTATGCCCGTAAACGTGTGTGCACCACTCTCGATGCTCGTGATTCTAGAAGAGTTATCATCCAAATCCGTCTCGAGGGTCCCAATACGTGTGACATTCGACCCCAGATCCGTCTCGAGGGTACCAATTCTGGTTGCATTCGACCCCAGATCCGTCTCGAGGGTACCAATACGTGTGACATTCGACCCCAAATCTGTTTCGAGGGTACCAATTCTGGTTGCATTCGACCCCAGATCCGTCTCGAGGGTACCAATCCTCGTCACATTCGACCCCAGATCCGTCTCGAGGGTCCCAATACGTGTGACATTCGACCCCAGATCCGTCTCGAGGGTCCCAATACGTGTGACATTCGACCCCAGATCCGTCTCGAGGGTACCAATACGTGTGACA
>Ga0228649_1000935_pt1 | contig 11747 bp, 12 predicted proteins | sample 61DmetaG_FD_190074 | JGI IMG/M metagenome (GOLD analysis project Ga0228649, IMG submission 190074) | Seawater microbial communities from Monterey Bay, California, United States - 61D | ecosystem: Environmental > Aquatic > Marine > Coastal | place: USA: California | collected 2016-10-31 | reverse complement strand
TTACCAATATTATACCTTACCTAGACAAGTATGGAGTTTGTGTTGTTCCCTTAAAAAATATTTCAACAGGCACTCGCAATAGGTATTTGTTACGCACTAATTTCTACCAAAATGCGAATCAAATACTGAGCGAAGAGCATAAAATTAAGGGATTAACTCTAGATGAGAAAATTCACCCAGAGAAAATAAAACCACGCAAGGCCCCAGACTCAAGCCAAGGCTGGATCAATCAATATGGTATGCCTATACACCATCTAATTGAACAGGACCAGCAGTTTCGCGATGCTATTAGTATAGTAGAAGGTGAGCCAGTATCAAAATTTATGCAGAATAGAATAAGAATAGGTGCTCGCAAGCCTAAACTAGAGATTACTAGCCTACATTTTGACGGCCTACCATTTGAAGAACCAGCTGAGGATGGCACCGTAGAATTTACAAAAAATCCACTAACAGCCACAATTATAGGGCTCACAGGACTACGTAGATTCTGCTGGTGGGATATAAAGGACAAAAATCTACGACCCATATACGATCACTGGGTTGACAAGGGTAAAAAACATTTCACTAATATTGACCCAGCATTCATGAGCTCTACCTATCAAGGGTGCCGAAGATACGTAGACGTAGATTGTAGCAAGCATATTCACCTTATAATATTTAGAGAGTGCGTACCACACGAAATAGCAAGCTCTCCTAGTATTTCCATATTTATATCTCCTATGAAAAACTGGGAGAATACATTCGTCCCTACTACTAGCTACCATCCTCCAGAATACAGGCAATTAACCCTACACGAGTCTAACCTACTAGGCTACTGCTACAATAGGAACGGCATATGCTGGCCCTCCGGTAAAAAAAGCTGGCCATTCTCACATATTAGAGCCTATACTCACTGGCTAGCTAAAATAAAACCAAGATATATTAGCACTAACAAGAATGGTAAAAAGACTATAATGATGCAGCTACCAGAAGGCGGACAATACGACCAGCATAGTGAAGAATACAAGGCAAGACTAAAAGAGCGTAACATAGTATTACCAGCTATAGCATTCAAATCAACCACGCCAAATTTCATAGTAGATATTGCTAGTCTACCAGAACCTATACTTAGAGACCACGGTTTCATCCTATAAAAATAAAAAAATATAAAAGCGACCAAGAGAAAGGGTCGGACCAAAAAACTTTTTTAATACAACGCAAGAGCGTAATTAGCTTAGGATTTGAAATTTAAATACCCTAATCCTATCTGAAAATTGAACTTTTTTGATTGATTATGGAACCCTACTATTAACACTAACATCATCTCAGTTAGCTCAGTCGGTAGAGCGATTGTCTTATTAACAATTGGTCGGGGGTTCAAGTCCCTCACTGAGAACATCCCAATTAGTCTAAATGGTTAGGATACCCCTCTTTCACAGGGGAGAACCGGGTTCGATACCCGGATTGGGAAGGCTGGGCGCGGCAATTTACTACGCAACAGAATAAGATGTAAACTGAGGTTAAAGTGGTAGGTAAGACAAGATATTCATTATGGGAGCACGGAAAACCAGTATACCCAAGTCAGGTCAAAGGGGGCACACTCAAGATGTGTTGTGTAATACTTCGTGGGTTCGAATCCCACTGCTGGTATCATCTCGCGTAGCTCAGTAGGTAGAGCATCGGTCTTATGAGCCGAAGGTCTTGGGTTCGATCCCCAACGCGAGAATAATCTGATAAGCTTTAAGGTGAAGCACCTTCCTTTACGGGACGGAGAAGTGAGTTCAACTCTCACATCAGATACATCCCAATTAGTCCAAATGGTTAGGATACCCAGCTTTCACCTGGGAGAACCGGGATCGATACCCGGATTGGGAATAGGCAGTATATCTCCAAGAGGTCAAAGGAGGGGCGGGCGACTGCCCGCTATGCTAGACATAGTTTCGCTGGTTCAAACCCAGCTGCTGCCACAGTATCAAGTCTGTATAAAAACTTGACTAGTGGCCGCTAGTGGGGAGCACGGTTTCAGGCGGTATATCCAGGAGTTTGAGGTTAGATTCCCATTCTGGGTGTAGGCCCTCGCTGGTTCAAATCCAGCTACCGCTACCTGGGAGTTCGGGAAAGTGTTACTTAGGCGTTCATCTTAGGCTGCAGCCTAAGGTGATTGTAGTTTAGTAATGCGAGGGGAGCACGGAAACATTAGATATGCCCCGAGTGGACTAAGGGAACAGCACGAAGATGTTGTTGGTATTTACCGGCGTAGGTTCGAATCCTACTATCTAAACGGTGGAGCACGGTTTGTAAAGTAATGTATTATATAGCGCTAAGGGTAGCACCATTTTTTCTTGATAAAAAAAATTTATTACAACATAATATTAATATTAATTATTTTAATCATCTTCATATAGGTCATCGCTATCATAGTCTGACTCATCTGTATCCTCACAACTAGACCATTCTTCATCATCCATAGGAAGACCAGAGCAGCTCCATTTTTTAGTATCTTTTTCACTTTCATATTCGCTTTCACTATCGTTATCGTTGTCTCCTACTACAAATGTATCATCATCTTCTAGCAAAGCTCGATCCACATTTGAAATTCTCAAATAACTACCAATCTCTTGAAGAAGAGCACTTGGAAGAACCAATCCAAAATCTCTCCAGATACTTGTTAGTTCTAGAAGAGTCTCAGGAAAGTCACGTAGATTAATACGATATCTTCTACTATTGTTCCAGATTACAGTCCCAAATTTTCTACCCTTGCGGTCATTATAATAGTTTTCAGAATCTTCCTGTTGGGCGCGGTTACAGTTTTTTGGCACCCAACCATCATACCCTCTGGTATATTGATCTACCCGCCCTGAAACAAATTTTTCATCCTCAAATCGCTTTGGGGCTTGACGCCTGCGACTAGGATTACGACGATGTGGTGTTAGCATATTCATAGTATTGTTTGTGGTATTTCTTGACTTATTTGGTATGGTATCTAACCAAGACAAAAATTTATTTCAATTTTCCAGAAAATTGAAATTTAAAACCTAAAAAAAATTAAGGATATACAACTTGAAAAATGACCTATTGTAAGACTTGCCGACACAATACAAACTATTATAGAAGAAACAAAGAACAAAGATTTAATGTTAAATATTGTCCCCACTGTAACTATGAAACAACAGGACCCAAATCAGCATTGTTAGCACATATATATTCAAAACATACTCCAGAAAATGAGAGACCGTTTCAGTGTCCTTGTGTTGATTGTGAAAGAGGTTATGCCGCTAGAGCAAATCTACAAAAACATATATGTAAAAACCACGATACAAGTATGAATGTATTTAATAAAACCAGCTTTTGTTATACAATTCAAGTGAATATACCTAATAAATTATCAAAATTTATGTTTGACTTTTATACCAAACAGAAAGGTATATTAACAAAAGACATAGGTTTAAATAAAAATTTAAGCGAGGAACAATTTTGTTTTGACATTTGTAATAATAATATTAAAGTAAGAGAATTTTCACGGGAAGATGTTTTAAATAAAATTAATAAATAGCGTAAAAAGTGAAAAATTAATAAATTTTCTTTTTTTATATGAGCGAACAAGATTATTATAGCAAACAAATAATAACATATCTTGGAAATAAAAGAAAATTTATAACTAAAATAGATGAAGTAATAACAAGCGTAAAACAAGATTTAGGTGTAGAAAAAATAAATGTAGGTGAAGGATTTTCAGGTTCAGGAGTAGTAAGTAGACTTTTTAAGAATAGGGTAAATGGAGGAAAATTATATGTAAATGATATATCAGATTATTCAAAAACTTTGAATGAGTGTTATTTAACTGATATAGAAGATTTAAGTAGTGCTGAAATAGAATATTTACATAAGACATTGGAAGATATAAAAAAATATTTAAAACTGAATACATATGAACCATTTATATCAAAACATTGGGCACCAAAAAACGATAATAATATATTACCTGGAGAAAGAGTATATTATACACGCGAAAATGCGGTAATTATTGATAAAATGATGCATTATATAAAAAATAATATTGGCAAAGAATATCAAAAATTTTTTATAGGTCCATTATTAGTTCAAGCATCTACGAATAATAATACAAATGGACAATTTTCAGCATATTTCAAAGATGAAAAAAAAGAAAAGGGTAAATTTGGTGGAAAAAAAGAAATAGATTTACAAAGAATAAAGAGAGTAATAGAACCAAAATTACCAATATTAACAACAGGAAAAGCAAAACTTAATATAAGTAAAAAAGATGCGAATGAATGGATTAAGACAACGGGGACTCTAGATTTGGTATATTATGATCCTCCTTATAACAAACATCCATATAATATTTATTATTTTTTATTGGATATAATAAGTAATTGGAATACAAATATAGAAATACCAAATACATATAGAGGACAACCAAAAAACTGGAAAAAAAGTGGATATTGTAGTTTGAAGAAAGCAAAAGAAACATTTAAAGATTTGATAGAAAATACAAAAAGTAAATTTATAATGATATCGTATAATAGCAAGGGAATTATTCCTTTAGATGAAATGGATGAAATTTTAAATAAAAAGGGAAAAGTAGAAAAAATTCCATTCGAACATAACACATATAATAGATATGTAGGAATAGCAAAGAAAAAAAGGGAAAAAAAGGAAGAAAAAATTAAAGAGTTTATTTGGTTAGTAGACTGTAGAGAAAATTGAATACTTTAAAAAATATATAAAAATAAAAATATAACAATCAAGTATATGCCAAAAAAGGAGGAAATCGGAGAGTCAATGATATCGACAAGTTTAAATAGTAAAAATAATATTGATGAGTATTGGCTGGCATTAAAAGAAGAATATGATATTGCTACAAAAAAACAAGCAATCGAAGAGAAGAAACTATTAACCAAAGAAATAGATGACTTTGCCAGGATGTGGTGTGATGCCGGTCTAGATTTAAAAGAAACTTTAATAGAAAGGGGATTGAAAAAAAAGAACTAAAAAAAATGTTCTAACATACGTTATTAAATTTTTTATCTAGGACTTACTTTTACTACACTTCCAAAACCATGGAAATTCGTAAATAATTTTAATGTCTAATCCTTTATCTAAAAATGATTTAATTTTATTATTTTTTTCATTACTATTCCAATTAATATAATGAATAAAAGCTCTTTTTGATTGTGAAATAGTAATTAAATCTATTTTACTAATAACTCCAAAATCGTATTTATTAAATATTTCATACAATTGTTTTTTTGATATACTGTAATCTATTTTAGGCAAACATAGGGTATACATTATGATTTGTTATGTAATTGATTATAATATAAATATTGTAATCAATTTTGATGCAGATTCTTATAATGTAATATCAACTTGAGGACTATTAGATAAATTTTTTAATTAGAAAAAACGTTTGCCGTTAAGAATCTTGTGTTTCCACAAAATAATATCAAGAGTTTTCTTTAAGTGTTTTAATAAAATTGAATTAAATTAATTGTTAAAAATATATTAATATATTCGAACAATATGTCACACAGAAGAATGCCGAAAACTAATCGTTGGGATTGTCTAAAACCTGAAAACTCTTCTGATAATTCCGGAAGTGATGATACAAGAGTAAATCGTTTTAAAGCACCTAGTAATCGTGAACCTACAAATTCTCGCTGGAAAAGATCTGCTAGTCCAGAGGTTAAGATTAATACATTTAAAAGTAGAAGACATGGTAATAATTATCGTGGAGGTGGAAGAGGGCGATTTAGAAATAATAGAAGAGGAAGAGGAAGGGGAGGACCTTCCATATTTGATAACGCAAAAAGAGATAATAATGGACGTCCTATTTTGGACGGTTCTATTACACAAGGGTTTGATATTACCTCTGCTATGAAAAACGTACCTGAAAAAATATCAAATAAAGAAAGGCGCAAACAAAGAGATGCTGAGCGTAAAAAGGAGAAAGAGAAAGCCGAAGCACTACGAAAAAAAGAGGAAGAAGAAGCAGAAAAAGATTTAAAATCTATTAAACAGGAAGATTCTGAATGGAATAAAGCTATGATGGAGAGATTTATGTATGAAGAAGAAAGTAGTAGTAGCGAAGAAGATAGTGATGAGGATTAATAATAATTAGTTCTATTAGTTTATATTAATTAATTTTTTTACATTTTTAAAGTAATGGAACAGCACATAGTACATTATAATAATATAGATGAATCTAGTGATGAAGAATTGGAAGATAGTAGTTGGATGGATATATTAGAAAAAGAAGAAAATGATTATAAGTCTTTTTACAAGGAAAATGTAGATATTATTAAAATATTTTTTACTTATGTTGATAGTAACAATAAGATTTACTATGTAAAAAAAAACAATTTATTAATTGAAAATAATAAAATTTGTAGAGAAGAATTAATATATTTATTGAAAAAAAATAAAATTAATAATAAAAAAAATCATAAATTAATAAGTGTATTACAATATAATATTGATTTGGAACCTGAAGAAGTTTTAAATTATTTGAAATATAAAGAAAAATATAACTTTTTGACAGTAGTAAGCAAAGTAAATGATATACTATGGAATGATACTATTAACATATTTAAAAATCTAAATAGCTTACATATTGTTTACTACGAAGAACATATTAAGGCAAGTAAGAATACAAAAAAGGTATACATACGTAGTGGAAAATTGAAAAGAAATAAACATACTAGAAAAAGAACTTAAATAAGAACCGGCCTATTATCATACTATGAGTTCAATCATCGCAGCACTCGACCGCACCAGCACTAAGAGCACACCTGATATGTATATTCAGAGTAAACACTATGGTGAAAATGGAACACCGCAACATGGTTGGGGAGTTGAAGCAACCAAATGGACTAGTAAAAGTGAAGCACAATCTCTTCTTACTCAGCTGTATTTTCAGCTAGTAAGGACTAAAGATCATTCTGATCTACAGGAGAAAATGTGTTATCTACTAAAAAATCTTAATTGGAGGGAACATAGGGAAGAGCTTACACAACTTTTCAGGCTTACTATGCACGTTCGTGATATTGAAGCTGGTAAAGGAGAATATTCTCTAGCATATATGATGGTTTGGGCCTGGTCCAAACACTCTAAGAAGCTAGCTGAGATACTAGTTCGTTCTTTTGTAATGAGTGATGATGCCTCTCATCCTATGGGTTCTTGGAAAGATATTAAATTTATGTGTAAGTATCTAGCTGAAAAGGAGAATAAAAATTATTGGCTTATTAATTATATGTGTGGTTGTTCTGTTGCGATTGTTAAGGCAGAATATGAAAAGCTTGAGAAGGATTCAAATTTTAAACCATCACTCGCTGGAAGATGGATGCCTCGTGAGAAACAAAAGCAATACAAATGGATTCATAAGAAAATGGCTGAGCTAGCATTTCCTGAGTTTGTAGTCCAACCATCAAATGGTTGGAGGAATGGAAATCAGTTTAGGGCTGCTATTCTTAAACAGAAGATCAGATGGAATAAAATGATTGTTGCTCTATCTAAGGCTAGTGATACTCCACAGATTAAGATGGCTGGCAAGGAGTGGTCTAAGCTTGAGTTTAATAATATTCCTAGTGTTTGTCTTAAAAAGAATAGTAATGCTATTCGTAATAAAACTAAAGCAGGAGGTCAGCGTTCTACAGAAGATGATAGAGTAGCGTGTGCTAATAATTTCAGTCTTCATCTTAATAAGGCAGCTTCTGGTGACAAGACTGCTAAGGTTCACGGAAAGCGTCTTACTGTTGGTGAGCTAGTAAAGGAGGCGTTTAATGTAACGTATCATGGTGATGAGAAGAAGACTCAAATTAATCTACAGTGGCTTTCTAACAGGGAGAATAATACTGCTCTAGAAAATGCGTGTATCATTCCATGTTGTGATACTTCTGGAAGTATGGAATGTGATGAGCTTCTTCCTATCACAAATGCTATTGGACTAAGTATTCGCACAAGTGAAATCTGTCATCCGGCGTTTAGAAATAGAATTCTTACCTTCAGTCAACAACCTTCTTGGATAGATGTTACTGAATTTGGAGATGATTTTGTAGGAAAGGTTACTAAGATTAGACGCGATCCTAACTGGGCTATGAATACAAATTTTGAGGCTCTATGTGATAAAATTCTAGATGGTCTAGTTAGCGCTGAGGTAAATCCAAGCGAGACTAGAAACATTATTCTGGCTATCTACTCTGACATGCAGATTGACGCAGCAAGTGGATGGGGTGATGGAGATCAGAGCACTATGCTAGAGCTTATTAAAAGGAAGTTTGCTGAAGCTGGTCTTAAAAGCAAGTTTAGAACACCTTATTCACAGCCACATATTCTATTTTGGAATCTCAGGAAGACGAGCGGCTTCCCGGCTACATCATTTGATGAAAATGTTTCATTCCTAAGTGGATATAGTTCTGTTCTACTTAATGTATTTGAAACTAAGGGTATTGACGAGCTCAGGAAGATGAGCCCTTATAAACTTCTTAGTGATATTCTTAAAAATCCTAGATACAATATCGGTAGTGACGTTGTTAACACTCTATAAATAATTATTAACCGTTAATAAATTTTTTTACTTAGTTATTAATTAAGTAAAAAAGTTAAATATATTATGTTTAATTTTATTAATATGAATAATGACGAAAATACAAATACTTTTATACATAACATAATTGATGATTTTCAACAAGATTTGTCTGGAAATCCCAGAATGTTATTATTAAATAATTTAATAAATATTATACAAGGTAATCAATTAAACGAAAATGTTTCTATGTTACCTTTAGCAAGTAATATAATGTTACCCCAGCAACAGTCTGTTAGAAGTATTTTACAAAGATCACTATTTGAAAAAAATCAATATAAAAATGTATTAAGCGAAGAAGGTGAAAAAGAAATACAAAAAATTAAATATCACAAAAACCAACTAGACCAACATAGTTGTTGTATTAGTTTTGAAGATTTTGAAGAAAATCAAGATGTATATAAATTACCATGCGGACATATATTTTCAGATTCTATATTTACTTGGTTAAAAGAAGAATCTAATAAATGTCCTGTATGTAGACATGAATTATCCTCCAAAGAAATAAAAAATGAAGATTATTTAATTGATATATCCAATAATGTCACAGATGGAATGAATATTTTTCGTAATAATGTTCCTATTAATCCTTTTCAGGGATTTTTAAATAATATGAGAAATGTGTATAATAATCCTAGACCACTAGTTAGGCAAAACGCAAACGATAATTTAGGTCCAATATTCCACAGAACACCCTTTTCTGTGAATTTAAGAAATACTATTCAAGATTTTGAATATGATAGAGAATACCAAAATGCTATATTAGCTTCTATACAGCAATTTGAAAATGAAACAGATAATGTTAATTCCGAAGAACAAGAAAATGATATATATCCACAATTTGACCCTTTCGAAGAAATGATATTAGAAAATATTTCTAGTGATAGTGATAGTGATAATGACCCTATGAATCAAGTTGATTAAATATCATCCCAATCCAACTCCATATCAAACTCAATCTTTTTCTCTTCAACCTTATCCTGTTCTACTACCTTCTTAGCCATCTTCTTACGCTCCTTTTCAATCTTTTTATTATGTTTTAAACGAGATTTATCCTCCTCGCTTATAACTTCTTCCATAAATGTTTCACTTGCGGTCATAACATCAAATCCCAAATCTTCCTGTTGTTTTACTTTACTATCATCATCTAAAATTTTCTCAAGTCCTGGAAGTTTTATTAATTCCTCTTTTTGTCCGTCTCTATACACTTCCAATAAATCTGCCTTTTCAAGTTTACCCTTTCTTTTTTGAATAACAGCTCCAAAACTTACACTTTGTAAACCTACTAATACAAATGTATTTATCTTTAGTGTGTTATCACGTTTATTACGTCCGCGAAATTTACCCCGAATTACTAGTGTACGTTCTGCTCCATCAGCACAAATAATACGAGCGTGACCTCCACCTAACATTGCTGTTACACGAGCATACATTTCTCCTTCCTCTACAGCTTTGCGTAATTTTTTATTGTAACCCCCCTTAGGAGCTACATTTTTTCGAGCCATCTTTTTGTGACCGGAACCTCCTTTCTTATTTTTAACCATGATTGCCTTATAATAATATTAATATAAAAAATATTTTTTATTTCAATTTTACTAATACTTTAATTTTTTACGTATCTTCTCTTGTCTTGATATTTCTACATCAGCATCTTTTAACCATTCATTTAATCTCCGTTTCTTTAATACTTTTATACTTTTTTCTTGAGTTTCTTTACTTTGTTCGTCGGGCTCATATTGATACAACTCGTAAAATTCCTCATATTCGTCTTCATCTTCAAATACTATTTCTTTCTTTTTATTATCAACTTTTATATTATATTTATCAAATCGTGATTTCCACAAGGGACAATTATAGGCATAATATTCCCAATGATACCAAAATTCATTATTTAAATCTACATTATCTCTTGCCAATTTAAAACAACCGATATTTGGGCTTATTCCATAAAATCTACGTAACGCTAATGTTTTGTATACTGTATTTACATTTTCATATTTACTTTCATTATAGCAAGTAGCATTTGATAATTCTATTTCTTTTAATGCTTCTCCAGAAACATTATAACTCACATTTTTTTTTGTTATACTTTTTTCTTTAATTGAATGATAATACAGTTGATGTAATTTATTACTATAATCCATATTTAATACTATATTTATTTTTTTTACCTCTTCAATTAAATTCACTAGTTTTTCAATGTCTTTACTATACAATTGTTTCATATAATATCCAACTATTGGATCTTTATTTTCTAGTATTCCAAATTTCAATATATTCATTTTTCTATCTTTATTAGTTAATTTTTCACGATTTTTTGCTGATAATATTTGACTAAGTTTATTACAGTAAAATAATCTCATCATAAATACCCTACCACTAGTTTTTTTATACATTGTATGTAGGGTTCTTAATACATTCATTACTTGCTTAAAAGATTTATTTTTTCTCCATCCGCGATAATATTGCTTCATTTTTCGCTCAAAATAAGCATTTTTTTCCGCATAAAAGTCATAATATATTTTCCACAGTATATTCCAGGTTTCATCTACATATCCACTACTATACATTTCATAAAACCAATAATAACACTCTTCAATATTGGTGTGTTTTAGAAGACATTCTAATCCACTCAGAATGACTTCATCTAAATTATACAAATATCTTGTAAATGTTAATGTTGTAGACATGATTTTACTTAAATTTATTGAGTAAATTATTTAATTCAATTTTTTTATTTTCTCCTTGATATCTATATTAATGGTTGAATCTTGGTTATCTTACATTACAACACAAATTAGAGCTAATCCCGGTGTTAAACTTGAAACTATTTTAAATAAATATGGTAACAAATATACGAAAAAAAAACAAAAACGTAAAAATAGCTCTAAAAATAAGAATAAGAATAAAACTAACAAAAAACGCAATAAAAAAAAGAAAAAGAAAAAGAAAAAGAAGAAAAAAAATTAATTCAATTATTTTTGTTTTCTAGATTTTAATTCATCATTAAAATCTTTTTTTGTTAGTTTATACGCCCAGTGTTGTAATGTTTGTCTTATAGCAGGACTAATTGAATGATCGTTCCATTTATTTTTACCTCCTTTTTTCATTATTTGAGTTATAAGCCATTTTCTAAAACGACCTTTTGGTCCTGCTAATTTAT
>Ga0228649_1000915_pt1 | contig 11904 bp, 8 predicted proteins | sample 61DmetaG_FD_190074 | JGI IMG/M metagenome (GOLD analysis project Ga0228649, IMG submission 190074) | Seawater microbial communities from Monterey Bay, California, United States - 61D | ecosystem: Environmental > Aquatic > Marine > Coastal | place: USA: California | collected 2016-10-31 | reverse complement strand
GTCGAGTCGCCATCGCGCGACGCCCGCGCGCGTCGTCGCGACGCGCGGATCGACGAAGACGCGCGCGACGTCGCGGGCGCGTTCGTCGAACTCGACGCGATGTCGTCGACGCCGCGCGCGACGGAGGCGAGCGCGGCGCTGGAGATGTTTCACGCGCGCGAGCTGTCGCGCGAGGCGCGCGCGAAGATCGAACTGCTCGAGCGGCGGCTGACGACGTCGGAGCGAGCGACGCCGCCGAGCGCGTCGCGGGAGACGGGGAGAAGCGCGCGGGCGCGCGCGGGCGCGGAGCGGTGCGCGATGGAGGACAGCGCGAGCGATTCGAGCGAGGACGAGGGAGGCGGGACGCGCGCGTACGGCGTGGTGGACGCGCGGGCGAACGCGTCGGAGGGGAAGGCGTCGACGGTGCGAGCGGAGGGCGTCGGCACGGGGGCGAGCGGGAACGGAGGGAAGAAGACGACGAAACGGAGACGGCGGGAGTCGGCGACGGCGAGCGATCTGGAGAATGAAAATCCGGAGCGGGGAGGGGCGAGCGGAGGGTTGGCGCGGTCGAGACGACATCCGGGGGGGAAGACGGCGAGCGCGCGCACGCCCGAGGCCAACGTCTCTCTGCTCGATCGGTTTGAAAATACTGGATCAGGGTTTAAGACGAGCTCGCCGCTCGTGGAAGCGATGACGACGCCCGGGAAAGGGACGGCGGGTGGCGAACGCGAGGCGGCGGCGACGAAGATTCGAGCGCTCGAGGAAAAGTTGGCGGCGACGGAAAAAGAGCGCGAGGAGTACGAACGCGGTTGCGAAGAGTTGAGGGCGTCGAATAATGAGTTGAAGCGCGAATTCGAGCGAGCCAGCGAGGCGAGGCGGCGGGGCGTGCATCAGCTCGCGGTGAACCTCGCGGTGTTGGAACGCAAACAAATGCGCATGCAAATCGCCGAGGAAGGCTTGCGTTTGGGAACCATCGGCGTTCAGCGCGTGGGATCGGTGTTGCAAGAAGTCTGGGAAGACGGACGCGCGTTCCATGAACTGGATGATCGACTCGATCGCTTGACGGAATCTCGTAAGCTCGCCGAAGAAAAGCGCAAGCAAGTCAAAAAGAAGTTGCCGCCGCCGGGAAGCGCGGAGATGGACACGACGGCGCACGCCGAGTACGTGTTGAGCGAGGAAGTACACAAAGCGCGCATGGCGATCATTCGAAAAGAAGAAGAAGCGCTGAAATCCGAGCGTGAGAGTCTTGAACGCGAAAAAGCTGCGCACATTCGCGCGCTCAAGCGCGTGCGAGACGAAGACGGCTCGAGATTTAACAAGCACCCGGTGCTCGGCGATCGTTACGTGTTGATGAATCTACTTGGACGAGGTGGTTTCAGCGAAGTTTACAAGGCGTGGGACAGCGTCGAAATGCGAGAAGTCGCGTGTAAGCTGCATCAGTTGAACCCGCAGTGGAGCGAAGAGCGCAAGCGCACGTATGTCCGTCACGCCGCGCGAGAGTGCGACATTCACAAATCGCTCGATCACCCGCACGTCGTGCGCTTGATCGACGTCTTCGAAGTAGATTCCGATAGTTTCTGCACCGTGTTGGAGCTGTGCACGGGCGATGACCTCGACGCTCGATTGAAGGCGCAAGGCTCGATCAGCGAACGCGAGGCGCGCGCCATTCTCGCTCAAGTTTTCAACGGCTTGGCGTACATGAGCACGGGGCCGAAACGCATCATCCATTACGACTTGAAACCTGGAAATATTTTGTTTGACGAAGCCGGGCGAGTGAAGATTACGGATTTCGGCTTGAGTAAAATTATGGAAGAGCGTAGCGTCGGTTTCGGCGCCGACAGTGGCATGGAGCTCACGTCGCAAGGCGCTGGAACGTACTGGTACTTGCCCCCGGAGTGTTTCGAAACCGGTCCGGCGCCGCCGAAGATCTCGAGCAAGGTTGACACGTGGTCGTGCGGTGTCATCTTGTTTCAAATGATTTACGGCAAGCGACCGTTCGGCCACGACATGTCACAGGAGCAAATCTTGCACGCGGGCACGATTCGAAACGCCAAGGAGGTGGAATTCCCAAGCAGACCCTCAATTTCGCTGGAAGGCAAGGCGTTCATCTCGCGATGCTTGGCCTATAAGCAAAGTCAACGCCCGGACGTGCTCGAGGCGAGCAAGGATCCGTACATGACATTTTTGACGAAATGATTAGACAGACACGATACGAATAGAAGAAGGGAATAAAAGATGATGGAACATTGCAATGAATTCTCACATGATGACGCACGCGTTGGCGTCGCGCTCGCGCTGCTTCTCTCGCGACACTCGAGACGGCGGCGGCCGCGATGGGCTGTGCTCGAAGTTAGCGGTGTCTAATCCGTACTTTTCGCGCATCCTAATGCGCCAAGCACTATCGCCCGCGCGTTCCATCTCTACTCGCGAGCTCCCGACGAGGGGCGCGCGTTCGCGATCCCCGTACGTGTCCTCGTAGTAGCTATCTTCCTCGTCATCGCTATCCACACCACCGCTTTCGGTCGCCGCTCGCCGTAAAGCGATCGCTAATATGATGCTCAAAATTTGCACGAAGAAGACGACGAGGACGAGCGACGTCACCGCGTTCTCGTGCTCCTCCATGAAGGACCACGCGTTGGCGTACGCCCCCGTCACATCCGTCGGCGCCGACGCGTACGCCTTACCACTCGACACGTACGCCGCCAACCCAGCTTGCAATATCACCATCCACATCACCTGATGCGCGTACATTCCCAAACAACACGCGTTCCCGTTCTCCGCGCCCGCCAATCCCAACCACGCCGTCGCCGCGCAAAACGCTCCGCTCCCCCCGATAAAGTACACGAACCACGGTTCCGTCTCAAAGAAATTATGCACCCGCGCCTTCGTCTGTTCAATCGCCGTCGCGTTCTCGCTCACGTCCACCGTCGCGGGCGTCCGCGCGTCCGGCCCGTCGTCCCAATCCAAACCGTCCAGCCCGACGCGCCGCTTGTTAAATCCCAACCACAAGTGAAACGCAAACAACGCCGTCGCGAGTCCGCCCGCGAGCAGCGCGCCGTTCGTCAGCCGCAACAACGCCCGAAGGAACGATTTGAGTCCCGGCACGCGTCGTCGCGCCATCGTCGCGCCGTCTTCGTCGTCAAACTTTTCTCAACACCAATCGTTTGTCGCGCGCTCGCGTCGCGCGTCGCGCGCGCGCGCGCTCTCGCTCTCGCGCGCGCCGCGTCGTCGCTCGCGCGTCGTCGATCCGTCGCGTCGTCGCGTCGTGGATCCGTCGCGTCGTCGCGTCGTCGTCGTCCGCGCGCGTCGTGCTCTGCCGACGGCACTGCGTCGCGCGTCGCCGCGCGCGCCATGGCGCCCGCGCGTCGCGACGCCGTCGAGCGACGGCGCGACAGAGACGGCGTCGCGGCCGCCATCTCGCTCGCGCGCGCGTCGTCGAGCGACGCGCGCGAGGACGCGCAGAAACGATTTCTGCTTCGACGCGCGTCGAGCGGGATGCGCGGCGCCGAGGCGCTCGCGACGTTCGTCGAACCGCCGGCGATGGCGACGGCGACGCGACATAAATTAGGAGGTGCGCGCGCGCGATGGCGCGATGGGCGACGCGATGGACGAGCGATGGACGAGCGATGGGGAGACGCGCGGGTGGATGGATAATCCAAATCTAGACGAGCGCGCGACGACGAAACGGATCACGGATCGCGGACGACGACTGACGGATGGACGAATGGATGCGAAAACGTAGGCTTGGTGTTTTGGCTGGGGAACTTTTACCTGTGGTACGCGGTGATCGGCGCGGCGTTCGTGCCGCTCGGGTTGTACTTTACGGCGCTGGTGAAGAGCGTCTTCGTGACGAACGGCACGGAACACGGGCCGCACGCGGAGCAGGTGGGGATCGTGGTGATGATATACGCGTGGATACTGAGCGCGATATTCATATATCCCGCGTATTGCGTGTTCGGGCCGTCGATGTGGTTGAAGAATTTCTTCCTGGGGTACATCGCGTGGTACGCGACGCTCGACAGGAAGACGGCGAGCTCGGGGAAGCGTTTCGCTCGATGGTCTCGGCGGTTACCGTTTTGGAGGATTTTGGCGGAGTATTTTCCGGTGCGATTACACGTGAGCGCGAAGTTAGATCCGAGCGGTAATTACTTGTTCGGTTATCATCCGCACGGCGTCATCGGCGTCGGCGCGTTGTTGACGTTCGCCACCGAGGCGACGGGATTTTACGAAGCATTTCCGGGACTCGATTTGCGTCTTCTCACGCTGTCCATGAACTTCAAGTTCCCGTTCACTCGCGAGGTGTTGATGGGGCTCGGGATCAATAGCGTGACCAAGTCGAGCGTGGAGACGAATCTGACGCGCGCGCCGGGGGCGTCCGTCGCCATAGTCATCGGCGGCGCCTCCGAAGCGTTGGACGCGCGTCCGGGCTGGGCCACGCTCACGCTCGCCAGACGCAAGGGGTTCGTAAAGATGGCTCTTCGCACAGGAGCATCGCTCGTGCCCGTGTTCGCGTTCGGCGAGAATGACATCTTCGAACAAGTGGAAAATCCCGAAGGCGGACGATTGAGGAATTTCCAAATGTACATCAAACAACTCATTGGCATCACGCCGCCTGCTTTTTACGGGCGGTCGCTCAGTCGAGGCATGTGGCGTCGAATCTTTGGTCGCAAAGGTGTGCTTCCGAAGCGTGAGCCGATCGAAGTCGTCGTGGGCAATCCCATCGCCGTGCCCAAAGTCGTCGATCCGTCAAACGAAATCATCGACAAGTACCACGCCCTGTACACCGAATCTTTGAAAGAGCTTTACGAGTTACATCGTCGACAGTTTCATAGACTCAATCGCGGGGGGTCGTCGGATGATCTTCTGAGCGATCTCCTGACTCGGCAAGGAAAACTGCAAAACATGCAGTTCAAGTAGTATCACACAGTATCGCGCGAACGCAAACGAACGCGCGCGCGCAACTCCATTCTTTCTCTCGACGAATCGACTCGCATTTATGTAGGACGTGTAAAGCATACGCAGGATTTGAACGAATTCGAAGATTTATTACATGCAATTTCACGCGCGACGCGGGGTGCTGCTCAATTGTGGCAGCCCGTTACAACTTGGCGCCGGTGAAACGCAAGAGAATACCGTCGTTGCCGAGAATAAATCCTTGATCTTCGCTTTGGAACTTGACGTTGTAGAGGTTCGCCGCGACGTTGTCCGTGCCGCGGTCGCGCTTCCATGACTTACCGGCGTCGGTAGAGTAAAACACGCTTCCAGAGCCACCCACGGTCCAGAACGTCTTGCCGCTCGGGGTGTAACCCAAGTCGAGCAGACCAAAGCCGCGAGAGCCGATTCTACCTTCGTTGAATTCAGAATCCTCCTCCGGGAGGCCGGTTTCGGCGGAGAAGAAGATGCCACCGCCGCGGGTAAGCTCCCAAATCCCGCCATCCGGGCGCCAGCCCATGCTTTGCACCCGACGCGCGGACGTTCTGTTGTGCGGTTGCCAGTACGCCTGACCCGGCGCCCAAGACATGTAAAAGTTCCCGCGAGAGCTTAAACCGAGGTACTCGCCGTTGTCGTTGCGCGAGATCGTGGAGAACGTGCCCGTGTAATACGAAGCGCCGGTGATACCAGAGCTCACCGTGCGGTTCAACGTCGCGGAGACGGTCTCCTCGACCGCAGCCTTCCAGTTGCGCGCCGCGTCCTTGGTGAAGTAAATCGCCCCCTCGTCCGTCACCATCTCCGCCGTGCCGTTATCTTGCACCGCCGTGATCAACACCGGCGCCCCCGGAAGTCGCGGGCTCAACCCGACGCGCTCCCAGTTCGCGCCACCATCGGTCGTGTGCAACAACACCGCCGGCTTACCGATGATCCATCCCTCGTCGCCGCAAAACGACACGCTATTAAAGCGATAATTCACGTCGTCGTCCAACAATCCGCTCAAATCGCGCACGTCCCACGTCTTCCCTCCGTCCTTCGTCTCGAGCACCGTCTGCCTCGTCCCGAGCAAGAACCCGTGCTTGGGATCGTTCGAACTGAACGCGATGTCCAGCAGAATCACTCCCGGCTCCAGCGGCAGCTCCACTTGCTCCCAGTACGAGCTCTCGATCGAACCCTCGGCGAGCGCGCGCTTATCCATCGGCAGCGCGCTCAGCGCCGCGACGAGCGTCGCCGTCTTCACCGCCAGCGCGCGTCGCGGCATCTTCCCCTCCGCGCTCGCGTCCTCCCCCGCGCCCTCCGTCGTCGCCCGCGTCGCCGTCGTCGTCCGCGTCGTCGCTCGCGCGCGCGATCGCGCCCCCCCTCGCGCCCGTCTCGACCCCGCGTCGCGCGCGCGCGCCGTCGCGCGTCGCGCCGTCGCCGTCGTCGCCGTCGTCGCCGTCGCGCTCGTCGTCATCGCGCGCGGTCGTGCGCGCGCGCGTCGGTGTGCGCCGCGCCGCGCCGCGCGCCGGCGCGTCGCCGCCGCGCCCGGTGGTGACGTCACCACCGCGCGCGATCGATCGCGCGCGCCATCGCGCGACCCTCGCGTCGTCGATCGCGCGCGCGCGTCGATCGACGTCGCATCGATCGACGCGGCGCGCGCGCGATCGATCGACGCGGTCGCGCGGCCGCGCGCGCGATCGATCGACGCGCGATCGCGCGACCCTCGCGTCGTCGATCGCGCGCGCGCCGCGAACCTCGCGCGGTCGACGCGCGCGCGCGCCGAGCGATCGATCGACGGCACACCGCGGCGCGATGGATGCGCCGGCGAGCGGCGCGTCGTCGCCCGGCGACGCGCGCGCGTTCGACGACACGGTGGACGGCCTGCGCGGGGAGCTGGAGGGGATGCGCGCGGCGCTGGAGACGAGCGAGGCGAGGCTGGAGCGCGCGCGCGCGGCGGCGGCGCAGGCGGGACGGCTGAGCAAGGCGTACGCGAGCGTGGACGAGGACGTGCGGCGACTGACGAGCGCGCTGGAGGCGCGCGAGCGCGCGCTGGAGGAGGCGCGAGCGACGGCGAGGGAGATGGAGGAAGCGAGGGATCGAGCGGCGGCGGGAGAGGCGAAGACGAGGGCGGAAAGGGACGCGCTGCGGGACGAACTGCGGGCGACGCTGCGAAAGACGCTGGCGCGGGCGGAGGCGTCGAAGAGGACGACGACGTCGACGACGGACGCGGAGGCGCTGGAGAGGGCGAACGAGAGGGCGAAGGAATTAGAGGACGCGCTCGAGAGGGAGAGGGCGGCGCGCGAGGCGGAGACGAAGGCGAACGCGGTCGAGACGGAGGCGAAGACGAAGGCGACGAGAGAGACGTTTGACGCGGCGAAGCGCGAGCTGGAGGATGCGCGCGAGAGGTTGCGCGCGGAAGCGGACGAGGCGAACGAAAAGGCGGAGACGGCGGCGGCGGAGCGAGACGTTTTGAAATCGCGGCTTAGAGCCGCGGAGGAAGGCGAGAGGGCGTCGCCGGAGCTCGCGCGAGAGATTGAGGAGTTACGAAGTTTACTTTCCGAACGAGACGAAGAAATTCGGGCGACGGCGTCGACGTTGCGGGAGTCCGAAGCCGCGCTCGAAGAGCGCGCGGATGAGCTGCGACGAAGCCGCGAGAAAGAAAACGCGCTGAGCGTCGCGCTGAGCGACGCCGAGGCCCAGCTCGTGGAATCTCGAAAGAACGTCGACCTCATCGTTGCTCGCGCGGACAAGGCGAGTCAAATTTTCACGGAAAACGCCGCCGCGCTCCGTTTGGCGGATGCACGCGCGGCGACGGCGGAGTTAGAGGTCAACGTGGCGGAGGAACGAGTGAAGACGCTCGAGGAAAACTTGGACGCCATCGCCGCCGAACGCGACGAGCTCCAGCGCGAACTGGACGCCCAAAAGCAGCAACAGCATCAGCTGCGACCGATATCGCCGGTAGTGGCGTCCTCACCCAGCGCCGCCGTCTCGGCGTCGCCCTCGAAACCCGCCGCCTCCATCGACGTCATCGAGGCGCTCGAGCACGAACGCCGCGCGCGCGCGCTCTTCCAGAGCGACGCTCGGTACTGGCGAGAGCGTTACGAGGCCATCGCGGCGACATCATCCGCCGTGCTCACCCCTCTCAGCGCATTCGCGCCTCAAACGGCGAGACGTCCCAACACCCCCGGGAACGCCCTCGCCCTCGCCGCGGGTCTTCCGCCGTCCCCGGTCGTCCTCGACGCCGACGCCGACGCCGACCCCGACGTCGAAGACATCGACGAAGAGCGCCCCGACGCAGAAAACACCGAGAACGAGCCGATCCCGCGAGCAAAAGCGAAACCGATGACATCGATCGATTCCCCGGCGCCGCCGACGCGCGCGCGCCGCTCCCTCACCGCGTACTTCCAGTGACGCCGCGCGGCGACGTTCAACGTAGCGAATTGAAACGAATTAGCATGTGCGAATAACGCGAGAGACGATGATTCGATCGCGACGACCACCGCGTCGACCGCGCGCGCGGTCGCGCGAGGCGACATTAAAACGCGCGCGCTCGGCGCTCGCGCGCGACGCAGGGAGCACAAGATGATGACGCTGGCGGCTCGCTTTATCGTCACATCGCGTCGTCGCGCGCGCGCGGCGGCGTCCGTGACCGCGCGCACCGCGAAACAAACACGCGCGATCAAAGTTTCGCGCGCGCCGCACGCCTCGAAGACGCGCGGCGACGACGTCAGACGCGTTCAAAGCGACGAATTCCACAAAACTGATCGTTCGCTTTAAATCCTGATTAAAACGCGAGAGATGTGCGTCGAAACGACCGAAGGCACATCGCGAACGATGGCGAACGAACGCACGAGCTCGTCGTCGTCGCTGAGCGAAGGCGGAACGCCGACGGTGACGGTCGGGATGGGAAGCGAAGACGCGGGGAAGAAGACTCGAAACGCGAGCGCCACGGCGTGGACGAAAGAGTTGGAGCCGCACGCGATCGCGAAGACGTTCGAACGGCGGTACGTGACGATCGAAGGCGTGGAATACGATGTGACGGATTTTAAGCATCCCGGAGGATCGGTTATTTATTACATGCTGTCGAACACGGGAGCGGACGCGACGGAGGCTTTTAAAGAGTTTCATTATCGGTCGAAAAAGGCGCGCAAGGCGTTGGCGGCGTTGCCGCATAAGCCAGTGGACGCGGCGACGCGGGAACCGATCGAAGATGAGGCGATGCTGAAGGATTTCGCGCAGTGGCGCAAGGAATTGGAGCGTGAGGGATTTTTTAAGCCCTCGCCGGCGCACGTGGCGTATCGATTCGCCGAGCTCGCGGCGATGTTCGCGCTCGGCACGGCGTTGATGCACGCGCGTTGGCACGTCGCTTCCGTGATCGTGTACTCGTGTTTCTTCGGCGCGCGATGCGGTTGGGTGCAGCACGAGGGTGGGCACAATTCGTTGACTGGAAACATTTGGTGGGACAAGCGAATCCAAGCCTTCGCCGCGGGGTTCGGCTTGGCGTCGAGTGGCGACATGTGGAACAACATGCACAACAAGCATCACGCGACGCCCCAAAAGGTGCGACACGATATGGATCTCGACACCACTCCCACGGTGGCGTTCTTCAACTCCGCGGTTGAAGAAAATCGCCCGCGGGGATTCAGTAAGTTGTGGTTGCGCCTTCAAGCGTGGACCTTCGTGCCCGTGACGTCCGGTATGGTTTTGTTCTTCTGGATGTTCGTCTTGCACCCGCGTAACGCGCTGCGACGCAAAAGCTTCGAAGAAGCGGCTTGGATGTTTTCCGCGCACGTCATTCGCACGGCGGTTATCAAAGCCGTCACCGGCTACTCCTGGATCGCCTCGTACGGCTTGTTCGCGGCGACGATGTGGGCGAGCGGATGTTACTTGTTCGCGCACTTTTCCACGTCTCACACGCACTTGGATGTCGTGCCGAGCGATAAACACCTCTCGTGGGTGCGATACGCCGTCGATCACACGATCGACATCAATCCGAACAACAGCGTCGTCAACTGGTTGATGGGCTACTTGAACTGCCAAGTCATCCATCACCTGTTCCCGGATATGCCTCAGTTCCGCCAACCCGAAGTCTCCCGCCGATTCGTCCCGTTTGCGAAGAAGTGGAACTTAAACTACAAGGTCTTGACGTATTATGGGGCCTGGAAGGCGACGTTCGGCAACTTGAACGACGTCGGGAAGCACTATTACGTGCACGGATCTCAGCGCGTCAAATCAAAGTCGGCGTGAGTTTCGATGAGCTCTTCGCCCTCGCGATGTCGCCTCGCGCGACGTTCTCTCATCTTATCCCATCTTGCATCATCTCGCGCGGCACTTCACTAGCTCGCCGCGCGTTATCTCCAAGATTTACCGCTTTGTGAACGTTTATTCTAGCAACCTTTAGGGTTTTTTTCGCGAACGAGACGTCAACTTGTCTGCCGCCCATCGCAACGTTCCGCCACACCACGGCTCGCCGACGCCCGCTCGCGCGATGTCGTGCGTACGTCTGCTCACCCTCCTCGCCCTCGTCGGCACCGCGCGCGCCTCGGCGGTGGATAACCAAGCCTGCGCGACGTCGTCGACGCCGAGCGGGACAGATTTCTTTCCCGCCGCCGCGCGCTTGTCCCCGGGGAATCTCAACTCGGGAAGCGCGAGCGCGTTCGTGGACGGTGGCGAAGGGTTCAATGTCACCTACGCCGAGACGTTCAAGGTGGTGCGCACGAAGGCGCTGCCGGGCGTCGAGGCGTTGACGTACGTGCTGTACCAGTGCGGGACGACGCAGCCGACGCAGGACGTCGACGGGTCGGCGTTCCCCGCGGGTGCGCGATTCTTCTCGGTGCCGGTGAAACGCGTGGCCACGGGAATGAGCGTCGCGGTCGGATACCTCGAACAGCTCGGATTGCGAGATAAGTTGAAGTTGATCGATCCGGCGTACGTGCACGCGCCGTGCGTGCAAAAGGCGGAGGAGGACGGAACGCTCGCGGCGAGTCACGTGATTTATTTGGGTGCGTCGAAGTACAATTACACGCTGTGGCACAACAGTATTTCGACCAATAATGTGGAGATGGTCATCACGGATGAGTGGGACACCGGGTATTCGAACTCGGACAAGGATGTGGTGTTCACGCCGTCGCACACGAATCTCGGCATGCTCGAGCGACTTTCGTTCATCAAATTTATCTCTTTGTTTTTCAACAAGGAGACCCAAGCGAGCGGTTACTACGCCGACCAGTACGAACGTTGGAATTACATGGCGGGGCAAGTCGCCGCGGCGCAAGCTCGAGGTGGCATTCCAACCGGTTACAAGTGCGCCTGGGTTACTGCTGCGTACGAAATCACTTGGGACGACTACAAGCGAGACATTTGTACCGCCGCGGGCTTGAGCATTCACATTCCGAGCGCGGCGACGTCGAGCGCGGGCTATTACAAGTATCCAAGCAAAGCGGCGTTTCTCACCGATATGGCAAATGTTGCCGTCGTCATCGATGAATCGTGGTTCACTACGCCGAGCACGGATGCGACGAAGACCGCCGTCATCACGAATCTTGCCTTCAACGAAGCGCCGGGTCTTCCCAGTCTTTCACCGTCGACTGGTATGATCTTGCGATTGGACAAGCACGTCAGCGATGGTGATCCCTTGTACTCACACTCAACCTTTTGGCCGACCGAGTCGTTGACGTGGTTCGAGGACTCTTACGTGCATCCGGCTGTGGTCGTGCAAGATCTCGTGCGTCTGTCGTGGCTGAATGGCGTCGCGGGCGTCACGACTCTTCAAGAAGGATGCCCTCGATTCTTCCGAGACATCAACAGCAACGACGTCGTCGTGAAAACGACGGCGAATGAGTGTACGCTGTGGGACAACGCCCGAGTCAACGGTCTGTGCCTCGCGCAGCTTTCCGCGCAACGTGTCGCCGTCGCCGCGCTTCTCGGCGCGTCTCCCGCGGCGCGCATCGGCGCGAATCTTGTGACGGTGACCTTCGTCGCCATCGCCACCATGATTCTCGTGTAATTCGCGAGATA
>Ga0228649_1000885_pt1 | contig 12099 bp, 10 predicted proteins | sample 61DmetaG_FD_190074 | JGI IMG/M metagenome (GOLD analysis project Ga0228649, IMG submission 190074) | Seawater microbial communities from Monterey Bay, California, United States - 61D | ecosystem: Environmental > Aquatic > Marine > Coastal | place: USA: California | collected 2016-10-31 | reverse complement strand
CATTACCTTAGCACCCCTCATCAATCTAGAAACTGGATATTCTTCTGAGTATCCATACCCTCCAAATACCTGAACAGCATCTGTTGAAACCTCCATTGCAGTATCTGCAGCGAACCTCTTAGCATGCGCTGCTGATTCTGTATTTTTGACACCTGAATCAGATTGTGATGCGGATAACCAAGTCAGCATTCGAGAAGCTTCGATCTTAGTTTTCATATCTGCAAGCATAAATTGTATTGCTTGATGCTTGTGTAAAGGCTTTCCAAAAGTCATTCTCTCATTTGAGTACTGTAGAGCATGCTCGTATGATGCTCGCGATAAACCGGTTGCATGAGCAGCAATATTTGGTCTGCTTAAGTCAAATGCCCTCATTGCATTCATCCATCCTCCGGATTCTGTCTCTCCAATTAGTTGGTCAGCAGGAACTCTTACATTATCGAAAACTATTGATCTAGTATCTGAACATCTCTGCCCCATATTTGTTTCTTTCTTACCTAAAGAAAAACCTTCAGCGTCTTTTTCGACAATGAATCCTGACATTCCACGATAACCTGCATCAGGATCTGTTTTTGCTAGAACGAAAAAGAAGTCAGAATGTCCCGCACCGGTAATCCACATTTTTTCTCCATTGATGATGTAATGCTCTCCGTCTCTAATTGCCGTAGTCTTGCACGCTGCAACATCTGAACCTGCTCCAGGCTCAGTAACTGCGTAAGATGCTAATGCACCCTCCTTTGCCACCATTCCGAGCCATTTCTGCTTCTGACTTTCTGTACCACCAGTGATTATTGGAGCGCAGGCTAGAGAGGTTGCATATGCGGCCGTAGCAAAACCAGGGTCACCCCAGGCTAATTCCTCATTGACAAGTACCTCTTCCATACAACCTAAACCGGGTCCACCGTATGCTTCAGGAATATGTAAATTCAATAATCCCATCTCATGGGCTTTCATAATGGCTTCTTTTGGATATAAGGCCTCATTATCCCAATGTTCAGCGTGAGGTCTAACCTCTTCAACTGAAAATTCATGTGCAAGTTCCTTCAACATCTCTTGCATTTCATCTAACTGAAAGTTGACCATGTAATGCCGAAGGGGGAGTAGGTTAAGATTTAATGGTTTGAAAGTTTATTTCAGAAACCTGTGCGCCTTAGATACTCACATAAGGCTAAGAAAATTAGATAAAATGTAATGAGTACCATACCTTCCCAACGTTTGAATTTAAATGAAGTACGCATCAATAATAGCGCTGCTAAAGTACAGATTACTGTAGAAGGAAGGATGAAGTAAATAATCATATTAACTCCCTCTGGTGTTATTGTCAATGGACTAACCATTGCAGCCGAACCGATAGAAAGTAACGGGTCTGTGATATTTGAACCGATTAGAGTCCCAATTGCGACACCTTGGCTTTTCCTAGCAGCCATCAATGCAATCGTTAACTCAGGTAATGAAGTACCAAGGCCTGAAACAGTTGTACCTATCACCGAGTGAGGGACATTTAATTTGTAAGCAATATCGCTGGCGTATTCGACTAGATGATGCGCGGCGAAAACGGCTAATGATAGTCCGATTAGTATCATGACGAAATATGCTGTACCAGTCCAACTGATTCCTTTTAATTCGTGTTCTCTTCCTTCATCTTCTTCTTTTTGGATTACTTTTCTATTATACAGTAACCAAGTGATGTAAAAGAAGTAACTAAACGAGAGGAAAACACCTTCCAACCGTGACAAACTATAGTCTGTAAGTAAGAATAAAGAAAGCAATAACAAAGATAACATCATCACTTGTCCATCTCTTCTAAGCCATGAAGGCCTAATTTCTAAACCTCGAGACAAAGAGACAATTCCAAGAATCAATGTAATTTGAACTAAAATTGAGCCGAGAATACCCCCAATTGCAAAATCTGCAATTTCTGGATTTGTTGAGGAATCCATTGCTGCTGTACTCGTAACCAGTATTTCTGGTAGAGAAGTTCCGATGGAAACAATAGTTAGGCCAATGACAACTTCGGGAATTCCCCCTCTTCTTGCTAATCCTTTAGCACCCTCGATAAAGAAATCCGCAGAAACAACAAGCAGACTTAGTGCTAAGGCTAAGATAAACAGAGTAATTGGGAAACTGTTGGATCCATAATTAGAGGATAATGCCTGACTTCCAATGATCCCGATAAATAGGGCTGCTAAGATAAGAAGGGTGTTGAATTGTAAAAGTTGGGGGATTCCCATCTCTTTCTGACCCTCGCCCATGGCTTAACGAAGTAGGCTTACTTATTCACGGTTATTATGGAAATGAAAGAATCTTTAGAAAAAGGCATTAAACAGATTCAAGACCCAAGACCATGCTCAAGCGCTTGGGTGCAGAATTTTTAGGAACCGGGATGATGGTTTCATTGGGCTGCCTAAGTATCAAATTAGAGTGGTCCAGTTTATGGATTTCTTTTACTTTTGGAGCAGCTGTCTTTATTGCCATACTTCTTTTACGAAATACTAGTGGAGCCCACATAAATCCTGCAGTTAGTATGGCATTCTATAGAACTGGACACTTAGAAAGAAAGGCCTTACTACCTTATATTTTCGCTCAACTTTTAGGTGCTTTAGTGGGAGCTTCAATGATTGGTCAGTATGGATATACCGAATTCAATGTAAATATAGGAATGGGTATTTTTATTGAAATCATCATCACCTTTTTGCTAATGCTTAGTATTTATTTCATTATTTCCAAAACTGATGATACCCGAATAGTCGCATTATGGGTTGGATTAGTTGTCGCGGTATTAGCATTCCTTTTTGGTTCATTTACAGGAGCATCTATGAATCCTGCAAGGACATTCGGACCGAATATTATTTCTGGACAAATAAGTTCAATTCCAATTTATTTCGTTTCGACAATTATAGGCGCAGTACTCGCTTCGCAATGTCATAACTTAATGAAAAAATCAAGTGATAATTAAATTTTTCATAGGGTATTAATTGATAACTGACTAGCCAATAGGAGATTTATGTCCGAAAAGCGCGTCTTGAGAAAGATGAAAAAACTCGCTTCAAGAATTAACGGCCAAATGGAAACCGTTAGAGACATCATGGAAGACCTTGAAATTGAATTTGAACTTCTTCAAACTCAAATCTCTAAATTAGAGATAAAGAAAGGCTCACGTTCACATGCAGAAGATGAGATAGAAGTTACTGTTGAAGAAGAAGACGAAATTATCGACTTGGAAAACACTTCCTCGGTGACTGTCAAGCAGAAATTCTAGTTTCAAAGTTCTGATAACTTTGCTGCTAAAATACTAGCAATAGCATCACCAACATCACTACATGATGCATTTCCACCCAGATCATAGGTCAACATTTTGCCTTCCTTAAGGTGGTCTTCCACACTCTGCTCAATAAGTTTGGAAACCTCTAATAACTTCCCATCTTGATTTCTGCGACCCAACCAGTCAGTCATCATTTGAATCGAATTGATGGAAGCGATTGGATTGACCTTATTCATGCCAGCATATTTTGGTGAGGAGCCATGAACAGGTTCGAAAAACGCATGGTCATCTCCTATATTTCCGGAACCTGCCATTCCCATTCCACCTTGTAAAATAGATGCTAAATCAGTTGCAATATCTCCAAACATATTGGAAGTGACAACGACATCGTAATGCTCGGGGTTTCTTGTAATCCATTGAGTGAATGCATCAATGTATCCATAGTCAGTAGTTATTGATGGATAGTTACTAGCAACTTGATCAAATGTTCTTCTAAATAATTGACAACCACGGGTAACGTTACTCTTATCGATACATGAAACCTTACTTACTCCATCAGCTGGAGCCCCATTTCTTGTTTGAGCAATATCAAATCCCATCTTTACTAGTCTTTCTGTACCATGGGAAGAGATAGGCCTTGGGTCATACGCAACTTCTCCCTTCAAATCTGGGAATTCCATATCTGGAATAGTATAATCTTCCAAGCCTTGCGCTCTATTGGAAGCTCTCTTCAATAATGAATAATATAATCCTTCAGTATTTTCTCTAAGAATTGTCATATCAACCATGTCTGGTTGCCAAATTTGAGTAAACCTACCGTGAACCTTGTGTAGCACTCCTTGGAATAGTTTCACTGGTCTGACGTTTGCATACAAGTCAAGACCGCTTCTCATGCCTAGAATTACTGAACCACCGGCTAAATCTCCATTCGGTAAATAGGAACCAGGGTGGCCTATCGCTCCAAGGAAAATCGCATCTGCTTCATCGCGACACAATTCAAATGAGCCTTCTTCCCATTCTTTACCAGTCTCCTTGTATAATTGACCGCCGCATGCTATTTCTATTTGCTCAAAACCAAAGTTGGTATTAGCAGCTATAGTGTCGAGTATCTTGGTCGCCTCAAGAGCCACTTCCCGTCCTGTTCCATCACCGGGCAAAATCGCAATACGGTAGTCGCTCATGGCTTCTGCCAAAGGTCACAGGTAAATGAATAAAACCCCAATATTATTTGCTAATTTACTAAGCATGAGATTGTTTATATTACCTCGACATAATTACTCATTATGACTACTAAAAATAATTACCGAACTGTTCCTGCTACTGAAGAGAATCTATCTTTGGAAGACGATATAAATCCATTTGATGAAAACCCTCCAAAGCAATTATCTGAAAGACATCCAGTACTAGTGGATGATATCAAGGGTATTGCCTGTGTAGGGTGTCTTGGAGGATATAGTACAAGAATTAATATTTTATTGGAAAAAAAGCATCCTGAATTAGGTAAGGAATTTCAAACTAAATATTTCATTTTTACAGAACCTGGTTCAGTAAACTGGGGTCACTATGGACAAAGTTTCAAGATACAAAAAATAGTTGAGAATTAAGAATTCACAACTACTGATAAAACATCGATTACATGCTCCATCGATGGAACTGTATGATCTTCTAGCGGTGGCGAAAACGGAACTGGTGTATCAAGAGCACCTATTACAGCGGGAGTAGATTCTAAAGCATAGAAACATGATTCTAAAATTCGACTTTGTATTGTATGCCCGAGTCCACCGTTCCATTGACCCTCCTGTAGAACAACTAGCCTTCCAGTCCTAGTCACTGAATCTATACAAGTTTGAGAGTCAAAAGGTAATAGCGTCCTTAAATCAATAATCTCAACTTCAATATCCTGTTTACTCATTTCTTCGGCTGCTTGTATGGCAACATGAACCATAGCACCCCAAGTGACCAAAGTGACATCTCTCCCTCCACGAATAACTTCAGCCTTACCAATTTTATAGCGTTCTTTTTTCTCTATTGAATCGTTAACAGATTTGGTATCAACTTTCTGATTAATATTTTGACCCCAACCTGTTAATCCCCCTCTAAGCCCGTATAAACCAATGTGTTCTAACATAATCACAGGGTCATTCAACTCTGCAGCCTCTACAAGAAGGTCATAAGCATCTTGAGGAGTTCCTGGTGCAAGAACAATCAATCCAGGGTCGTTAGCGAACCATGATTCTATCATATTGGCGTGGAAAGGCCCCGAACGAGTTTTGGCGCCAAGTGGAATTCTAATCGTCATTGGACAATCAGCACCCCAACGCCATCGAAGCATTGCGGCATTATTTATCATCGCATTATATCCTAAAGCGGCAAATCCGCCAAACTGAATTTCAACCATTGGGCGCATACCAGATAAAGCGGCTCCTGTCCCTGTATGGACGATTACAGCTTCACAAAGTGGCATATCTACCAATTTATCTGAGTGCCCTGCATTCTTCAATGAGATATTCATACCAAATGCACCTGCGACTTCCATGTCTTCACCAATAAAAACACAATCATCTCCGTATCTATCTGCGATATCAGCCATAGCTTGCTGAATAGCCCTTGCATATGTCCATCCTCCGGATTTAGCATACTGAATACTCAACTCACCAGCCTCTAGAGGAGATGACGAAAATTGGTGTTCTTTACCTTTCAATCTTTCAAGGTGTTGTGAATGGGTGTCTGCATCATTAAGAGTAGTAACTCCCTTAGTAACTGTTTCTGGTTTTGGCCAGTCCATTTCCAATAGAATCTTATGGTCTTGTTCAATAAGAGACTTTTCTTCATCCTCAATATCGATTATCTGTTGTTCCTCAACACCAAGATTAAGCAGCAATTCTCTATGAGTTGGCAAGGGATCTTTGGCTCCCCAGTAACTAAGTAAGTCTCTGTCAACATAGCCTGGAGGAGTTCCTGACTGACTCCCCAAATACAAATCATCATGATGATGGGCATGGCCACAACCTCTCATAGTTTCAACATGAATTAACGTCGGTCCTCCGCCTTCTAAAGAAAATTCACGAGCACAAGCAACACTAGCATGCCAAGCCGCAGGGTCTGACCCGTCGATTGTCCAACTTGGGAATCCCATTGCTACTGCCTTATCTGCCCAAACCTCGACTCCGGACTGATTCTTAGGAGATGTATCCAATGCAATCTGATTGTTTTGAAGTATGTAAGTGATAGGAAGTCCTCTTGTACCTGCAAAATTCATTGCTTCCCAGAACTCTCCTGAAGACGATGCACCTTCTCCAATACATGCGACATGAAATCTTTCTAGATTCTTTCTCCAAGCCGCAAATGCTAGACCAGTCATGGTAACGCTTGCAATTGGTAAAGGGGCGGTAGGTGGCAAAACCCCAACATTCCATGCACCGATATGTAAATCCCTTCCACCAGCATCTTCCCATCCGCCATTTTGATTAGAACCAACCTTTCCTAAGTTTGCCGACATAACCCCAATTGGAGTATCTCCCATTGCTAGTGCGAGTCCTACATCTCGAATCATAGGAGCAACCAAATCTCCATCGTAACCATTACCTGGAGTTGCATTGGCATCTGCATTTAGATCTCTTTCTAGTGCAGTAGCAACCGCAACAACACCTTCTTGCCAAGTTGAACGAAATCCTTTACCACCAAATTTAGAACCATCGGGTGTTTCAATTCCATCAGAATAAATATCTTTCAGTACTTCATCTAGATATCTGGTACGGGTCATCAATCTTTGCCATTCAATTCTTTGCTCAATAGTGACCGACATGTAGTGAGCAAGTCTCCTAAGCATAAGTTTCACATCGACAATGAAATGTGACGCTCTACGCTGAACATATTGTGAGAGATTACGACGAGGAATTACTTCCATATCTTTTTCCTTTTCCATTTTTCCCTCTATCTGAGCAATAACCGCCCTTTCTAATGATTCGAGTAGTCTACTGCTGAATTTATTCCAAGAGGGGCCTTCAAATTGTTTAGGCTCTGATTCAATAACATGATCCCAAATATCACAAACCAGAGCAATTCTAGATTCATGTCTTTGAGCAATAAACAGAAGAACTTCTTGGCGCGCAGCGTCGCTATGAAGTGGTTGTACAAACTTCAATGGCCCACTAGGAGACCAATCCAATCCGAAAATCTCGGGTGCTTCACCTTGGGCCATAGCAGCCCCACATGTAGCCTACATACAAACGCAACGGGAGATTTTAACTATCATTCTTCTTCGATTGCAATATTTAGAGCCTTCATTGTAACCTTAGTCACTATAATAGTTGCAAATACTGTTGCAACCAGACCCATAACCAATAATGCTAGACCTAAAGGAGATTGTTTGAAGCCATCCATACCATTAGAACTCAATGCGATTTTACCAACAGCATGTCCGAAGTAAGCATAAGCGAGAGAATAAACTATACTTGAAAGATTAGAGATAAAGAAAACCCTTGTAGTAACCGGACCAGATGCCATGATGTAGTTTAGCCATTCATCAGGTATTAGCGGAGATAACCTAACCAAAACTGAAATTCTCATGGCCTCTTCGCCAATGGCTGTCTCGATATTTTGAAGTCGCTTATCACTGGCCACTGTTTTGGCTATCGACTCTCTAAAAAGCCACCTTCCAAGTAGAAAAGCAAGTAGTCCTCCAACTATCGAAGCGGTAAAATTAATGACAACTGCAATCCAATAAGGAAATAATGCACCTGCTGTCACTTTCATTACAGGCGTGGGTGCAAGAATTATTACACCTGTAATTAACATCAATGTGAAAAGTATTGGAGCTAGTGCACCGAGATTTTCAAACCACTCCAAGAAGAAAGAGATGTCTTGGAAAATCCAGATTATTATTACAGACCAAACAATAAAAATAGCGATACTAAGAGTAAGTCTCAATTTAACAACTTTACTATCGTCAATAGTAATCTTATCCTGCTTAAGTAATGACATTGCTCTCATTCCTCTTCAGCATTATTCTCTTTATCCTCTGTCTCATCTTCTACCTCTGGTAAAGCATCCAAAACATCTGATAACATCTGTGCTGCATCTTCTATTTGAGTAATCAAAGTTACATCAGATACTGCCCCGGGCCTTCCTAGATTCCACATCAAATCATGAACCACTTCTGTGGTCAACTTTGTTAACTTTAATACCTCTAAATCTATTCCGAATAAATCTTCATCTCTATTCAGTGCTACTAAATCAGGCATTTCATCCAAGATTTCATCCATTTTCGAAACTACTTCATCACCAATTGAATCTGCTTGTTTCTCTAGAATTTCTTCCATAGAAGTCATCCGAGGTTTTCTCGGTTTAGAAGGGCCAGAACCACTACCAAGTGTTCTTCCACGTGACATATTTCCAAATGAAGGCAGCTCTTCCTTCTGTTGAGATGTATCACCTTCTTGAGTCGGTATCGCTTCTATAGGTATATCTTCAGGAGAGACATCTTGAACAAGGTGATTGAGTGCAATTCTAAGCATGTTTGCCATCATTGAGGTATCAAATGTATCGTTGACCTCTAATCCTTCTTCATCCATTTGAACCAATATTTCATCAATAAATCCTGGATTTATTTTTTCTGGACTTACCAAACCTTTCAGCATAGGTAATGCCCATGTGGAATCGCCCATAAGCATGGAAACATCAAAACTACCACCTCCACTATTTGGCCCTGCCACCTCTGCAGGAGGAGGTACAAACTGCTTACGAGCATGTTTGTTCAGTTGTTCGATTAACAATGACATATCAATCGGCTTTGTAATTACTTCTGAGACTCCAGCTTGTGCGGCTGAAGTGAGATACTCTTGACCAGAACTCCTTGAAAGGATAACTATTCGACATTTAAACGCAAATTCAGGGTCTGACATAAGTCGTTGTGAGGCATCGATTGCATCACCAGATTTCCAGTCCCCATCAATCAAAACAATTTCGGGCATTATCGCTAATGCAGTACCTTCTGCTTGCCTCAATGTACCGGCTCGGGTGATATCAAAACCTTCTCTTTCCAAAGTGTTTGCTAACAATGTACGCCTGCCTTCGTTTTCATCAGCAACTATTACCTTGGCCACAATCTCCACCCCCCGATAGTTATCATAAATGCCTTAAACATTTGAACCTCATGTATAATTCGAACCTAATGGGCCGTAAAATTCAGACGGTAATGGATAACGGATTATTCTATATCCGCAGGTGAAGTTTGGCTCCATGAAAGAATTCCTCCTTCTATATTGAATAATTTACTCCCGTCAAAACCGGAATCGATCAAAAATAATGCGGCTATTTGTGAACGCATACCGCTTCTGCATAAGAGTAAGATGTCTCTATCTTTAGGTAATGATGAAGCAATGGATAATACCTCATCATGGGCTATTTGCATGTCGGTAAAAGAAATTCTAACCTGTTCATATTCGAGGTCCGATCGAACATCTAATAGAAATGGAGTCCACCCTTCGTTGCGTCTTTTCACGCATTCTGCTGGAGTAATATTTTGGAACATACTGTTCTGCTCAGTGGAACTTAGTTCTTGAATTTCTCGGTCATTCTGCTGCAAACCGCTCTGGCACCAACCTTCGTCGACAAACATTTCCATAGCTAAAGATAAGTCTTGAATTGGAATTCTATCATCCAATTTTTGGAATTTCAATCTATTAAAATCCATATTTTCAGCATCATAAATTAGTAACTTTCCCGATAATATTGACCCTACTCCTGTAATGGCTTTAATCGCTTCAGTGGCTTGAATTGAACCGATAACACCGGGTAATACTCCTAATACTCCACCTTCTGCACAAGAAGGTATACTTTCTGATGGCGGAGCCTCAGGGAATAAATCCCTATAATTTGGACCATCATTGAGATTAAAGACACTTACTTGGCCCTCAAAACGATATATTGAACCATAGACCCACGGGATATTCAAAATGCTACAAAGATCGTCAATCAGGTACCTAGTTGGAAGATTATCGGTTCCATCAACAATAATATCCCAGCCACCTCCAAAAATTTCCATACCATTTTCAGGAGTAAGTCGGTCTTTCCAAATCTCTACTTCAACTTCTGGATTAAGTGCTGTAACACGCATTTTGGCAGACTCAGCCTTATTTTGACCTACTTCTGAAGTAGAATGTATTACCTGTCTTTGAAGATTAGAAATATCTACATTATCAAAATCAATGATTCCAATCTTACCAACACCTGCTGCTGCAAGATACAATATTACTGGGCTACCTAAACCACCTGCTCCAATGACTAAAACCTTGGAGTCTGAAATGGTTTTTTGGCCTTCCAAACCTATTTGCGGCAAAGAAATATGCCTAGCATAGCGATTTATGTCGACCATGTACAACCCAGAGGGCGCTATTTCATCAAAGCGCCGGCTGAAATCGTGAATCAATGGGCGTTCTCTTCAAGCCACTTTTCAGCATCCATTGCTGCTTGGCAACCCATTCCAGCAGCAGTAATGGCTTGCTTATATCGGGTATCAACAACATCTCCGGCAGCAAAAACACCTTCAACGGAAGTCATTGTATGCTTTTTATGCACGATATAGCCTTCTTTGTCTATTTCAATCTGGTCGCCCAAAAATGATGTCATCGGTTTATGCCCTATAGCAATAAATGCCCCAGTAGCACTAATCTCCTCTGTTGAACCATCTCTTGGGTCTTCTATAATTGCACCAGTTAATCCCTTTTCATCGGAGAGCCATTTCTTAACTTGACGGAAGGTTTTAATCTCTATTTTATCATTGTTGGCCGCTCTATCATACATTATTGTCGATGCCTTGAAAACATCCCTGCGGTGAAGTAATGTAACTTTTGATGCAAATCTAGTGAGGAAAGTGGCTTCCTCACAAGCAGAATCTCCACCACCAATGACCAATACCTCTTCATCTCTAAAGAATGCTCCATCACAGGTAGCACATGTTGAGATTCCACGGCCTTTTTGTTCCGCTTCTCCTTCAGCATTCAGCCAAATTGATTCCGCGCCGGTTGAAATAATAATTGAGTGAGCCAGGAACTCTTCACCTTCTACAGTCACCTTGTAAGGTCTTTGAGAAAGATCAACAGATTCTACATTACGGTCTTGAACTTCTAATCCAAATCTTTCTGCTTGCTCTCTAAGTTGAATCATCATTTCCGGGCCACCTATTCCTTGTGGGTAGCCAGGGAAATTTTCAATATCTGAAGTTAGCATTAGTTGACCACCAGACAAATATCCTCCAAACATTAGAGGTTCAAGCATAGCTCTGGCTGCATATAATCCAGCAGTGTAACCGGCTGGACCCGAACCAATGATAATCACGTTACGTACATCTGACATTTTATCGCCCACATGCTAAACAGGCAGAACAAGCCTCTTGAACATTTACATCGAAAAATTATAAAATTTATAAAAATTAAATAAATTAAAGCATTTTTGCAACCGCCGAAACTGCTGCCCTAGCATGTGATTCAAGACGTGGCTGGATATGCTTTGGCTCAGCACCTGGTCCAATTATGCCTAGTCCTATTGGTTTGTTATGTTTCAGTTGTATCTCTATGATACTCTTGATGACTGCTTGACCCATAGCCAAACCATGCTTAGTCTCTCCCTTCTCGATAATTCCAAGACAAATGGCACCATCAACATCTGATAAAAGGCAATTTCGATCTAGTGCGAGAGGCACTTCCATAGAACCAGGAACCCATATCTCTTCAAGTAATTCAAGAGAGTGATTCTTGGCTTCTTCTTTAGCCCAAGCAAGCATTTGCTTCATTTCTTTATTATGGAAAGAGCCACATATAACCGCAATTCTACTATTCATC